>JABAHR010004064.1_pt5 | contig 24652 bp, 17 predicted proteins | sample 7062101 | NCBI WGS metagenome assembly JABAHR01 (sample SAMN14534553, study PRJNA622989) | marine sediment metagenome | biome: marine biome [ENVO:00000428]; feature: marine pelagic biome [ENVO:01000023]; material: deep marine sediment [ENVO:00002113] | place: India: Gulf of Kutch | collected...
CGCCAAGATCGGCTGCCCGGACGTGCCGGTGGTGGGCTTCGCCGGCGACGGCGCCTTCGGCATCGCGATGAACGAGCTGACCGCGATCGGCCGCAGCGAGTGGCCGGCGATCACCATGATCGTCTTCCGCAACTACCAGTGGGGCGCCGAAAAGCGGAACTCGACGCTGTGGTTCGACGACAACTTCGTCGGCACCGAGCTGGACGACGACGTCAGCTATGCCGGCATCGCCAAGGCCTGCGGCCTGCAGGGCGTTGTGGCCCGCGACATGGACGGGCTGACCGCGGCGCTGAACCAGGCGATCAAGGACCAGATGGCGGGCAAGACCACGCTGATCGAGGCGCTGATCAACCAGGAGCTGGGCGAGCCCTTCCGCCGCGACGCGATGAAGAAGCCCGTCGTGGTGGCCGGCGTCGACGCGAAGGACATGCGCCCCCAGGCCGGGGCCTGAGGCCGGATACTCCCCGGGCTACAACGTGAGGGCCGCGCCCGACCTTCCGAGGGCTGGCGCGGCTCGCTTCATTTCAACCACGCGCGGCATGACCACGGTGACCGCCGCCGCAAAGCGCCCTCGCGGGCGGAGGGTCGCGCGCGGCCCGGCGCGCGTGCCAGGCGGGACGCGTGGCTGGGGCTGGGCAGAGACCTAGACGCTCCCGCTCAGGCTTTCAGCCGCGTATTCTCCGGGTCCCACAGCGCGCCCGCGCCGCGCACTTCGGCCGGGCGGCGCTCGCCGAAGACCTCGACCTCGACATGCGTTCCCGCCGCGGCCAGATCTGGCCGGATCATCCCCAGCGCCACCGGCGCACCGACGCGATAACCCCAGGCGGCCGAGGTGATCTCGCCCACGCGCGCGCCCTCCGCCCAGATCGACGACATGTATGGCGGGTCGTATTCCGGGCTGTCCAACGTCAGCGTGACGAAGCGCTTCGCCACCCCGCGCGCCCGCTCGGCCTCCAGCGCCTTCTTGCCGGGGAAGCCGGGCTTGTCCCAGTCGATGAAGCGCTCCAGTCCCAGCTCCAGCGGGGTGTAATCGGTCGACAGGTCCTGCTTCCAGGCGCGATACCCCTTCTCGATGCGCAGCGCATCCAGCGCGTACATCCCGAAGGGCTGCGCCCCGGCCCGCCTCAGCGCGTCCCACATCGCCGGGATGTCGGGGTTGGCGGCGTGGATCTCCCACCCCAGTTCGCCGGCGTAGGACACACGGGCGAGCAGCGCCGGGCGGCCCGCCACCTCGCCCGTCTGGATCGAGAGCCAGGGCAGCCCCAGATCGGCCCCGGTCAGTCCTGCAAGCAGCGCGCGGGACTTGGGGCCGGTGACAAGCAGCGTCGAATGCGTCGCGGTGGCATCCTCCAGGCTCACGCCCTCTGGCAGGTCGCGGGCGAGCAGCTCGAAATCGTGCCATTGCGCCGCGGCGGCCGTGATCAGGGACATGTGGTCCGGGGCATGGCGCAGCACCGACATCTCGGTCAGCAGCCGCCCGCGATCGTCGGCGAAATAGGCCAGCCCCAACCGCCCCGGCCGCGGCAGCCGGCCGGTGATCTTCGCCGCCAGCCACTCGGCCGCCCCCGGTCCGCTCAGGTTGAAGCGCGAGAAGCCCGGCAGATCCAGCACCCCTACCCCGTCGCGCACCGCCGCGCATTCTCCGGCCACGCAGACCTGCCAGGGGCCGTGGCGCGCCCAGGTCCAGGTCGCCTCCTCGGAGGTGTCGTCGCCGGGTTCCGCGAACCAGTTGGCACGCTCCCACCCGTTATAGACCCCCATCACCCCGCCCGCGGCCGCCACGCGGTCATGCGCGGGCGACAGCTTCTTCCCGCGCCCTGCAGGCCATTCGTGACGCGGAAAATGCATCGCGTATTCGTGGCCGTAGACCTCCAACGCCTTGGCGACGCAGTAGTCGTGATCGGTGTAGTCGGTGTAGCGGCGCGGATCGACGGCCCACATGTCCCACTCGGTGCCGCCCTCGGTGACCCACTCGGCCAGCACCTTGCCCGCGCCGCCCGCCTGGGCGATGCCGAAGGTGAAGACGCAGGCCTCGAAGGCGTTGGGGACGCCGGGCATCGGCCCCAGCAGCGGCAAGCCGTCGGGCGCGTAGGGGATCGGGCCGTTGATGACGCGGCTGACACCCGATGTCCCGAGGATCGGGACGCGTGCCATGGCGTCCTCGATGTACCATTCCAGCCGGTCCAGATCGTCGGGATAGAGCTGAAAGCTGAAATCCTCGGGCATCGGGTCCTCGGGCGTCACCCAATGCGCCCGGCAGTTGCGCTCGTACGGCCCGAGGTTCAGCCCGGTCTTCTCCTGCCGCAGGTAGTAGGAGCTGTCGACGTCGCGCAACAGCGGCAGCTTGAGGCCGGTCTCGGCGGACCAGGCCTCGAGCTCGGGGATCGGCTCGGTCAGGAAATACTGGTGGCTCATGACGGCCATCGGCACGGTGCGCCCGCCGAAGGGCCGGAACCACTCGCCCACCTCCTGCGCGCGGTAGCCGGCGGCGTTCACCACGGTCTCGCAGCGCCAGTCGCCCTTGTCGGTCTCGACGATCCACTCGCCGCCCTCGCGCCGCACGCCCGTCGCCCGGGTGAAGCGCTCGATCCGCGCGCCCATGTTGCGCGCCCCTTGCGCCAGCGCCTGGGTCAGCTGCGCCGGGTCGATGTCGCCGTCGTCGGGGTCGTAGAGCCCGCCGGCCAGGCCATGCGTCTCCAGGAACGGGTAGCGATCCTTGAGGTCGGAGACCGAGACCATCTCGATCTCCATCCCCTGCGCCCGGCCCATGCCGCGCACCATCTCGAACTCGCGCATCCGCTCGGCCCCGTGCGCCAGGCGCAGCGAGCCGGTGACGTGATAGTTGATCGGGTAGTCGACCTCCTCGGCCAGACCGCGATAGAGCTGCGGCGAATAGCGCTGCATGTTCATCACCGCCCAGGAGGAGGAGAAGGACGGGCACGTTGCCCGCCGCGTGCCAGGTGGATCCGGCGGTCAGCTCGTTGGCCTCGAGCAGCACGCAGTCCGGCCACCCGGCCTTGGCCAAGTGGTAGAGCGCGCTGACCCCGACCGCCCCGCCCCCGATGATGACGACGCGGGCGGTTGAGGTCATGCGATGCTCCTTACTCGGCGGCGACGGGCGCCTTGTCCTTGTGCTGGTCCAGCGTGCGGCGGAAGACGTCGATCATCTCGTCCACATGCGCCTTCTCGGCGATGAATTGCGGCGCGAGGATACCGACATCTCCGGTGAATTTCACGTGCATCCCGTTCCAGAACATGTCGGTCTGCATCTGGCCACCCCGGACCCCCGGCGCCGGCGAGGCATGCACCTCGACCCCCGCGATCAGCCCGATCGAGCGAACGTCGCGCACCAGCGGGTGATCGGCCAGCGAATGCACCGCGTCGCGGAAATAGGGTGCAAGATCGGCCGCGCGCTGGAACAGGCCCTCTTCCTCGTAGATGTTCATCGCGGCGATTCCCGCGGCGGTCGCCGCCGGGTGGCCGGAATAGGTGTAGCCGTGGAAGAACTCGCCGGCCTTCTCGATCACCGGCCCCGCGACGCGGTCGGAGATGAAGACGCCGCCCATCGGCACGTAGCCCGAGGTCATGCCCTTGGCGATCGACATGAGGTCCGGCGTGAGGGCATAGGTCTCCGAGCCCCACATGTTGCCGGTGCGGCCGAAGNNCGTTGGTCAGCGCCTTGGCCATGGTCATGATGTCGGGCGTCACGCCGAAGGTCTGGGCGCCGAAATTCTCGCCCATGCGGCCGAAGCCGGTGATGACCTCGTCGAAGATCAGCAGGATGTCGTTGCGGTCGCAGATCTCGCGCAGCCGCTCCAGGTAGCCCTTCGGCGGCACCAGCACGCCGGTCGAGCCCGCCACCGGCTCGACGATCACCGCGGCGATCTGGTTGCCGCCATAGGTGTCGCAGATCCGCTGCAGGTCGTTGGCCAGTTCGGCGCCCTTCTCGGGCTGGCCGGGCTTGTTCAGTTCTTCGCCGGTGAAGGTGTGGCGCATCATCACCACGTTCGGCATCACCAGCGGGAAGGTCTCGCGGTTCTTGACCATGCCCGACAGCGACACGCCGCCGATGTTCACGCCGTGATAGGCGCGCTCGCGGCTGACGAAGCGGTTGCGGTGCCCCTGCCCGCGCGCGACGTTGTAGGCCATCGCCATCTTCAGCGCCGTATCCACCGCCTCGGAGCCCGAGTTGACGAAGAAGACGTGGTTGATCGGCTCGGGCGTCAGCCGCGCCACCAGTTCGGCCAGCGCGAAGCTGCCGTCATGGCCCAGGTTGAACGGCGCGGTATAGGTGTTGAGGCTCATCTGCTTGTGCACCGCCTCGATGATCTTCGGGTGGCAGTGCCCGGCAGGCGAGCAGAACAGGCCCGAGCAGCCGTCGAGCACCTTCCCCTCATTCTGGTTGTAGAGGTAGACGCCTTCGGCGCGCTTGACCATGCGCGGCTCGGCCTTGAAGGCACGGTTGGCCGTGAAGGGCATCCAGTGCTGTTCCAGCGAGTTTCCACGGTAGTCCATGATCTCTCCTCCCGAATCTCAGGGCACAAGGGTAACCTGCGCCCGGGCCGAGGTCGACATTAACCCCAGACGCCCTCTTTATTAGGTCCAGATTACCGTCTAAACCGCAATGATGAGAATTTCCGAGACCCAGTTCTTCCTGGACCGAGAGACCAGCGCCGGGCTGCAGAACCAGCTGCGCGAGAAGATCGCCGCGGCGATCCTCGCACGCCGCTTCACGCCGGGCCAGCGGATGCCCTCGAGTCGCCGGCTGGCCGAGCATCTGGGAATCGCGCGGATCACCGTCTCGCTGGTCTACCAGGACCTGGTGGCGGACGGCTATCTGGAGGCCGCGCCGCGCTCGGGCTACTTCATCGCCGCCGACCCGCCCGGGTTGCTGGCCGCGCCCCGGCCGCAGCCGGCGCCGGCACAAAGCACCGTGGCCTGGGATGGCTGGCTGGGCGGGCGCTACCGCCAGCTGCGGACGCTGGAAAAGCCGGTGGACTGGCGCGCCTATCCCTTCCCCTTCGTCTATGGCCAGGTCGATGACAGCCTGTTCCCGCATGGCGACTGGCGCGACTGCGCGCGGCGGGCGCTGGGCAAGCGCGACTTCAGCCAGGTCTCGGGCGATTTCTGGCATGCCGACGACCCCAAGCTGGTCGACTACATCCTGTCGCACAGCCTGCCCGGCCGTGGCATCGAGGCCGCGCGCGAGGAGGTGCTGGTGACGCTGGGCGCGCAGCACGCGCTGTGGCTGGTGATCACCCTGCTGTCAAACCGCCGCCCCGGCCTGAAGGTGGCGATCGAGGAGCCCGGCTATTCCTATCTGCGCGAGATGCTGGCGGCCACCGGCTGCCGGATCTTCCCCGTGCCGGTGGATGCCGACGGCCTGCCGCCCAAGGCGGTGCCCGAAGGGATGGACCTGGTCTGCGTCACACCCAGCCACCAGGCGCCCACCGGCGCCACCATGCCCGCGGCGCGGCGCAAGGCGCTGCTGGCGCGGGCCGAAGCCGAGGACTTCCTGATCCTCGAGGATGACTACGACTTCGAGATGAGCTTCCTCAAGCCGGCCGAGATGGCGCTGAAGGCGACGGATCCGAACGGCCGCGTGATCCATACCGGGAGCTTCTCGAAATCGCTGTTTCCCGGACTGCGCCTGGGCTACCTGGTCGCCGCCGAGCCGGTGATCCAGGAGGCGCGCGGCCTGCGCGGGCTGATGCTGCGCCACCCGCCGGGCACCACCCAGCGCACCACCGCGTATTTCCTCGCGCTGGGCCATTACAACGCCCATGTGCGCCGCCTGCGCGCCGCCTTCATGGAACGCCGCGAGGTGATGGGCACAGCGCTGGAAAGCGCCGGCCTGGCGGTGGCCGGCGCCTCGGATTTCGGCGGCGCGGGGTTCTGGGTGCGCGGGCCCGAGGGGATGGACGCCACCGAACTGGCCCGCGACCTGCGCCAGGACGGCGTGCTGATCGAACCCGGACAGGCCTTCTACGCCAACCCCGACGGCGCGAAACACTTCTTCCGCATGGCCTATTCCTCGATCGCCGCGGCGAGCATCCCCGAAGGCGTGCGCCGGGTCGCGCGGCGCATCCGCCAGGGCTGAGTCGCGCAACTGGCGTCACGGCCTCAAAGAACTGGACCTATTACCCCCCGCTCCACGGTCTTTTTCTTGGGAATGTCGGGTTTCGACTGAAAACGCTTGCATCGGACTGCATGGCGCTGCCAGCATGGTCCGGGGGGAAGTGAACCCGTGAAATACCAATAACAGTCGGGAGCCAGTCCCGGCAGAACCTATTTCGGAAAGTCACAAAACAGGGAGACTTCCAGGATGAAGAAGATCACCACCAGCCTTGCGGCTCTGGCCATTGCCGGGCTCGCGCCGATGGCCGCCAAGGCCGAGGCGCATCTCGACGAGATCACCGTGGCGTACTTCCTCGAATGGCCGATGCCGTTCCAGTACGCCAAGGCGAAGGGCACCTACGAAGAGGAAATGGGCCTCAAGGTCAACTGGGTCAGCTTCGACACCGGCACCGCGATGTCGGCGGCGATGGCCTCCGGCGACGTGCAGATCGCCGTCAGCCAGGGCGTGCCGCCCTTCGTGGTCGCGACCTCGGCCGGGCAGGACCTGCAGATCGTCGACGTCGCGGTCAGCTATTCCGACAACGACAACTGCGTCGTGAAAGCCGAGCTGGAGATCGACAAGAACAGCACCAGCGAGCTGGAGGGCAAGAAGGTCGGCGTGCCGATCGGCACCGCGGCACATTACGGCTTCCTCAAGCAGATGGACCATTTCGGCGTCGACATCTCGACCATGGAAATCGTCGACATGGCCCCGCCCGACGGCGCCGCGGCCTTCGCCCAGGGCAGCCTCGACATGGTCTGCGGCTGGGGCGGCGCGCTGCGCCGGATGAAGGAGCACGGCAACGTCCTGCTGACCGGCGCCGAGAAGGAAGAGCTGGGCATCCTGGTGTTCGACGTCACCTCGGCCCCGGCCAACTTCGTCGCCGAGGAAAGCGCGCTGCTGGCCAAGTTCCTCAAGGTAACGGCCGACGCCAACGCGATGTGGAACGGCGGCGACGCCCAGGCCGAGATGCTGCCGGTGATCGCGCAGGACGCCGGCATGGACGAGTCGGCCACCGCCGCGACGATGGAGACCTTCATCTTCCCGCCGGTCGATGAGCAGCTTTCGGCGAAATGGCTGGGCGGCGGCGCCCAGGAATTCATGAAGGGCGTGGCCGACGTGTTCGTCGAGGCCGGCAGCATCGACAGCGCGCTCGACACCTATGCCACCGCGGTCAACACCGGCCCGCTGGAGGCCGCGTCGGGCATGTAAGGCCCACACAGCCAGACGTGCCGGCGGGGGCGCTTGCGAGCGCACCCGCCGGCTCCACCGAAAACCGTAACGGGAGTGGGCATGTCCGGCCTTAAAATCGACAACATATCCATGCGCTTCGACCTGCCGAACGGCAGTCACGTCCAGGCGCTGAAGAACGTCTCGCTGGACCTGAAGGAAGGCGAGATCCTGTCCGTTCTCGGCCCCTCGGGCTGCGGCAAGACAACGCTTCTCAACATCGTGGCGGGCTTCCTGGCGCCGACCGAGGGCCAGGTACTGCTGGACGGCAAGCCGGTGAACGGTCCGGGCCCCGAACGGGGCATGGTCTTTCAGCAGGGCGCGCTGTTCGAGTGGATGAGCGTGCGCGACAATGTCGGCTTCGGCCCGCGAATGAAGGGCATGAAGAAATCCGAGAGCGCGAAGATCGTGGATCACCTGCTCGAGGTGGTGGGCCTTCAGGACTTCAAGGAAAAGGCGGTCTACGAACTGTCCGGCGGCATGCAGCAGCGCGTGGCGCTGGCCCGCTGCCTCGCCAACGACCCCGAGGTCATCCTGATGGACGAACCGCTGGGCGCGCTGGACGCGCTGACGCGCGAGAAGATGCAGGGCCTGGTGCTGAAGCTCTGGAAGGAGACCGGCAAGACCATCATCCTGATCACCCACTCGGTCGAGGAGGCGCTGCTGCTGGGCGAGCGCCTGCTGGTGATGGCGCCGCGCCCCGGCCGCATCCACAAGGAATACCGCCTGCCCTTCGCCGACATGGGCGTGAACGCCGATCTGCGCGAGGTCAAGAAGGCCGAGGGGTATGCCCAGACACGCGAGGAGATCCTGTCGATGATCTGGGAAATGGAAGAAGAGATCATGGGCCGGACGGAGGGCGCGGCATGATCATTTTCCTGATGTATGCGGCGATCTTCACGATCGCCTTCTTCGCGGTCCGCGCGGCGGCGCGGGCGATGACGCCGAAGCATGATTTCACCTCGCTCAAGACCGTGACCTTCGGCGACGAGAGCGCGGTGACGGCGGACCGGGCGGCCTCGATCATCTCGGTGCTGACGATCTTCCTGATCTGGGGTGCCTTCACCGGCTCCAACCTGGTGCCGATTCACGCGCCGGGCCCCTTCATGGGCGACACCAGCTTCACCTACACGGCCGTCAACGGCGCGGGCCAGGAAGGCACGGCCACGGTCACGGTGCGGGTGCACGAGGTGGGCGAGTCGGTCGACGATCCCGAACCTCAGGGCTCCGCGACCGGCATCGCGCAGAACGATGTCGAGACCATGGGCGCCTGGCGCAACAAGCTGATCAACGTCAAGTCCAACGACGAGGGCGGCAACGAGGACGGATATCGGATCACCGCGATCGACGGCGAGCCGGTCGAGGCCGGCGGCGAGGTCAAGATCCCCGACGGCACGGTCAGCCTGACGCCCAAGGGCACGCCCAACTTCACGCCCAACAAGGGCTGGCAGATGGAGCCGATCTGGCTGCCCGCGCCCGAGGCGGTGGTCGCCCGCATGGTCGAGATCGCCTCGGAAGGCTACCAGAACTCGACGCTCTGGCAGCACCTGGGCTGGTCGCTGATCCGGGTGATCGGGGGCTTCTTCTTCGGCGCGCTGGTGGGCATTCCGCTGGGCTACGCGATGGGCCTGTCCAGCTGGTTCCGCGGCTGGTTCGACCCGATCGTCGAGTTCATGCGCCCGGTGCCGCCGCTGGCGCTGATCCCGCTGGTGATCATCTGGGCCGGCATCGGCGAGACCGGCAAGATCATCCTGCTGTTCCTGGCCGCGCTGTGGATCATGACCATCGCCGCGCGGGCGGGTGTTTCGGGGGTCAACATCTCGAAGGTGCACGCCGCCTACAGCCTGGGCGCCTCGAAGGCGCAGATCCTGTGGCACGTGATCGTGCCGAACTCGCTGCCCGAGATCTTCACCGGCGCGCGGGTGGCGATGGGGGTCTGCTGGGGCACCGTGGTCGCGGCCGAACTGGTCGCCGCCGAAAAAGGCGCCGGGATGATGATCATGGTCGCATCGAAGTTCCAGCTGACCGACATCGTCATCATGGGCATCATCCTGATCGGCGTGATCGGCTACGGCATCGACATCCTGATGCGCCAGGCCGAGAAGATCCTGGTCCCCTGGAAGGGCCGCAGTTGACCGACCCGGCGCCCTGACTGCGGGAGCGGGGCACGCTCCCGCTCTCCGGGCGCTCGGGCCGGACCGCTCAGCTATTCCAGCCACCGACATTGCAGCGCCCCGCCGGAGCTTTCCGGCGGGGCGCGATTTGATCATAGCGGCGGGCTCGACGGTTGGATCAGGCGTCGGGCCTGTCGACCCGGACCTTCAGCTGCACCGTGCCTCTGACAGGCTCCGTCCAGCGCAGATCGACCCGGTCCTGACCTGCACCCTGCTGTGTCTCGACCCAGGAACTGACGGTCGCCACCGCGCCTGAGCCATTCAGCAGCGGACCATGCGCTGTCACCCCGTCGACGCCCAGCGCATAGCCGCCGAAGGGCAGCTTGCCTGCGGTGTCCACGGTCCATGAGGCATTGGCCGCGCCCTGGCTGACCTCGAGCAGAGCCGGAGATGCGGTCGAGATGTTCACGAAACCATAAGAGTTGCCTTCCCACACCAGGTTCTCGGTCGCGCTGAAGTCGAGCGAGCCCTCGGAGGTGTCCACCGCCTCGACGCGGTCGATCCACGCGCCGCCGAACAACTGGAAGGTATTGCCGACCACGCTGATCCCGGACAGCCGGTGCCCGCTCCCCTTCGGTGCGATCACGATGAAGCGGAACCAGTTGGGCACCTGCGTGCCGGTGAAGACGTTGCCGACGATCGACACGCGGCCGAACACCTCGCCCGACGATGCCGCGCCGTCATTCTGATACTCGTTCGAGAACTCGATGAACTGGTTGTCGATGTAATTGCCGGTGATCGTGGTCTTGGAACGTTTGTCGGTGAGGATCAGGCCCGCCGTGCGTTCGCCCTCGGACGCGGTGTCGAGCTGCCAGAAATGGTTCCCCAGCACCAGGTTGCCATTGCCGCCAATCACCCCGAAATGCCTGAGGTTGATGCTGCGGTTATCGCGGATCTTGGCGTCGTTCTTGTTGGTATTGAACCCGACGCTGGTGCGGTTCTGAACCAGCTCGTCGGCATCCGAGGCCAGGAATTCGCACTGGTCGATGGTGATGCCCTGGCAGGCGTCGCCGGGCGAGGTGATGCCGCGCACGCCGGTCTGCGTGAACCAGCAATTGCGGATGATCCACCAGATCCCGTCGGGCGGCAACAGCACGCCGCAACCGCGCCGCTCGCCCAGGAACTGCACCGAGTCGATGTTGAACCCGTTGATCCGGGTGAAGCCAGAGAAATCCAGCATGTATTTGTTGCGGGTGAAGGTATAGCTCTGGCTGCCGGCCGCGTTGTAGAGCGGCTGGCTGAGCGTGATCTCGCCCGTGGCAACGTCCTTGGCCCGGACATAGACCTCGCGCCCGACGCCGAAGCCCTCGACCAGCGCGCCCACCGGAATGCTGCCGATATTGGCGACATTGGTCAGCTTGCCCGGGTTCGAGCTGGCATAGCTCGCGGTTGAGGTGACGACGTCCGGTGCCCAGGCGCCGGTGTCCTCGGCCACCAGTTGCCCGTTGCGCAGCACCCGGCGGTCGTTCAACGACGTCAAGCCACCGACCACCGAGAAGACGTCGACCGGCTCGGTCAGGTTGACCGTGCGCCCGGACAGGTCGAACGCCTCGTGATCGTTGAAGTAGAACAGCGCCTGCAGGCCCTTCTTGAAGCCGAGCGTCTCGTCGCCATAGGCCTCGGCATAGGTCGGGAAGTCGAAATTCGCCCTCAAGGCCAGTCGCTTGTCGTCCGGCTGGACCACGGTGCCGGTGAACCGCACGGGCGAGGTCATGGTGACGTTCTTGCCCAGATAGTAGGTGCCCTCGGGCACGACCACGACCCGCCCGGCAGCGTTGGCATCGGCTGTCTCGAAGGCGTTGGCATCGTCCTTGATCCCGTCGCCCAGCGCGCCGAAATCGCGAACGTCTACCACGTCCATCAGCTTGCGATGGAACACCGAGGTCTTGTCCTCGATCCGGATCGACTCGATGCGCACGACCGTGCCCGGATCGCCCAGCACGTCGACACCGACATGGCCGAAGACGGGGTTGGTGCCCCAGACCATGTCGACGCCCGTGCGCTCGCCGCTGCCGATGATCGCGCGCACCTCGTAGACGGTTCCGAATTCCGACAGCTGGGTCAGCGGGCCCAGCTTGACGACGTTGGTCACCTGGTTGCCATTGGCGTCGCCGGCATAGCCCGAGATGCGCGCCGCCGGATAGCTCGGCCCCGAGACCACCTTCACCCGTGCCGTGACCTCCAGATAGCAGCCCGGCAGGATCGGCGTTTCGCCCATGTACCGCACGCGCTGCGGCGACTCGACCGTGTTCACCTCGAAGCAGTCGCCGAAATCCGGGTCGCTGGCGTAGAGCGAGCCGGCAGTGTTGGTGTCATAGGCCACGGTTCCGGCGGTTCCGTCGCCGCTGGACCAGACGCCCAAGCCGTCGGTGAACGGCGGCGGCATCAGATCCAGTCCCTCGGTAATAGCCTTGTTCATATGGAAAATCCCCTTTGTCGAACATGCCCGGCCAGGCGCCTGCCCCTCCGGCACACGGGCGCAACAGCCAAAAATCTCATGAGAAAACAGGCCGTGCCGGACCATCGCGGCACGCTGCCAGACATGGTGCTTAGCAAAGCCGGGTAAATTCCGCGTTAACCAATATCCGCCGCATTTTGCCGATGAACGGCGCGTCGTTGCTGGGCTGTTGGGCGCGTGTTAAGGATTTCGTGAGATGAGCAGAAGGATGCTGACACCCATGATCTGCCGGTCGCTGATCGCCGTTTCCATACTCACCGTCGGTCTCGCAACGCCGCTGTCAGCCCAACAGGATGATGGCCTGATCGACGATGTGCGCGCGCTGCTCGACCTGCCCCCGGCCACCAAGAAGTTCGACTATCCGTCGCTTCAGGGCTGCGTGATCAGCCTGGCACCTGATGCGCCCGAGCATTCCGACGTCACCATGCAGGCCGCCTTTCCGCCACCAGGCGGGGCCGAGATGCCCCCGGCCCGGCTGATGGCGCCGGCGCCCGAGGACGCCGACATCACCCATCTGCGTCAGTTCCTGAGGATCGAGGCTCAGCTATCGGCCTGCGACAACCTGCGGCGCGAGGCCGCCGGCCGGAGGCTGACACTTCAGACCGAAGGCAACCTGCTGCGGTTGATCGAGGACGCGGTCTATACGCCCGAACGCCCCAGCGCGCCGCGCGCCAGGGACGAAGAGGCCCTTGGACTGAACCGCCCCGCGCGCAGCGAAATCCAGATCCGGCTCGACCTGGCCGGGCATGATCCGGGCAGGCCGGACGGTGTTTTCGGGCCCAACACGCGCAGCGCTATTCTCGACTGGCAACGGGAGCAGGACCTTCCGGCGTCAGGCTATCTGGACAAGGATCAGTTGGCGAAGCTGACCGCCCAGACCGAAGAGGACTACGTCGCCTTCCGGCGCGAAAACCAGTCTCGGAACACCAGCAGCCGGCGGCGCAGCGACGGGTCTATCTATTGGGGCCGGGACGGCTGCCCGCGGTATTCGAACGGCAATATCGTGCCTGGCTATTCCCTGAAGTGCGATCTGAAGGGCACCTTCCAGCTGCCCTGAGGCTCAGGCCCCCGCGCCGCCGGGGCGCTTGAAGTAGACGCCGTTGATCTCCCAGCCGTCCGGGGTCTGCACCATCTCGTATTCCAGCAGGTGCAGCACGCCGGCCTGGTCGGTGATCAGCACGTTCTGGTACATCCTGCCACCGCGCCGGTCGAGGGCGGCGAAATCGACATCAGCCGGCCGCCAGACCATCGGATAGCCGTTGCGCACCATGGTGCCGAACTTCTCGGGCGTGCCGAACATGCCCTGGATCATCGGGCTGGCGAACGTGAAGGCGGTCTCGAAATCGTCCTGCTGGAAAGCCGCGAACTGGTTCGAGATCACCGCGCGGATGCTGTCTTCGGCGCTCTGCGCCATCGCCTGACCGGAAATCGCTGCCGCCAGCAGCACACCCATAAGCCGTTTCATCGCCGGACCTCCACCTGTCATGCCATGCGAAAGCTGCACGGCGTCGTAAGACATACGCAGAAAATCCCGAATCGGATTGCCGATGCCTTGACCCCGCGGCGGCGAGCCGCCACGAATATGCCTGAACTGAAGGGGGGTGCGCTATGAGCAAGGCGCTGCTTGTCATCGACGTGCAAAACGATTTCTGCCCCGGCGGCGCGCTCGCGGTCGAGGATGGCGATGCCGTGGTGCCCGAGATCAACCGCATGATGGGCGACTTCGAGACGGTGATCTACACCCAGGACTGGCACCCCGCCGATCACCTGTCCTTCGCCGCCCAGCACGCGGACGCCGAGCCCTTCTCGCTGATCGAGATGCCCTACGGCCCGCAGGTGCTGTGGCCAGTGCATTGCGTGCAGGGCTCGGATGGCGCGGCGTTCCACAAGAACCTCGACCTGAAAGGCGACCTGATCATCCGCAAGGGCTTCCGACGCGAGATCGACAGCTACTCGGCCTTCTTCGAGAACGACCACGCGACGCCCACCGGGCTGACCGGCTACCTGCGCGACCGTGGCATCGACACGCTGGTGCTGGCGGGGCTCGCCACAGATTTCTGCGTCGCCTATTCGGCGATCGACGCTGCAAAGCAGGGTTTCGACGTCACCGTGGCGATGGCGGCATGCCGGGGGATCAACCTCGAGGGCTCGCTGGCCAAGGCCGAGGGCGACATGGTCAAGGCCGGGGTCACCCTGGCATGATCGACCTCGCCAAACGGGTCCACGATCACACCTGGAAGATCGACCCTGTCGTCCGTTCGCTGCTGGACACCGATTTCTACAAGCTGCTGATGTGCCAGTCGGTGCACCGGCGGCACGCCGACGTGACCGTGACATTCTCGCTGATCAATCGCTCGACCGACATTCCGCTGGCCGACCTGATCGACGAGGGCGAATTGCGCGAGCAACTCGACCACGTCCGCGGACTGTCTCTCAGCCGCGGCGAGGTCACCTGGCTGCGCGGCAATACCTTCTACGGCAAGCAGCGGATGTTCACCCCGGAGTTCATCGACTGGTTCCAGAAATTCCGGATGCCGCCCTATACGCTCGAGCGGGTCGGGGACCAGTACGAGCTCACCTTCGAAGGCCCTTGGGCCGAGGTCATGTTGTGGGAGGTGCCGGCGCTGGCGATCCTGATGGAGCTCCGCTCGCGCGCGGTCCTCAGGCACATGGGCAAGCTCGAGCTGCAGGTGCTCTACGCCCGCGCGATGACCCGGGTGTGGGAGAAGATCCAGGAGCTCAAGAAGCTGCCCGACCTGCGGATCTCGGATTTCGGCACCCGGCGGCGCCACGGCTTCCTGTGGCAGGACTGGTGCGTGAGCGCCATGATCGAGGGTCTCGGCGAGCGCTTCACCGGCACCTCGAACTGCCTGATCGCCATGCGCCGCGAGGTCGAGGCGATCGGCACCAACGCGCACGAGCTGCCGATGGTGTACGCCGCGCTCGCCAACAGCGACGCAGAGCTTGCCGCCAGCCCCTACCAGGTGCTCGAGAACTGGCAGAAGGACTATGACGGCAACCTGCTGATCATCCTGCCCGACACCTTCGGCAGCAAGAACTTCCTCAAACGCGCGCCGGGCTGGATGACCTACTGGACCGGCATCCGCATCGACTCGGGCGACCCGGCCGAGGGCGCCCGCAGCGCGATCAACTGGTGGGAGAAGAACGGACAGGACCCCAGCCAGAAGCTGGTGATCTTTTCCGACGGGCTGGATGTCGAGAAGATCACCGACCTCTACCACCAGTTCCACGGCCAGGTGAAGCTGGGCTTCGGCTGGGGCACGCTGCTGACGAACGATTTCCGCGGGCTCGACCCGAATGACGGGCTGCGGCCCTTCTCGCTGGTCTGCAAGGCGGTGGCGGCGAATGGCCGGCCGACGGTCAAGCTGTCGGACAATGCCGGCAAGGCGATGGGCCCGCCCGACGAGGTGGAACGCTATGCCCGCGTCTTCGGGCTGGAAAGCCAGACCCAGGACCAGCCGATCGTCTGAGGCCCCTCAGGCCGCGGCGCCATCGGTGAACTGCAGCTTCGCCAACTGGGCGTAAAGCTCGCCCTCTGCCACCAGCGCGTCATGCGTGCCCTGCGCGACGATCCGGCCGCCCTCCATAACCACGATCCGGTCGGCCTTCTTCACCGTGGCCAGCCGGTGCGCGATGATCAGCGTCGTGCGTTTCTCGGCCAAGGCCTCGACCGCCTGCTGCACGAGGCGCTCGCTCTGCGCGTCGAGCGCCGAGGTCGCCTCGTCGAGCAGCAGGATCGGCGCGTCGCGCAGGATCGCGCGGGCGATGGCGATGCGCTGCTTCTGCCCGCCCGACAGCATCACGCCGCGCTCTCCGACATAGCTGTCGTAGCCATCGGGCAGCGCCGTCAGGAACTCGTGCGCCGCCGCCGCCTTCGCCGCCGCCTCGACCTCGGCATCGGTCGCGTCGGGCCGGCCGAAGCGGATGTTGTCGCGCGCCGAGGCGGCGAAGATCACCGGCTCCTGCGGGACCAGCGCGAAGTGTCGGCGCATGTCCTCGCGTGTCAGGTCGTTCAGCGTCACGCCGTCCAGCGTGATCCGGCCCTCGTCCGGCTCGAAGAAGCGCATCAGCAGCTGGAAGATCGTCGTCTTGCCGGCCCCGGACGGCCCCACCAGGGCGACGGTCTCACCGGGCGCGATGTCCAGCGAGACATGATCCAGAGCCGCCGTCTGCCGCCGCGCCGGGTAGCGGAAGCTGACATCCTCGAAGGCGAGCCGCCCCTCGACCGGTTCCGGCAGGCGCGCCGGGGTGGCGGGGTCGCGGATATCGTCCTGAAGCTCGAGCAGCTCGACCAGCCTCTCGGTCGCGCCGGCTGCGCGCTGCACCTCGCCCCAGATCTCGGACAGCGCGGCCACGGCGCCCGCGACCATCACCGAGTAGATCACGAACTGCACCAGCTCGCCCGCTGTCATCACGTCGGCGCGCACGTCGCGCGCACCGATCCACAGCACGCCGACGACGCCCGAGAACATGAAGAAGATCACGATCGCCGTCATCACCGAGCGTGCGGTGATGCGCTGCTTCGCGGCCTGGAACGCCTGCTCGGTCAGGTCGCCGAACTGGCGCCGGCTGACGGCCTCGTGGGTATAGGCCTGCACCGTCTGCGCCGCCAGCAACGTCTCGGAGGCCTGGCCCGAACTGGCGGCGATCCGGTCCTGGTTCAGCCGGCTCAGCACCCGCAGGCGGCGGCCCAGCACGATGATCGGCAGCACGACGACGGGCACCACCAGCAGCACCAGCGCGGCCAGTTTCGGCGCGGTCAGCACCATGAAGATCAGGCCGCCGATGAAAGTCAGGGTGGTGCGCAGCGCGATCGAGATCGACGAGCCCACAACCGACTGGATCAGCGTGGTGTCGGTAGTCAGCCGCGACAGAACCTCGCCGGTCATGATCCGCTCGAAGAAGCCGGGGCTCATGCCGATGACCTTGTCGTAGACCGCCTTGCGGATATCGGCCACGACCCGCTCGCCCAGCCGCGAGACAAGATAGAAGCGCAGCGCCGACCCGACCGCCAGCAGCGCCGCAATGATCACCGCGGCACCGAAATATGCATCCATCAGCGCCACGTCGCCGCCATTGAACTCGTCCACGACGCGGCGCACCGCCATCGGCAGGATCAGCGACAGCGCCGCGGTGACGGTCAGCGCGACCAGAGCTGCGGCAACCAGCAGGCGATAGGGCGCGAGGAACGGCACCAGCCCCGCCAGCGCTCCGACGCGGCGTGATTTGGGCCGCTCCTCGGATGCGGATTTGGACTCGGTCGTGGTATCGGACATCAGGCAAATTCGTGAAAGTTGCCTGCCCTACCTAGAATCCGGTCACGCCGGACGCAAGCGTGGCCGGTCGCGACCTTTGGTCAGTGCGGCAGGGGCTCCGCAGCCGGCCTGCGCAGGCTGCGGTGAATCATCGTATCCTGCGGCCGGGCGATCAGCCCAGCTCGCCATATATCGGGAAGCGGGCGCAGAGAGCCTGCACCTTGCCCTTCACCGAGGCCTCGACGGCACCGTTGCCCTCGGGGCCGTTCGCCGCCAGCCCGTCGACCACCTCGCCGATCAACGCGCCGATCTCGGTGAACTCGGCCTCGCCGAAGCCGCGGGTGGTGCCCGCGGGGGTGCCCAGCCGGACGCCCGAGGTGATAGTGAACTTCTCGGTGTCGAAGGGGATGCCGTTCTTGTTGCAGGTGATGTTGGCCCGGCCCAGCGCGCGCTCGGTCTCGACCCCTGTCACACCCTTCGGGCGCAGGTCGACCAGCATCAGGTGCGTGTCGGTCCCGCCGGTGGTGATCGCCAGCCCCTGCCCGATCAGCGAATCCGCCAAGGCCTTGGCGTTGCGGATCACCTGGGCCTGGTACTCGGCGAATTCGGGGCGCAGCGCCTCGCCGAAGGCCACCGCCTTGGCGGCGATGACATGCATCAGCGGACCGCCCTGCAGCCCGGGGAAGACGGCGGAGTTGATCTTCTTCGCCAGATCCTCGCGGTTGGTCAGGATCAGCCCGCCGCGCGGGCCGCGCAGCGTCTTGTGCGTGGTCGAGGTCAGCACGTCGATCAGCTTCATCGGGTTCGGGTACACCCCGCCCGCGATCAGACCGGCGTAATGCGCCATGTCCGCCATCACATAGGCGCCGACCTTGTCCGCGATCGCCCGCACACGCTCGAAATCGATGATGCGCGGAATCGCCGAGCCGCCGACCAGCAGCAGCTTGGGCTTGTGCTCCAGCGCCAGCGCCTCCATCTGGTCGTAATCCACGTCCAGCGTGTCGGGCTTCACGCCGTACTGCACCGCGTTGAACCACTTGCCGGACAGGTTCGGCGGCGCGCCGTGGGTCAGGTGACCGCCGGCGGCGAGGTCCATCGCCAGATAGGTGTCGCCGGGGCTCAGCAGCGCCAGGAACACCGCCTGGTTCGCCTGGCTGCCCGAGCTGGGCTGCACGTTCGCATACGCGCAGTCGAACAGCTTGCAGATCCGCGCGATGGCAAGCTCCTCGGCCTTGTCGACCCATTCGCAACCACCGTAATAGCGCCGTCCGGGATAGCCCTCGGCGTACTTGTTCGTCATCACCGAGCCCTGAGCCTGCATCACCGCGCGGCTGACGATGTTCTCGGAGGCGATCAGCTCGATCTCGTCCTGCTGCCGGTGCAGCTCGCCCGAGATCGCTGCAAACAGCTCGGGGTCACGGCTGTCGAGTGTTTCGCTGAAAAACCCGTCGTCGCGGATGGCGTCCTTCATTGCGTTCTCCTTTGCGGTGGCGCGGCTGGATAAGGCCGCTACTTAAAACACCGGGGCATCAAGGCAAAGGCCGATTCCGACATCTTCGCCACCGCCAGCGCCGAAATTCGCAGCACATCGGCGTCGAAGGTTTCCGATACCGGCGCGAGCGTGCTTGCCAAGCGTGCGCCGCGCACCGATGATGGCGGCAATGACGGGACACCGCGGGGCGTGATGGCCGATAAGAAAATCCACTTCACCGCCTCCTCGGGGCCCGAAGCCCAGGCCGCGCTGGAGCGGCTGTGCGAAGTCTATGGCCAGCACCCGCCCGAAGAGGCCGATGTCGTGGTGGCGCTGGGCGGCGACGGGCTGGTGCTCTCCACCCTGCACGATACGCAGGCGCTGGGACTGCCCGTCTACGGGATGAACCGGGGCACCGTTGGCTTCCTGATGAACGCCTACAAGGAAGAGGGCCTGCAGGAACGCCTGGCCGATGCCGAGCTGGCCGAGCTGAACCCGCTCAAGATGACAGCCACCACCGTTGCCGGCCGCCGGCAGGAGGCGCTGGCGATCAACGAGGTCTCGCTGCTGCGCGCCGGGCCGCAGGCCGCCAAGCTGAAGATCTTCGTCGACGGGCGCGAGCGGCTGGACGAGCTGGTCTGCGACGGCGCACTGCTGTCCACCCCTGCCGGGTCGACCGCATACAACTATTCCGCACACGGCCCGATCGTGCCCATCGGCGCCGACATCCTGGCACTGACGGCCGTCGCCGCCTTCCGTCCGCGCCGATGGCGGGGCGCTCTGCTGCCCAGCACCGCGACGGTCCGTTTCGAGGTGCTGGAGCCCGAAAAGCGCCCGGTGCTGGCATCGGCCGACAGCCTGGAGGTGCGCAACGTGGCGATTGTCGATATCGTCACCGACCGCTCGATCACGCACCGGCTGCTGTTCGACCCCGGCCACGGCCTCGAGGAACGGCTGATCCGCGAGCAGTTCGTCTGAGCCGCCCTCAAATTGCCTAAATGCGGTGACCGCGCGCACGCCAGCGTCGTTTTGTCGTCAACTTCGCCCGCTAAAACTCTGCGGAACGCGGGATGTTCGTGCCCGCAGAGCGAGGGTTAGGAGTGTGGACGTGTCAGCGACGTTTGGCAGCGCGCGAAAGAAATGGACGGCGGTCGTCCTGGTGCTGGGCATTGCATTGCTGGTGCCGGCCTGGGCCGATTCGATGTCCGGGCGCGCCGACGATCGGGTCGCGGTGAGCTGCGACACCGAGGGGACCGAGGTGCTGGATCAGGTCTGCACGATCCTGATCGGCAGGCTGAACGAGGCGGGCGATGGCGAAATGGCGTTCGTCGCCGACAACGGGGCCACGAGCGCGGCGATCCACGTCCGACTCGAGACCGTGCTCGCAAGCAGAAGCAGCCTCAGCGGCCGGCTGCACTGGCGGCAGGGCCGGGACGGAGTGGCCACCGCCGCGCCCGAGGTGACCCTGACCGTTTCGGACGGCGAGCTGACCACACGGAGCGTCGGCAATTTTGCGCGCGCTTTGATCGAAGTAAGTGAATTGCCAACCAGCCGATGAGATACTCGCGGGACAGGGAGTCGCGCGGAGTTTTTCATGAAAGATCACTTGGGGCTGCTTCATAGCCAGCCCGAAGAGGACCAGCACGACGTCTTCGTATCCCGCGCCACCGTGCCCGAGGTCGGAGACGCCCCATCCGCCACCGCGACCCCCTACGATATGCTGCTCGACGATACCTTCGTGGGCCAGTTGGACAGTTTCGGCGACAGGGATTGGGTCGCGATCACGCTGGCCAAGGGCGAAACCTACGACATCGACCTGATGAGCCTTGGCCTGGCGGATCCGTATCTGCGGCTCTATGACTGGTTCGGCAACCTGGTCGCGAAAAACGATGACGCGAATTTCCCGGCCGGCAACCTCAATTCCCAGATCACCTTCACCGCGCCCTACAGCGGCACATATTACGTCGACGCGGGCGCTTATGGCGGGGCCTTCGTCGGATACTACGCGCTCAGCGTCGAGGTCGATTATTCCAACATCAACGTCAGCGACGAGCAGTTCGCCAAACAGCTGACCGACGGCTACTGGGAAGCATTCGGAAGCTCACGGGCGGCATGGGATACGGCACCGGGCGGCAGCCTGACCTACGACGTCGACGGGCTGACCGCCGATGGCCGGTACCTGGCCCAGCAGGCGCTGCTCGGCTGGACCATGGTCACCGGAATCGCCTTCGTCCGCGTCTCGGGCGGCGCCGACATCACCTTCGACGACGAAGAGCCCGGCGCCTATGCCTCGACGGCCTCGGCGGGCGGCCAGATCGTCAGCGCCCAGATCAATATCGACGACGACTGGATCGCCAGCTACGGGGCCGAGCTGGACGGCTATTCGTTCCAGGCCTACCTGCACGAGACCGGTCACGCGCTGGGTCTGGGCCATGCCGGCGATTACAACGGCGATGCGACCTTCGGGATCGAAAACGACTTCGCCAACGACAGCTGGCACGAGTCGATAATGTCGTATTTCGCGCAGGACGATAACCCGAATGTCGATGCCGATTTCGCCTTCGTCATCACCCCGATGAAGGCCGACATCATCGCCATGCAGGACCTCTACGGCATTGCCGGAACCATTCGCACCGGCGACACCACCTATGGCTACAATGGCAACACCGGCACCTATCTCGATGACATCGTCAGCATGAACGAGCCGGTCGCCTTCACCATCCTGGATGACGGCGGCTTCGATACGCTCGACCTGAGCGGCACCAGCGCCGACCAGCATATCGACCTGCGGGTCGGGGCGCGGTCGGACGTGCTGGGGCTGACCGGCAACCTCACGATCGCCGACGGCACCCGGATCGAGCTGCTGATCGGTGGCACGGGCGTAGACCACGTCTTCGGCAGCATGGCCCGAAACAAGGTCCAGGCCGGGCCCGGAAATGACATCCTTTGGGGGAACAACGGCGGTGACCGGCTCGAGGGTGGCGGCGGCGCCGATTACATCGACGGAGGCGCGGCGGCCGATCGGCTCTACGGCGACGGCGGCCGCGACAGGCTCTTTGGTCGCGACGGCAATGACCGGCTGTGGGGCAATGGCGGCCAGGATCTGCTGCGAGGCGGCGGCAAGAACGACCTCCTGATCGGCGGCACCGGGGCCGACAGGCTTTTCGGCCAGCGCGGCGCGGACACGCTGAAGGGCGGCCGCGGCGATGGCGATGTGCTCAATGGCGGGGCGGGGCGAGACGAATTCGTGTTCCGCAGCAGCTTCGGCGCCGACACCATCGCGGATTTCGAGCGTGGCCGGGACATGATCGTGATCGAGACAGGGGCGGATGATTTCGCCGACCTCACGATCACCGACAGCGTCGGCGGTGCAGTCGTGACGTTCTCGGCGGTCAGCATCACCGTCAGCGGCGTCGCTGTCGCCGATCTGGACAGCGGCGACTTTCTGTTTGCCTGAGCGCGGCGGGGTCGCTTGGCCCGCCGCAATTCACCAGACCGTCACCCGGCGTTGCCAAGCCGGTCGAGCCGGAAGGCCTCGACGTCGCGCAGCAGCTCCATGAACCCGCGCACGTAGTGATCGGCAGTCGCGGCCCCCTTCTCGGCGGTCGCGGCAGCGGCGTTGCCAACGGTGCCATGGCTGCTCAGGTCGTTCGCCATCCAGCCGAAGGCGGTCGCCCCGGTCGGACGCAGCAGCGCGAAATTGTCCATGTCCTGCGCCGAGGAACGGAAGTTCAACGCCTTGTCCATGTCCACCAGTTCGGGGCGCAGGTGCAGCATCAGCGACGTTTCGACGTCGCCGCCGTGGATCCCGTAGGCCAGTTCCTCTGGCGGATACATTCCCTCGGGCTGGCCGAAGGAGCCCCACTGGCACTTTGCGCAGAGCATGCCTGCCTGCACGCGCAGCTCGCGCGCCACGATGCCGATCATGTCCAGGTTGCCGCCGTGGCTGTTCACGATCACCATCTTGCGGACACCGGCCCTGGCGACGCTCAACCCGATCTCGATCCAGGCCTTCATCGCCACGTCCGCCGCCAGCGTCAGCGTGCCGGGCGCGTGCAGGTGCTCGTTCGACTTGCCCACCGCCTGCACCGGCAGGATGCGGAAATCGAGGTCCTCCGGCGCCAGCTCCACCAGCCGCGCCAGCAGCCCGGTGTTGATCATCGTGTCGACGCCCACGGGCAGGTGCGGGCCGTGCTGCTCGATCGCCGCGGTGGGCAGGATGGCGATCGTCTTCTCCGGATCGATATCCGCGTATTCGGTGGTGCGGTACTCGGACCAGTAGCGTCTCATGCGGTCTCTCCGAACTTGTGGTCGTAGGTGGCGTTCAGGCGGCTGGCCAGGTACTGCGCGCCGGTGACCGGCGGGTATTTCGGCGCGCCGGTGCCCGGCAGCGCCTCGATCACGCTGTCGGGGTTGGGGTCGAGGAAGAAGGCCAGCGAATACCGCTCGGCGGGGGGCGGCAGCACCCGGTGCGGGGTCGAGACATAGGTGTCGTTCGACCAGCGCATCAGCGCGTCGGCAATGTTGACGACGAACCCGTCCGGCACGCCCGGCAGGTCGATCCAGTCGCCACCGCGCGGCTTGACCTGCAGCCCCGGCACGCCATCCGTCGCCAGCAGGGTGATGGTCCCGTAATCGGTATGCGCGCCCGCCCCGATCTCGCCCGCCGCGCCGGTGGCGGGCGGATAGCGCAGCAGCCGCAGTGTCGCCAGCGGCTGGTCGAGATGCGGCTCGAAGAAGTCCGGCCGGATGCCCAGATCACGCGCCAGCGCCGTGTGCAGCGCCCGGCCCAGCGCCCAGACGGCGTCGTAGTATTCCAGCATGGTCTCGCGAAATCCCGGCAGCTCGGGCCAGACGTTCACGCCCCGGAACGGCTCGCCGCCCATCACGCGTGGGTCGTCGGGCGCCAGGTCGAGGCCGATGTTGAACGCCTCCTTGCTGTCGCGCACGCCGCTCGCCTCGTCGAGGAATTCCTGCCCGATCGTCGAATAGCCGCGGTTGTGCGGGGATAGGCTGATCGACAGCGCGTCCTTGTCGGCCTGCTCCATGGCGAAGAAGGCGCGCGACATCGCGAAGGCGCGCTCGCGCAACTCCGCTGCGATGCCGTGCCCCGTGATCCCGAAGAAGCCGGTCTCGCGGCAGGCGCGGCCCAGCGCATCGACGAAGGCGTCGGTGTCGCCCTGCCGGAACGCGGTCATGTCCAGTATCGGTATCATCTGCCCTGCCCCTTCGCCGGCTGCCTGCCCCCTTGTCGCTAGCCCCCGCCGGAGAGCGGATCAACCCTCAAGGCAGGATGCCACGCCCGGCGTCCGGCGCATTAACGGCAATAACGGCAATTTCCGAAAACTTGCGTAAAACCGCGGCACGCTTCGCACAGGAAACAGGACCGGCTGCCCATGGACGGCAAACTGCCGATCTTCTCGCCGTTCAACGGCCCACGGCGCTGCCGCGTCTGGGCGGTATCTCGGCCCATTTTGCCGCCGGCGGGGCTCTGTTCGCGCCTATGCGGTGAACCGGCTGACGGGGGTGTTCCGGATCGGCGGCTGAGGCCAGCAAAGCCCAAGCAAAACAAAACCGGCTTGCTCTGCGCAAGCCGGTCATGTCCATCTCCCCAGACTTGGGCTTCGGCCCTTTTTTCACCCGGGCGGCCGTCTGCAAGGCCTTGCGATCATCTGCCGCATCCTCGGGTGGCCGAAGCTTAAGCATCAATTTCGAGTCATTGCAAATGCGTTTTTACTTTTTGGGACTCGCCGCGCCGCCTGCCCATTGCACGGGCCGGGGCCATGCCCTACACCAAGCGCGATCAAACCGCTTGGAAAGACGTGAGCCGGCATGCGCCTGACCCGCTATTTCCTGCCTATCCTCAAGGAAACCCCGGCCGAGGCGCAGATCGTCTCGCACCGGCTGATGCTGCGTGCGGGCATG
>JABAHR010000600.1_pt1 | contig 24607 bp, 23 predicted proteins | sample 7062101 | NCBI WGS metagenome assembly JABAHR01 (sample SAMN14534553, study PRJNA622989) | marine sediment metagenome | biome: marine biome [ENVO:00000428]; feature: marine pelagic biome [ENVO:01000023]; material: deep marine sediment [ENVO:00002113] | place: India: Gulf of Kutch | collected...
TAAATTAAATATCGCCAAAATAGTGCTGAATTAAAGTGATTGCGGCTATGCTTGCGGTTTCTGACCTTAGTATCCTTGGGCCAATCCCAACTGATTTAAAATTATTATCCTCTGCTAATGCTACCTCATTTTCAGTAAACCCGCCTTCTGGACCGATTATAAGTGAAGCTGATTCAATTTTTGAACTCGATCTAATATCTGTTATTGTTAAAGAGTTCTCTATTTCATAGAAGATAAGATTCAGATCAGATTTTTCTAACTCAAATACCTGCTTGAACTTGATTTCAGAATGTACCTTGGGGCTTACCGCTCTTCCGCACTGTTTAATTGATTCATCTGCTATTTTTTGCCATCTTTGAATTTTATTTGTATTTTTTACGTCTGACCTATCGGTAACTATTGGATATATGGAATTTACGCCAAGCTCCGTGGCTTTTTGGATAATCAAGTCCATTCTATCCCCTTTAATTATTGCCTGAAACAGAGTTGTTTTTATGGGAGACTCTCTATTGATTTTATTATTGTTTACAATTTCAGCTAGTAAGTCATTTTTAGATATCCTTTTTATCACACAGTCATATTCAACCCCGTCAGAATCGAACAACATAACATTATCATCTACTTTCATCCTGAGGACTAAAGCGATATGACGGTAGTTGTCACCTTCAATTCGTACCAAATTCTCTGAGATATCCTCTGAATTAATTTTAAATCTTGGCATATTAATTGTTAAGAAAAATATTCAATTATATCAGTAAGTTAAATTGCTATCTTAATAATTCGAATCATATATATGCTAAATATTAACAATTATTAATATTTCATTAATAAATATAGTCTAACTTACTGTGATTATACGATTAACTGGAGTAATAGTTTAATATCCCTTCTATTAAATCATCAGTTGTATATTTTTTGGGGGTAATATCTGCATTTTTCCCATGCCCATTCAAAGCCTGATTCGTAATCGGGCCAATAGCAGCAATAATACAGTCTTTAAACGCTTTATCGTCCGCTTTAAAAACAGAATAGAAATTACTCACAGTCGAGGGGCTTGTAAATGTTATTATATCAGGCGCTGATTTCTTAATCCCACTTATGAGCTTCTTTGATTTGAGGTTCTCAGGTACTTTGTTTTCATAGACTGTGACGACATCGACATTGGCTCCCAGTCTTTTTAGCGTTTTAGGGAGTATGTTTCTTGCTTCCTTTGCCCTGGGTATGAGTATGTTTTTACCGATTAAATCAATAGACTTAAACTCTTCAATTAACCCCTCGGCCCTGTATTCTTCAGGGATAAGGTCTGCTGATAACCCAAATTCATTTAGACACTCATTTGTTTTTTCACCAATAACGGCAAATTTAGTACTAAAAAGAGATTTAATATTTAATCCCTTTTCGAAAAACCTCTTAAAGAAATAGTTAACCCCGTTTGCGCTTGTAAATATTATCCAGTTTATTTTATTTATTGTTTTAAGTGAGTTATCCAGCTTTTTCCATGATGAGGGGGGGCTTATCTCAATAGTAGGAAACTCGATTGTCTCAGCACCCAGCTCATTCAGTCTTTCTACGAAGCTTTTTGATTGGGCTTTTGGCCTTGTAACTATAATTCTCTTTCCATAGAGTGGTCTGTTTTCAAACCATTTTATTTGATCTCTATATTTAACAACCTCTCCAATAATTATTATCCCTGGGGGATCTACCTCGGCTTCATTAGATTTTTCTATAATATCCTTTAAAGTTCCGGTAATCGTTTGCTGTGTTGGATATGTACCCCATGTAATAACGGCTATAGGGGTGGACGCTTTTTTGCCGCTTTTTTTCATTCTATTAACAATTTCTGAGAGATTTCTTATCCCCATAAGAAAGATGACTGTGCTAATTTTAGCAAGCGAAGACCACGGTATCGTAGATCTGCTCTTTGCAGGGTCTTCGTGTCCCGTGATTACCGCAAGCGTAGAAGAGACATCCCTATGAGTTGGAGGTATACCCGCATATTCAGGCACAGAGTAAAATGAGCTAACCCCGGGAATTATTTCAAAATCTATAGAGTTTTCCCTAAGCTCTATTGCTTCTTCTGCACCCCTGCCAAATATAAAAGGATCACCGCCTTTTAGCCTTGCGACGATATTTCCTTTTTTGGCATATTTAATGAGAAGTCTATTAATCTTTTCCTGAGACATCTCTTTCTGACCGCTTTTTTTGCCGACATAAATAACTTCGGCATCAGCTTTTTTATGTTCCAGGAGCTTTGTATTTACCAGATAGTCATAAACAATGATATCTGCCATGTTTAGGCATTTAACCGCCTTGAGCGTTATAAGCCCCGGATCACCGGGACCTGCTCCTATCAGATATACTTTCCCTTGTTTTTGCATTATTTCTTTATGCTATTTGATTGTTAGCAAGTAAGTGGTTTTATTAAACTGAAACTATTTTAAATCACCAATTAAATAAAGGAAATAATTTTTTTAACTATCCGTAACTATTTAGAATTTTTATAGTTATAAATATTGTGTAAGATGTTTGCCACATGGAAAGCGATATAGATTTAATACTCAGAGTTCAAAGCGGCGATGATAGTGCATTTTCTGAAATCTTAAAGAGATACTACAATAAGATTTTGAACTATGTGTATAGATATACCAACAACCGGGAAACATCAGAAGACTTAACGCAGGAAATATTTATGAGAGTACATAGATCAGTAAAAAATTACAGACCGGAGGCAAAATTCTCAACCTGGCTTTATAAAATCGCGACAAACCTGTGCTTAACCGAGNNGATGAAATTCAGGAAAATATAGGTTCACTTGAAGATGTGAAATCCGTAGATCAGTCAGATGTAAGATATAGAATGGAAATAAAAGAAATAATATTTGAAGCAATGAACTCTTTATCGGAGAATGAGAGGTCGGCAATCATGCTTTGCAAGTACGAACAGCTTTCATATGACGAAGTTGCAGAGGCTCTAGATTGCACAGTAGGCGCAGTGAAGACTTATGTATATAGGGGACGGATGAAATTGATTGAGAAGTTAAAACCCTATTTGGATGAGGTGCAGATGGATGAAATGTGATGATATAAAAGCACTGTATGACGGATTTAAATCAGAGATGCTCACAGCAAATGAGAGCTCTGCCGTAAGTGAACATCTTGCAGGCTGTACTGACTGCAATGATTACTATTTTGAAAATAAAAAACTTGCCAGGCTGCTTGATAACTGGGATGAGATTTCTCCGCAGAGTAACTACGTCAGTAAATTCTGGAACAGGGTAGATGAGCAGGAGTTAAATAAGAATAAAGGCTTTATCGGACTTTTTAAGGGAATAAAGACTGCGTTTCTTGTTCCCTCACTCGCAATTGCGCTGTTTTGCAGTCTTTTAATAGTAAATATGTATAGAACAACTAATATTGACCCGCAAGTATCTGAAGAGGATGAAAGAGATAATAGACTTTTGCTGGAAGTTAATGATATTATCTCACAAGAAGGCTCGGAGTCTCTAAAAATCTACGGACTCTGGAATGACCTGGAAGAGGAACCTAAGGAGGGATAAAGTTTTGAGAATTTCTTTATGGCCATATTTGATTTTAATGATTTTGCTGTTATCTCAAATATCGGTTTTTGCAGGAGGAATGGGCAAATGGTGGAAAAATAAGGAGATCGTTACTAAACTACAGTTAACATCTTCTCAGGTAGATAATATAGAAAAAGTATTTGATTTGCATAAAGCAAAATTAAATGAAACCAAGCAAAATATAATTCAAAAAGAAAGAGAGTTAAATAAAAAGTATAAAGATCCGAAGGCAAACAAGCAGGAAATTGATGAGCTTGCCGATCAGGTTGATTTACTGAAACTGCAGCTTAGAAAAATTCACCGAAATATGCAGCTTGAAATAAGAGAAGTGCTTTCTCCCGATCAAAGAAAGATGCTTTACGATGAATGGTCTAACAGGAAGCATAAGAAGTAGCTAAAATTATTCTTTAGTTCTTTAACATTTTTTTAAATACGTAATACTATTTTAGTGGAAAAGCTATTTAATCTAACCACTGATTACAAGCCTCAGGGCGACCAGCCAAATGCTATAGAGCAGCTAACACAGGGTCTGCAATCAACCAGCAAGCATCAGGTGCTTTTGGGTGTAACAGGAAGTGGAAAGACCTTTACTATAGCAAATGTAGTAAATAACGTAGAGCGGCCCACTTTGATAATTGCGCACAATAAAACCCTGGCGGCACAGCTTTACGGTGAATTAAGAGAACTGTTCCCGGATAACTCAGTCCATTATTTTGTAAGCTACTACGATTATTATCAGCCCGAAGCCTATATACCTACTACGGATACCTATATAGACAAAGACGTGGCTATAAATGAAACCATAGACAGACTGCGCCATGCGGCTACTTCCTCACTTTTCGAGAGGAGGGATATTATCATTGTTTCCAGTGTTTCGTGTATATACGGAATAGGATCACCGCAGGACTATTATGGCCTGCTTACAAGTATTGAACAGGGCAGTAATCTCGATCCCAAAATACTGCTTAACAAATTAAAAGACGTTCAGTATCAAAGAACAAATACCGACCTTACAAGGGGAACATTCAGATACCGCGGAGACGTTGTCGAAGTATTCCCTTCTCATCAGGAATCCATTGCGATCAGAATAGAATTTTTTGAAGGAGTCGTTGAATCTATAAAAGAGATAGACCCTATTAAAGGAAAGACAATCAGAAAGGTTGGAAAGACCATTATTTACCCAAGCTCTCACTACGTAGCACCTCAGGATAAAATAAAATTAGCGATTGAAGCCATAAAAGAAGAGCTTAAACAACAAATACGTATACTTGAAAAAGAGAATAAATACTTAGAGGCCAGAAGGATTGAAGAAAGAACCAATTATGATCTGGAACTTCTGACCACAATGGGCTTTTGTAATGGTATAGAAAATTATTCAAGGCATATAACCGGCAGGAGTGAGGGAGAACCCCCATGGACGCTCATAGATTATTTCCCCGAAGATTTTCTAATTGTTATTGATGAGAGCCACCAGACCATGCCTCAAATAAGGGGAATGTATGAAGGGGACAGGAGCAGAAAGAAAACACTTGTAGAATACGGTTTCAGGCTTCCTTCTGCGCTTGATAACAGACCCCTTAATTTTAAGGAGTTTGAGGGCAAAGTTAACCAGGCTATATATGTGTCTGCCACACCCGCAAGCTATGAAATAACAAAATCAAATGGCGCAGTGGTAGAACAGATTATTAGACCCACAGGGCTTATTGATCCCGAAATAGAAATGAGGCCTGCACAAAACCAGGTAGATGATATTTTGGAAGAAATAAAGAAAAGGATAGATGTAGGGGACAGGGTTTTGATTACGACTCTTACGAAAAAAATGGCTGAAGACCTTACGGAGTATTATAAGGATTTGGGCCTTAATGTGAACTATCTTCATTCAGATATAGATGCGCTTGAAAGAATTAAAATAATTAGAAATCTGAGGCTTGGAGAATTTGATATACTTATTGGTATTAATCTGCTTAGGGAGGGGCTCGATATACCGGAGGTTTCATTGGTTGTGATACTCGATGCTGATAAAGAGGGGTACCTGAGGTCTGAAACATCGCTTATTCAGGTCTTTGGCAGGGCTGCAAGAAATGTAAGGGGAAAGGTTATACTTTATGCTGATGTTATGACCGGTTCTATGCAAAGGGCAATTAACGAAACATACAGGAGAAGAGAGATACAGGAAAAATTTAACTCTTCAAATAATATTACTCCAAAGAGCATAGAGAAGAATATAAGTGATATATTATCATCTATATTTGAATACGATTATTTTACCGTACCAAAAGATCTTGATACGGAGATATATGACATTACTCCGGATAAAATTCCGGCTATGGTGAAAGTTTTTACTAAGGATATGAAAAAAGCATCAAGGAAACTGCAGTATGAAAAGGCTGCGGAGTATAGAGATAAAATTAAAAAGCTAAGAGAGCTTGAGCTTAAATATGCGGAGCAGCTAAATTGATTATATCATTTGCCCTAACACTATTTACCCATATTATTTCATTTCTGGGTTTCACCACGCTTGCGATAACGGGGCATGTTGACCCTCTAACGCTGATAATCTTTTATACAACCCTGGGGCTTAGCTATATAAATGACCGTTACAAAAAAAATTATCAGCTTAACCAGACCGCATCTACGGTATTTGCATTTCTGGTTGTTCTATACATATTGGCGAGCCTTATATTCTTTTCCTTAGAAGTATTTCAGGGCATTTTATACTTCCTTATTTATCTTCAGATTGTAAGGCACCTGAGCTACAAGGGGATGAGAGAGATTATACAGGTCTATCTTCTAAGTTTCTTTCAGTTTATGGCAGGAGCGATTCTCTCAATAGAAATCAGTTACGGCCTTGCGCTTATTGTCTATGTTTTTGCCGCACTTTGGGGACTTATAATCTATAACCTTAAAAAAGAATCAGACGATGCGGGTATTGAATCTGACAAAACAGTAGTTACAAGCTCCTTTCTGGGATCCTCTTTAGCTTTATCTTTCGTAGTAATATTTATTTCCATTCTTCTTTTTTTAATGCTCCCAAGGTTAAAGACGGAATACTTTTCCAGTACTTTAATAAATCCCAAACAGCTTAAGACAGGATTTTCCGATACCGTAAGACTGGGGAAAGTAGGTGAAATAAAAAAAGAGCATTCGGCTGTTATGAGAGTAAGAATGTTAGAGGGCAGGGGAAGGATAAATAGCGATCTTTACTGGAGGGGGATTGCTTTAGATCATTTCGATGGATTTACCTGGAGTATAGATACAGAAAAATATGGTGATTATGAAAAGAAACATCATAAAAACAAATATGGACTCATTAGCGTTAAACAAGATGCGAAAAACGTAGTTACCCACGAAATAATAACAGAGCCTATAGACACTGATATACTTTTTGCCATTAACACCCCTGTTGGTTATTCAGCCCTCGGTGGCTCTTACAGAAGGTATGGGGGCGGCATATACGAAGTTAACGATTCCTACTTTTTGCCGTTTAATCCAAGACAAAGAATAAAGTATAAGGCCTACTCAACTATTGAAAATTATCCGGATGATAAGCTTAACGATGAGTTGGATGACTACTCACTATATATTAAAGACAGATATCTGCAGCTTCCGGAGGTTAGTAATGAACTTAAAGCTCTTGCCTTTGAGATAACCAAAAATGAATCTACAGCTTACGGGAAAGCCAGGATCATAGAAAGATATCTTTTGGAAGAGATGAACTATACCCTGACTCTGCAAAGCGGCACAAAAGAGTTTCCTCTCGAGACTTTTTTATTAGAAAAGAAAGAGGGGCACTGCGAGTATTTTGCCACGGCAATGGTCGTATTACTGAGGTTAAACGGCATACCTTCGCGAATAGTAAACGGTTTTATCGGGGGGCAGTGGAATGAGCATGGAAATTTCTATCTTGTAAGGGAGAGTGATGCTCATTCATGGATAGAGGTATTCTTTCCGGACAGAGGGTGGGTTACTTTTGATCCAACCCCTTCATCTACAAACCTGAATGATGGTACAGGCAGCTTGATGGCAATAGCGTCATATATAGAATATCTACAGTACCGCTGGCAAAGATACGTTATAGATTTTAGTCAAACTGATCAGGTCAGGTTGTTTTCGGGCGCAAGACAAAAAATTTCATGGAACAAAAATAAAGCGTTTAACAATTTTAATGTGAGAGGTTCAGGCAGTAAAAAAATGATAATCCTTATTGCTGCGGCTATTATCATAGGTTTTGTTTTTATTAAAAGAAAAAGCCTTTTAAAGGGAAGAGACAATAGAAAGAGCAGGCAAAATGCAGTTACCAAAATTTATAACAAATCAATATCTGTTTTATCTAAAAAAGGATTTAATAAAAATGCGAGTCAGACCGCCAAAGAGTTTTCAAATTATGTTCTGTCCACGGGCGGATCAAAATATAAAGTGTTTGAAGAATTCACTAATAAATATTCTGTTATGAGATTTAACAATAATTATTCCAGCTCTGACATATCCTATTTAAATGAGCTACTCCGTAAAATTAGAAAGGTTAAATAAGGAGTTAGCCCTCATACGTAAGATAGAAGGTCATTATAATAAACGGTATTGAGCCTGTCATTGCAAGTACTACAGAAAGCCCGACTTCAAGCTCTGTCAGTTCTATTACTACCCTGATTACAGATATTATTGCTATTATTATACTTGCAATAGCTAAATAAGCGCCGATATAGGGAATGATTGCTAATATCATAAGCATCAAGGGAAACAGCGCAATACCGATACACCTTGCAAAGTTAACAGGATCGATCCTTACTTGAAGAACCTTAAAAACCATTGCTGTAATGATCCCTACCCAAAAAGCGCAGCAAATAAGCTCTAGAATAAAAGATATGATAATTCCAGTAATATCCATTCCTTCGATACCAATAGCGCTTAGCAGAGAGGCTAAAACTATTACTAGTATTGCCTGATTGTTATATTCTTCTTTTTCTTCAATCTCAGGATAGAGCGTACCATCATACCTAACTGCTCTTTTTATAGTATCTATTATGTTTAAGTTTTTTATATTCATATATTTACTCTAAATTTATTATTTGAATTAGTCTATGCTTCATACTTGCTCAATATACTGCATTGGGTAATATCTAAGATCAAAAGCGGGTTTTTACCCGCTTTTTTATTTGGTAAAAAGTAAAATATAAAGGCTATTATAAATGGTCTTGGAAAAAAATGAAACAGTGGGAAAAATTGAAAGATTAATTGATCCTATACTTACGCAGAAAAATTTGGAACTTGTTGATTTAGAATATAAATCAGAAGGGAAGGGAAAAGTGGTAAGGATATATATAGATAAAGAAGGCGGAGTGAACATTGACGACTGCTCGGCGGTGAGCAGGGAGCTCAGCGTTGTTATGGATGTTCATGATGTTATAAATGGGCCGTATAATCTCGAAATCTCTTCCCCGGGTCTTACAAGGCAGTTAAAGAAAGAAAGAGATTTCACTAAGAACATTGGGAAAAAGTTGAAAATCAAGCTTAATAATCCGGTAAACAAGCAGTATGTATTGAGAAATGCGTTACTGGAGAGTTTTGAGAACAGCACTTTAGGTATTGACTATGAAGGCTCAAAGTATGAAATTGCTTTAGAAGATGTATCAAAAGCAAACTTAGAGCTGGATTTTTAGGAGGTAGTAACAAATGGTTGTTACCGAACTGACGCGTATTCTTGATTCAGTCAGTAAAGATAAAGGCGTGAAAAGAGAAGTAATCGTAAATGCAATAGAGGAAGCAGTGCAGCTTGCTGCGGAGAGACTGTTTCGCTCAGAGGGTAAATATACTGAGCTTGAAGTGCACTTTAATGAAGATGACGGCGAAGTTGAGTTATTTGAATTCAAAAAGGTAGTGGACGAGGTAACAGACCCTGATGTAGAAATACCTATAAGTGAGGCGGTTAAGTTAGATCCAGAAGCCGAATTGGAAGATTTTATTGGAGTAAAAATAAGCCCTGAATATACAAGAATTGCCATACAGAACGCGAAGCAAAAGATTCTGCAGAAGCTAAAAGAAGCGGAAGGCAAGGTTATTTATGAAGAATTTAAGACAAGAAAAGGTGAGCTTGTAGGCGGTATAGTCAGGAGAATCGAAAGAAAGACTGCAATCATAGACCTTGGAAGAACTGAAGCAATACTACCCCCTGAACATCAGGTTCCCAAAGAATATTACAAGCAAAAAGAGAGAGTAAGAGCAATACTTATAGAAATACAGGAAAGTAAGAAGGGGCCAAAACTAATACTATCAAGATCACATCCTGATTTTGTTAAGAGCCTTTTTGAGGCTGAAGTGCCGGAAATTGCTGAAGGAGTTATGGAAATTAAGGCGGTCTCGCGCGATCCGGGAAGCAGAACAAAAATAGCGGTGTATTCCAGTGACCCTGATGTTGATCCTATAGGTGCATGTGTGGGAATGAGGGGAGCCAGGGTACAAAATATCATTCATGAGCTAAGAGGCGAAAAAATTGATATCATCCCCTGGTCGGAAGACACGGCAAGGTTCGTATGCAATGCGCTTTCACCTGCAAGGATAAATAAAGTAATTATAGACGAAAATAACAATGCAATGGAAGTGATTGTGGATGATGATCAGCAGTCTCTGGCAATAGGAAGAAGAGGCCAGAATGTAAGGCTTGCTTCGCAGCTTACGGGCTGGAGAATTGATATTAAGACAGAATCACAGCTAAATAAGGAGCTGCAGGATGTTATGTCCGTTCTGGTATCACTGCCTAATATAGGCGATGTTACTGCGAAGTTATTGTATAACGAGGGTTATCATACACTAGAAGACATAGCTTTTTCAGATCCGAATGCTATTGCCAAAGCAGGTAATCTCAAATCACCGGAAGAAGTGGAAAGCATACAAACCGCTGCAAGGATAGCTTTAAAAGACAAACTTGAAAACATAAGTATTGAAGACGAGACTCTGGGTACAGAAAGCACAGAGCAAAAAGCCGAATAGCCTTTTAGCACACTTAAATTTATTGCTTTTGCTTAAGAAATCTTCATTGGGTAATATAATTGATTGTTTAAAAATCTATTGACTGAATAGAACAGAATAAATTTATTTAAAATATGAGAGTTTACGAACTATCTAAAGAACTTGGCGTAGTAAATAAAGAGCTTATTGAAGCTGCAAAGTCTCTTGGGATTAGCCTTAAGAGTCATGCAAGCTCTATAAGAGATGATGAAGCTGTAAAAATAAGAGAAATTCTGGGTAAATCAAAAAATATCGATACCGGCAAGGGCGACCCGCAAACCGAAGAGGCTCATGCTAAAGAAAAAGTAAAGGTTATTAAATCAGACTCCGGCCAGGAAGTAGTTGAAAAGAGAAAGGGCTCTAAGGTAATACTTAGAAGGAGAAAGAAGGTTGATGAGGAAGTTAAGCCGGAAGTTGCAGAAGATGCAGATCAGGTACAGGAAGCCGTATCTGAATCTGTAGGGCAGGCGGCTTTTGCTGAACCTAAAGAAGCTGAAACCCGGGATAAAATTAAGCCGGAGCACGCAGAACAAGCTTTAGAGGCAAAAGAGCAATTAAGTACAGAACAGCAGGAGTCTTTGCAAAGCGATGCAGAGCTCAAAGAAGACGAGCAGGGCAAAGTCCAGGCTGAAAAAGACGCTGCTGATGCTGATAAGCAGAAAAAAGAAGCTAAAGCTCCTGATAAAGCGCCAGACAGTGAAGCAGGCAAGGATTTAAAAAAGGCTAAAAAGAAAGGTAAGGCAGTAAAACCCACAAGAGAAGAAATTATAGATGAGGATAGTCTTGAGGAACTTAAAAAAGCATTTAGAACCAAGCTTCCGGTTAGAAAAAAAGAGTATCTTGTTGAAAACAGAAGACCAAAAGCTAAATTCACTGACTCATCTAAATTTGCTAAAAGTCATGACAGGCATACAGGCAGTGCTCAAAGCGCATCAGCATCTACTGATCAGGCATCATCAGATGCGCAGGTTATCCCTATAACAGCAAAGCCTGCCAAGAAAGTTATTAAAATCCCCGAATCAATAAACGTAGCTGAGCTTGCAAAGAAAATGGGAGTAAAATCGGGGGCTGTTTTAAGAAAACTGCTTTCTCTTGGAGTAACTTCTTCTATTACTCAGTCAATAGACCACGAAACCGCCACCATACTTGCCCAGGAGTTTGGTTACGAAGTCGTAGTAGATGTTTTTGAAGAAGATAATCATCTGGTAGAGCAGGCTGCTGATGAAAAGGAAAACCTTGTTACTAGATACCCTGTAGTGACCGTAATGGGTCATGTAGATCATGGAAAAACAACCCTTTTGGATACCATCCGTAAAACCAAAGTGGTTGAGGGCGAAGCAGGAGGTATTACCCAGCACATTGGTGCATACAGCGTTCCGGTTCAGGATAAAAAAGTTACCTTCATTGATACTCCCGGCCATGAAGCATTTACCGCGATGAGGGCAAGAGGGGCACAGGTTACTGACGTAGTAATACTCGTAGTAGCCGCCGATGACGGTGTTATGCCCCAGACGGTAGAGGCTGTAAATCACGCTAAGGCAGCCGAAGTACCGGTTATTGTAGCCGTAAACAAGATTGACAAACCCGAAGCTGAACCAGACAGGGTAAAAAGAGAATTGTCAGAAATCGGGCTTGTTCCTGAAGATTGGGGAGGAGATGCGCTGTTTACCGATGTTTCTGCAAAGACTGGTCAGGGAATAGATGAACTCCTGGATTTAATCCTGCTGCAGGCTGATGTTTTAGAGCTAAAAGCTAATCCTGATAAAAGAGCAAACGGCATTGTGGTTGAATCCAAATTAGATAAGGGCAGGGGTCCTATCGCCACTGTAATAGTAAAAGAAGGGACGCTTAAAATTGGGGATTCCTTAATATCCGGTACGGATTATGGAAAAGTAAGGGCTCTTATAAACGACAGCGGTAAGAACATGAAAGAAGCAGGTCCTTCTACCCCGGCTGAGGTTATGGGTTTTTCTTCGGTTCCCACGGCAGGCGTTCCGTTTTATGTAGTAAGTGATGAAAAAACACTCAAAGAAATAGTTTCTCACAGAGAAAGTAAACAGCTGGGCAGTGTGGCGGCGCCGGAAAGAAAGCTCTCACTTGAAAATTTATTCGAGAACTTGGAGCAGGGGGAGACAAAGGAGTTGCCTATTATTATTAAGGCCGATACTCAAGGGTCTGTAGGCGCCCTTATTGATTCAATCCAAAAACTTAGTTCTGATAAATGTACGGTTAAAATTGTACATTCAGCAGTTGGCGCTATCAATGAATCGGACATTGTTTTAGCTGGAGCATCTAATGCGATAGTCCTTGGCTTCAATGTAAGACCCGATCCAAAAGCGCTGCAAATTTCTGAAAAACAGGGGGTATCCATAGAAATTCACAGCATTATTTATGATGCTATAGACAGAATTAAGAGTTCTATGGAAGGTCTGCTGGAACCGATTAAAAAAGAAAACATTACAGGTCATGCAGAGGTAAGAGATACTTTTCATGTATCTAAAATAGGTACAATTGCAGGCTGCTATGTTACAGACGGCAAGTTTACAAGGAACTCAAATGTTAGACTGATAAGAGACGGAATAGTTGTTTACGATGGTGAGCTTGAGTCGCTAAGAAGATTTAAGGATGATGTAAAAGAAGTACAGAACGGTTATGAATGCGGAATAAGCATACGTAATTTTAACGATATAAAGGTAGGAGATATTTTAGAAAACTATATAATAGAAGAAGAAAGGCAAAAACTATAAATCATAAATGGTAGTAGGAGTTCTTAGAATCGAGCTTTTGATAGATGAAAGCAGATCACTTAAAGATAAAAGAAAAGTAGTTAAAAGTATAACCGAAAAGGTAAGAAATAAGTTCAAGAACATTTCCATTTCAGAAGTAGACTCAAACGACTTGTGGCAAAAAGCAGCTCTGGGTATTTGCGTAATCACTAATGAAGGCCCTTTTGCAAATTCAGTTCTGGATCAGGTCTTAAACTATATTCAAACCATAACAATGTGCAGGATATTCAGTAATAAAATAGAGATTATTCATCTCTGAATATATGTATGGAGTATAAATATTGGGTTTTGGTATTAAAAGAAATACGAGGGTAGGCGGTCTTATAAAAGAAGAACTGGCCGATATGCTTCTAAGGGGAGATATAAAGGATCCAAGGGTAACGGACAGTGTTATTACGGGAGTAAAAATGACAGACGACCTGGGTCTTATAACCGTATATTTCATAAGTTTAACAAAAGAGCATACACCGGATGAAATTGCAAAGGGTTTTAACAGCGCAAAAGGTTTTATAAAGTCCAGGCTTTCTAAAAAATTAAGACTGAAAAAATTTCCTGAATTTAGATTTGAATACGACAGCTCCATAGAATCGGGATACAGGGTAGATGATTTGATAAAGGAGTCTCTTAATGAATGAAATTAGCAATATTGCAGATTTAATAAATAGTAACGGCAGCTTTCTGGTAGCGTCACATGAAAATCCAGATGAAGATGCTATAGGGTCTACGCTTGCGCTTGGGCTTGCACTCGAACAACTTGGTAAGAATGTATATTTATACAATGAGTCCGGCGTGCCGGAAGCGCTTAAGTTTCTGCCTAAGTCCAAAAAAATACATAAAAGTTTAAATAATATTCCCTTCGAAATAGAAGCCGTAATTATTGCGGATTGTACAGATTCACTCAGAGTCGGAAAACAGTTTGATAAATTTATTCAAAATCTCTCGGTAATAGATATAAAAATCGATCATCATTTCACAAAAAAGACTAAATCTGAAAACTGTATCCTAGATCAGCATGCGCCGTCTACAGGATTTTTAATATATAAATTATTAAAAGAGCTGAATATAAATATTACAAAAGATATAGCGGATAATATATATTCAACAATTGTCGGAGATACGGGGTCATTTGCCTACTCCAACACTACATCAGAGACTTTTCAGATTGCCTCAGAGCTCTTAGAACTTGGCGTGCAGCCCTATGAAATCTCAAAGAATATTTATGAAAACGAACCTTTTAATAAAATAAAGTTATTAGGTTTAGTTCTTAACACCCTAACTCTCAGTCACGGAGGCAGAATAGCTACGGTTTTTATTACAAGAGATATGTTTGCAGAGACTTCTACTGCAAAACAGCATACCGAAGGCCTTATAAACTATCCAAGGTCTGTAAAAGGCGTAGAGCTTGCCGTGCTCCTGAGACAGGAAGAGGACGAGACGAAGGATGAAAACTGGAAAATAAGCCTAAGGGCCAAAGAGGGAATCAATGTTGCTATTATAGCGCAACACTTTGCCGGAGGAGGCCATGAATCTGCAGCTGGCTGCAGTATAAAGGGTGAACTGGCCGAGGTTAGAGAATTACTGTTTGCAGAGATAGAAAAGGTAATTTAATTGAATAGTATTTTAATAGTAGATAAACCGCCCAATATAACCTCTACAAAGGCTCTTGATAGAGTCAAAAGAACTCTAGGAGCCCGCAAAGCCGGCCACACCGGAACTCTCGATCCATTTGCAACAGGAGTGCTTACTGTTTGTTTAAATGAAGCCACAAAATTGATACCGTTTCTAAATGAGAATGTAAAAGAATATGAAGCGGTGCTAAAACTTGGACAGCGAACAAATACGCTTGATTTGACTGGTGAGGTTACAGATACCGTGAGTGAAGTAGATGTATCAATTTCAGATATAAACAACGTGATTAATAAATATGTAGGAGACGTAGAACAGGAGCCTCCTGACTTTTCTGCCGTAAAGATAGAGGGCAGAAGGCTTTATAATTACGCAAGAAAAAAAATTAAGGTAAATAAGCCAAAAAGAAAAATACATATAGAAAAAATCGAAATTTTAGATTATTATAAGCCGTTTGTAAGATTTGTTGTAAGGTGTTCAAAGGGTACGTATATAAGGTCGCTTGCCGATGATATTGGAGAGGACCTTAAAGTATTTGCTCATTTAGTTGAACTAAAAAGGGTAAAATCCGGGGTTTTTTGTATAAATAATTCGTATTCGCTGGATGATATTGAACGCGGCGAGTACCAGATGATAGCAATGAGTGAAGCAATTTCAGATATTAAATCTTTAAATATTAATAAAGATAATACCTATAAGATTAAAAGCGGTATCACATTGAGAAAAGGTGACCTTAACAGCTCAAGCATTACCGATATAAGCCGTGATGAAGTAATAAAAGTTCTATATGATAATAATTTAATTTGTATAGCTAAATCACTTGTATCACAGCAAGATTTAGTTATGATGGATGATTCGGAAGAAATTATAAAAATATTGAGAGTCTTTAATTAGATAAAATATTTGGAGGGATTTAGATGGACGTAACAGTTATGGAAAAAAGTGAAGTTATAAAAAACTTTGCTCTGCACGCTACAGATGTGGGTTCTCCTGAGGTAAGAATTGCCATACTTACAAAGAGAATAAAAAACCTTGCAAGACATCTTCAGAAGTCAAAGAAGGATGTTCATTCAAGAAAGGGTCTTATTGATATGATAAATAAGAGGAGGAAACTTCTTAAGTATCTTAATAGCAAAGACAGCAACCGCTATGTTCAATTGGTTGAAAAACTGGAGTTGAGAAAATAAAAACACGGAGGAATTACTATTTTGAGTTCTGGTCATCGTACGATATCTGAGGAGTTATTCGAAAGAACAGTTGAAATTGAAACAGGAAGACTTGCTAAACAGGCAAACGGAGCTGTTTTATTTAGATATGCAGACACTGTAGTACTGGCAACGGTAGCGGCTGCAAGAGAAGCAATTGAAGGAGAAGATTTTCTGCCCCTTACGGTTAATTATCAGGAAAAATCCTATGCTGCCGGAAGAATCCCCGGGGGTTATTTTAAAAGAGAGGGAAGACCTTCTGAAAAGGAAATCCTCACCTCAAGGCTTATCGACAGACCAATCAGACCGCTTTTTCCTAAAAAATATACGTATCCCACTCAGGTAATCGTAACCGTAATGTCCACAGATCAGGAAAATGACCCCGATGTGTTATCCATTACCGCAGCCTCAGCTGCGCTTATGGTTTCAAACATACCTTTTGCAGGCCCTGTTGCAGGGGTAAGGGTTGGAAGAATAGACGGGCAGCTTGTTTGTAACCCTACAAAGTCACAAATCGAAGATTCCGATATTGATCTTGTTGTTGCCGGCACTGAAGAAGCGATAGTGATGGTAGAAAGCGGATCAAAAGAAGTATCTGAAGACGAAATGATAGACGCCCTTATGTTTGCCCACGACTGTATAAAAAAATTCATTGAGCCTCAGAAAAAACTCATCTCAGAAATGGATTCTGCTAAAATTGAACTGCCCGAAGAAGAGGATAACTCAGACCTATATAATGAAATTACTGAATTCTCAAAAGATAAATTAAAAGAAGCTATTTTAACCAAAGAAAAACAGCAAAGAGCAAGTAATGTGAATCAGGTCTACGATGATACTATTGCTCACTTTACTGAAAAATATCCCGAAACCGATGTATTGATTACTAAACTCTTTGATGATTTAAAAAGGAATGTGCTGAGACTTATGGTTGTAGATGACAAAAAGAGAATAGACGGCAGGTCGTTTACAGATATAAGAGACATCTCAATCGAAACCGGATTTTTACCAAGAACGCACGGATCAGCGCTCTTTACAAGAGGAGAAACACAGGCAGCCGTAATAGCCACGCTTGGTACATCTTATGACGAGCAGAAAATTGATTCCTTGGAGGGTGATACTAAAAAGAGTTTTATACTGCACTACAATTTCCCTCCGTTTTCAGTAGGTGAGGTAGGAAACCGCCTGGGGCCTGGCAGAAGAGAGATAGGTCACGGCGCACTTGCTGAAAGAGCGATCAGATATGTAGTACCTTCAAAAGAAGACTTCCCATATACAGTAAGAGTAGTATCTGATATCCTTGAATCAAACGGCTCTTCATCCATGGCTACTGTTTGCGGCACTTCACTTTCACTTATGGACGCCGGAGTACCGGTAAAGGATCATGTTGCGGGTGTTGCAATGGGTCTTATAAAAGAGGAAGACAAGGTCGCTATTCTGACCGATATTCTCGGTGATGAAGACCATCTTGGAGATATGGATTTTAAGGTAGCAGGTACCGAAAAAGGCATAACTGCTCTGCAAATGGATATAAAGATAACAGGGGTTACAAGAGAAATACTAGAAACCGCGCTCACACAGGCAAAAGACGCCAGAATGTTTATACTTGGCAAGATGAAAAAAGCAATAACGGGGCCGAGAGAAAATATTTCCGAGTATGCTCCGATGATAACTTCTATTAAAGTCGACCCCGCAAAAATTAAAGACATTATTGGAAGCGGCGGTAAAACGATAAAGAAAATAGTAGAAGAATCGGGAGCGCAGATTGATATTCAGGATGATGGTACTGTTAACGTTGCAGCCGTAGTAAAAGCAGACTCGGATAAGGCAATCAAGATGATCGAAATGTTGACTGAAGAGATAGAGGTTGGACAATTATACATAGGCGTGGCAAAGCGTATACTTGATTTTGGCGCAGTTGTTGAGCTTGCAAGTGGAAAGGACGGGCTTGTACATATATCGGAGCTTGCGCCGGAAAGGGTTAAAGAGGTTACAGACATTATAAACGAGGGTGACGAAGTACTGGTTAAATGTATTGAAAAGGGCAGAGACGGCAAAATAAGGTTAAGCAGAAAAGCTGCCTTGGATGAAAATATAGAAGACTACAGATAAACTCTTAAATTGACCGCTGATTTACCAAAAATAGTCGTAATTTTAGGACCTACTGCCTGTGGTAAATCAGATCTTGCATGCCAACTTGCAAGGCATTTTAATTTTGAAATTATAAATGCGGATTCTCTACAGATTTATAAGCACCTGGATATAGGTACGGCTAAACCAGATTTAGAAACACTAAATTCGGTTCCCCACCATTTAATAGATATTATAGAACCGGATGAGGAGTTTAATGCGGGAATTTTCCGCAGCAGAGCAAGCGAGGTTATAGACAGCCTGCAAAGAAGGAATAAAAAGATATTAATAGTCGGCGGAACATATCTTTATGTAAGAGTTCTTACAGAGGGATTAATTGCAGGGGTAGAGCCTGATATCAGCTTTAGAGCCGGGCTAAAAGAAGATAGAGCCAGGAATGGAACTGAGCATATCTACAACAAGCTTAAAAATATCGATCCCGAATCTGCTGAGCACATTAATAAAAATGATTATGTAAGAATGGAGAGAGCTCTTGAGGTTTATCATCTGACTGGTAAAAAGATGTCAGAGCTGCAAAAAGAGCACGGTTTTTCAGAAAAACAATATAATGTATTCAAAATAGGTATTGATGTTGAGCGTGAATTACTTAAAAAAATTATAGAGCAAAGACTTTCTAATATGCTTGATTCGGGATTTATTTCTGAAATTAAGAACTTAAGGGGTATGGGATATGATAGATCGCTAAAACCCATGCAGTCGATAGGATATAAAGAGATAAATGACTATCTGGATGGATTAATAACATTAGATACTGCCAAAGAAAAGATAATTATTAATACAAGAAGATTAGCAAAAAGACAGATGACATGGCTTGGAAGGGATAAAGAAATAAACTGGTATAAGATACCGGAAGACTTTAGCAGGATTGTCAGTGATATAAACAGCTTCTATAATAACTAATATCTCATTTGCCAAGTATCATTCTTATAGAAACCACTAATAACAGCGCGCCGAATATTTTTTTTAGCATAGGATCAGAGAGTTTATGTACGAGTACTGAACCCCCGTATGCGCCTATTATAAAGCTTATAGCTATAAATGCAGCTATTTTAAGCTGAACGTTTCCTTCGTTATAATATTTGAGAGCGCCTAGAAATACTACGGGTAGCGTAAGAACAGCAAGTGAGGTGCCCTGGGCCTGATGCTGAGTGAACTGAAATAAGTACACAAGAGCCGGCACCATAACCAAACCCCCTCCGATGCCAAATAGCCCGCTTGCCGCACCTGCAAAAAGACCTATTAAGATAGAGCCTGCAATCTCCATAATACCCTCCTCTTATTCTTTGTTATGATCTCTATGAAAATAACTGATTAACTATTGTTTGAAAGAGATATTATTGTGGCCCAAATAAACGTGGATACATGTTGGCAAGAATCTCGTTATAAATATCCGCAGCCTCTTCGTATCTGCCAAGTTTTTCCAGCGCAAGACCTTTTGTCATCTGAGCATTGCCCATATAAGGGCTGTCGGGGTTTGTAATTCTGGACGCAAAATCTATCGCTGTATTGTATTCATTCTTATTTAGATAAGACATGGCGATTAAAGAAATCGCCGCATCCACCATATTGCTGTCTTTTGGATTTGTATTTAAAAACTTGGTAGCAAAGCTAAGCGCCTGATCGTAGTTGTTCTGATTATAATATACAGAAGCTGTGTAATAGAGTGATAGCTCTGACACTTTCTGTCCTGAGTAGTCTTTTTGAAGCAGGGCAAATTTCTGCAGCGCTAAATCGTAGTCTTCGGCTACCCTGGCGGTTATTGCTTCATTATAAAGCAGGTTTGCATCTGACGTCTTTATGGCTAGATAGCTGTTTATAACAAAAAATATAAGTATCAGGCCAATAATACCACATACGAAATATACTATATGTTTGTAATTATCAGCCAGATAGTTTGTAGACCTGTCTATAAATTCTAAGAATTTATCGGGTTTTTTTAGTTCTTTTTGAGTTACTTTAACTTTAGTTGCCATGGCGCAATTATAATAAGATGAACTAAAAAGACAAGTTATGCATATATAAAATTACAGTCTATGTTTTTCTTGCAGTTTGTCGGTATGAAAGCTAAAATATCTTTGTGAATAAATTATCGGCTAGAGCTAAATTATATCTGCTTCTCATAGTTATTCCTTTTTTGTTGACTTCTGTAAACGGTCTTATCGCCTTTACGCAGGCCAAAAACAAGATAGTTCTTCTCAAAATAAATGGGATGATAAACCCTGCAAGCTCTGATTATATAAGGGTGGGAATAGAAAAAGCAAAAAAAACAAAAGCAAATGCGCTTGTTATAGAAATGGATACCCCGGGCGGACTACTAAATTCAACAAAAGATATTGTTAAGATGATACTGAACTCTGATGTGCCGGTTGTTGTTTACATACACCCAAGCGGTTCATCGGCAACTTCGGCCGGGGTTTTTATTACGCTGTCCGCTCATGTAGCTGCCATGAATGAAGGGACAAGTATTGGGGCTGCGCACCCGGTAAGCATCGGGGGCAAGCGTGATGGTAGAGATAGCAAGGATAAAGATGATGAAGATGGTGAAAAGGACAAGGATATAATGAATGAAAAGATCGAAAATTATGCATCATCTTTTATCGAAAGCATTGCGGAGAAAAGGGGAAGAAACGTAGAATGGGCGATTGAGGCTGTAAGAAAAAGCGCTTCAATCACATCGACGCAGGCGCTTGAAAAAAATGTGATCGACCTCATATCACCCTCACTAAATGATTTATTGTCTGAAATTGACGGCAGAAAAGTAAATGTTAATCAGAAAGAAGTTATACTTGCAACAAAAGACGCCTCTATTGAAAGCCTTGAAATGAGCGCTAAACAGAAGTTTATAAACGTACTCAGCACTCCGGATATAGCACTGCTACTAATATCCCTGGGGTCTTTGGGCCTTCTTCTCGAATTTTACAACCCCGGACTCATTTTCCCGGGAGTCGTGGGCGCCGTATTTTTGATGCTTGGTTTCGTATCGTTTCAGATTATCCCTTTTAATTACGGTGGAGTAGTATTGCTTCTTATCGCAGTTGGTCTGCTTATAGCTGAAATGTATGTCCCGAGCTTCGGCCTGCTTACTACGGGCGGAGTTATAAGTTTTATACTGGGCGGGCTTCTTTTGTTTGATACACCTGATTCTGACGTAAGGGTTGGAATTGATACTCTTGTAGCAGCAGCGCTTGCAATAGGTCTTTTCTTCTTCTTTGTAGTATATTCTTTAATGAAAGCAAGACAACTACGTGTCGAAACGGGCAATGAAGGATTGATCGGAGATGTAGGAGAGGTGATAAATACAATTAACGGAGTTAATGGTGCCGGTAAAATATATGTTCTTGGTGAGTATTGGGACGCCGAGAGCGATGAAGTTATAAATAAGGGCGAAAAAGTTGAGATTACTGGAGTAGTAAGTAATATGAAGCTTAAGGTTAAAAAAGTATAAGGGGGAATATTAGATGTCACCGTTATTTATTTTCTTTGGAATTATTATTTTATTCATACTTTCCGGAATAAAGGTAATAAACGAATACGAGAGGGGAGTAATATTCAGGCTTGGAAGAATCATTGATCCAAAAGGCCCCGGCATAAGATGGGTTATTCCTCTTGTTGATAAGTTTCATAAAATAAGCCTAAGGGTTATTACAATGGATGTGCCTCCTCAGGATGTTATCACAAGGGACAATGTATCGGTTAAGGTTAATGCCGTTGTTTATTTCAGGGTTATTGACCCCATAAAAGCCACCATACAGGTTGAAAATTATTTATATGCAACATCTCAGCTTGCCCAGACCACGCTTAGAAGCATCCTCGGGATGGTTGAGCTTGATGAGCTTTTATCTGAGAGAGAAAAACTAAACGTGCAGCTTCAGGAAGTGCTGGATAAGCAGACAGACCCATGGGGAATTAAGGTTACGCTCGTAGAGGTTAAATATGTTGACCTTCCTCAGGAAATGCAGCGCGCCATGGCAAAACAGGCTGAGGCTGAGAGGGAAAGAAGGGCAAAGGTTATTAGCGCCGAGGGTGAGTATCAGGCTTCTACAAAATTATCCGAAGCATCTGATATTCTGTCTCAAAATCCAATGTCTCTGCAGCTAAGATACTTACAGCAGATGAATGAAATGGCTTCAGAAAAAAGTTCGATTATAGTCTTTCCTCTCCCGATTGATCTTCTAAGACCATTTCTGGAAAAGGGAAATTCTGAAAATAAATCCTGATTTTAAATAATAGCCTCTAATAATTTATAAAATTGAGAATAATGGCCAGTAGAACTTTAATTCTATATAGTATTATATTATCTGCCTTATTTGTTGCCGCTTGTAGTTCATCAAACGATTCCAAACAAGACAACAACTCTGCCTCTAGCCCTAACAAAACCAAAAATACAGACAGCAAGCCTGTAGATGGTGACTGGCTGGTTTATAACCTTGGTGCAGAACCTGCTACTCTTAATCCGATTACTGCAAGAGATGCATACGAGTCTACGGTTAATGGAGATAATGTTTATGAATCGCTTGTTAAAAGAGACAATGAATCTCTTGAAATAGTTCCTCAGCTTGCAGAGTCCTGGGAGATATCTGAAGACAAATTAACTTTTACATTCAAAATAAAAGAAAATATTAGATGGCACGATGGAAAACCTTTTACTTCTGAGGATGTGGTTTTTTCATTTAATAAAATTATGGATCCTAAAGTTGATTCGGCAAGACTAAAAGCTTATTACCAGGAAATAAAGAATGTTGAAGCAATAGATAGTCATACAGTCAAATTCACTTATTCGAGACCATATTTTCTGGCTTTAGAATTTTGTGGAGGTATGCCTATTGTTCCAAAGCATATATTTGATAAAGGAGATTTTAATAAAAATCCTGCAGGAAGACACCCTATTGGTACAGGCCCGTACTTATTTTCTAAATGGGATACTGGAAGAGAAATAGTTTTGGAAAAAAACCCCGATTATTGGGGAGAAAAACCGCATTTAGATAAAATCGTATTTAAAATAATTAATGATCCAAATGTAGCGTTTCAGGTATTGAGAAAGGGCGAGGTAGATTTTGCAGGGCTTACTCCGATACAATGGGAAAAGCAGAGCACGACTAAAAAATTTGAAGAAAAGTTTAATAAGCATGCCTATTTCAGACCCAACTACAGCTATATCGGATGGAATTTGGACAGGCCCTTTTTCTCTGATAAAAAGGTTAGAAAAGCTATGACTCATCTTGTAAATAGAGAACTAATATTGGAAAAGATATTATTTAACTTAGGAACCACGGTAACAAATCCGTTCTATATTAACGGCAAAGAGTATGATAAGTCCATTATGCCATTAGAATTTAGCCCTGAAAAAGCTAAGTTGTTACTAAATGAGGCAGGCTGGGTAGACAGTGATTCTGATGGAATAAGGGATAAAAACGGAGTTAAATTTGAATTTGAGTTTTTAATACCTAATGCTTCTGACACCAGTGAAAAAATATCCACCATCTTAAAAGAAGAAATGGACAAAGTTGGTATTATTATGAATATAAGAAAAATCGAATGGGCCGTATTTGTACAAAGGCTTAATGAAAGAAAGTTTGATGCGGTTACTCTGGGCTGGTCAATGGGTGTAGAATCAGATCCTTACCAGGTTTGGCACTCATCTCAAATGGAAGGCGGAGGATCAAACTTTATTGGGTTTAAGAACGAAGAAGCAGATCGGATTATTGAACAGGCTCGTAAAGAGTTCGATAAAGAGAAAAGAATTAAACTATATAGAAAATTTATAAGTATTATTCATGATGAACAACCCTACACGTTTTTATTTTGCAGGAAATCAACTATTGCTGTAAATAAACGTTTTCATGGGATCAATGTTTATCCTCTTGGTGTTGATTTTCTTGAGTGGTATGTACCTGCAAAATTACAGAAATATCACTAAAATAATTCTTTTCTTCCATGTCTTTATAGTCTATGAAATCCTATATAGTTAAAAGATTAATATTAGCTATACCTACACTATTGGGAATAACTATAATAACATTCTCGATAATTCAGCTTGCTCCCGGAAATCCAGTAGAAAGAAATTTGCAATTAGACCAGGGAATACAATCTGAAGAAATTACCAAAGAGATAGTAGAGCAGACAAAAAAATTATACGGCCTGGATAAGCCAATTCATATAAGGTATTGGATCTGGTTGAATCGAATCGCAACATTTGACTTTGGAGATTCTTATAAAGATCACAGGCCTGTAATAGACAAAATTAAAGAACGTCTTCCTATCAC
>JABAHR010000652.1_pt3 | contig 24600 bp, 21 predicted proteins | sample 7062101 | NCBI WGS metagenome assembly JABAHR01 (sample SAMN14534553, study PRJNA622989) | marine sediment metagenome | biome: marine biome [ENVO:00000428]; feature: marine pelagic biome [ENVO:01000023]; material: deep marine sediment [ENVO:00002113] | place: India: Gulf of Kutch | collected...
ATTGACGCGGATCCCCTGCGGGCCGTGATCGATCGCCATGGCCTTGGTCATGACGACCAGTCCACCCTTGGCGGCACAGTAAGCGGCCGCCTTGTCGCCGCCGACGATGCTCCATCCGGAACCGGTGTGGATGATCGAGCCGCTGCCGCGCTCGATCATGGATGGCAGCGCGAATTTCGACATCAGGAAGGCGCCCTTGAGGCTGGAATCGATGGTCTCGTCCCATTCCTCCTCGGTGCATTCAGGCACGGACTTCGGGTGGAAGACGCCCGCGTTGTTGAACAGCACGTCAATTTGCCCGAAGCGCTCCAGCGTGCGCTCGACGGCGCGGCGGCAATCCGCGGCGGAGCGGACGTCCGATTCGATGAATATCGCCTGGCCGCGGGCATCGGCAATTTCCTTCACGACCTGTGCGCCGCGCTCGCGGTTGCGCCCGGTGATGGCGACGGCGGCGCCCTCCTTCGCAAACAGCAATGCCGTGGCGCTGCCGATACCCGAGGTGCCGCCCGTGATCAGTGCCACCCTGCCTTCAAGCTTCATGTTTCGTCCTCGCCTCTACTCGTGGTGCCACTGGCTGCACAGCCCGCCGGTGGTTTCCGCGCCGTCCATGACGTACACCTGGCCCGTGGCGAAACCGGCGTCGTCCGAGGCCAGGAAGGCGAACAGCGCGGCAATTTCCTCCGGCTTTGCATGGCGTCCCATCGGAATCTTGCGATTCACGGCGTCCAGCATCTCGTCGCTGTACTCGGCGCGCTGCATCGGGGTGAGCGTGTAGCCCGGGGAGATGGCGTTCACCCTGACGGCCGGGGCCAGTTCCAGCGCCATCGCGTAAGTCAGCGCGATCACCCCGCCCTTGCTGGCTGAATAGTCCGCGTAATGCGGGTAACCCGTCGTGCCGGCGGTGGAGGCCGTGTTGAGAATCACGCCCGAACCCCGCTCGCTCATGTGCCGGGCCACCGCCTGGGCGACCAGGAAAACGCCCTTCAGGTTGACACCCAGGACCTGGTCCCAATCCTTCTCCGTGATCTCGAGAAAATCATGCCGGAAGCTGATGCCGGCGTTGTTGATCAAGACATCGATCGCGCCCATGAGCCGGATCGCTTCCCTGACCGCCGCCTGCACACCGACGGAGTCCGCCACGTCCGCCTCGATCACGCCCGTCAGCCCTGGCAGCTCCGCACCGACGCGCTCGCAGGCTGCCGGATCGCGGTCCATCACGCACACGGTGCAGCCCTCCTCCAGGAAGCGGGCCGCCGTGGCCTGACCGATGCCGCTGGCGCCACCCGTGACCATGACCTTCCTGCCTTTCAATCCGCGCATGACCGTAACCCCGCGATGATTTCGGCTCACTGCAAAGGTGCACTACACCTCCCCGCAGGAACCGGGGTCTAGTTTACTATCACTCAATGGCGCAACCCGCGCCTTTTCCAGCCCCCTTTGTTAAAATTCCGCCCTGCGCCGCCCCCCGGCGCGCGCCGGATCACGGAGCATTGCCCTTGAACACACTCGATATGCAGGCTGACGCGGCGGACGAACTCGTCGCCTTCGCAAACCGGATCGCGGAAGACAATCCGGAAGCCGATCTCTGGGAAATCGCGGACGGCATCCTGTCGGGCGCCGTGCACTGGTGGCTGTTCGCCAATGCCCCCTGCGACGACCCGCGCTGCGAGGACTGTGAGAGTATCCGGACCGCCGAACTGCGCATGAAGACGCTGCGCGACCTGATCGCCAGGATGGCCGAGGACAGCGAGTACTACCACTCCCCAAACGACGAGAACGTCGCCCACGCCTGAGAGGCTTTGCGGCCGGCAAGTGACCGGGCAGGAACGCCGTCAAGCGGCGCGATCGGCCAATCCGGGGAAGCAGCGGGCGACTTCAGCAGGGTACGCCCTCTCATTGCCCCAGCCGCCTGCCGAAGCGGACCATGGCGCGCTTGTCGTCTATGTAACGATAGCCTTCGCCCGGCCGGCCCTGTGGATAGCGAATGACGGTGACCACCACGCCGGTTTCAGGCACCACGGCGTTGATCTTGGACTCCCTGCCGGACATCACGTAACCGCCGTCCGCCTCGAACAGCCACCACATCAGTCCGTAACGCCCCTCGTCCGTGGCCCGCGTTCCGTGCCAGGTCCAGGCTTCCTTCCGCAGATCGGCGGAAAACGCCGATTGCGTATCCAGCCAGAAACGGCCGAATGCGTTGAGATCGCGGGCGTTCGTAAACAGTCCCTCGCTGGCCCGGTGACCGTTCCGGGAATATTCGTACTCCCCGGGCCTGAGGGGCAGCACCCGCTCCGAGGCCGAACCCGCGTAGACGTAGCCGGTCGAATCCAGGCCCAGGGGCCGGATGACACGCTCATCGAGCAGCGCCCCGAAATCGCGTCCGGTCGCTGCTTCGATCGCGCGCTCCAGGATCAGCATGCCGAGGCCCGAGTATCGGTAGTCACCGCCGGGTTCACTCACGATCTCGATATTCCCGAACCCGGGTGGCAGTGATTCCGGCGCCTTCTCACCGTCCACGGCCGCCCCGGAGGTGTGGGACATCAGGTGCCGTATGGTGACCTTTCGACGGTCGAAAGGCCCTTCGCCGTGTTCGCGAAACGCCGGCAGGAACTTGCCGACAGGATCGTCGAGCGCCAGGGCGCCGTCCTGGCACAGTCCCAGCACCAACGCCGAGACGAAACTCTTGGTGATGGAGAAAACCAGCCAACGGGAATCCCCGTCGACTGCCTTCCCCAGCACGCCCTGCGCGTCGTCGTAGCGCTCGTAGAGGACCTCGCCATCCCGCGTGACCAGGGCGGCAAAGGGACTGCCGCCCAGTTGTGCGGCCGTTTCATCCAGGTAGGCGTCGAACTCGTCCAGGACGGTGGCAAAGCTTTCATCTGCGATCGCCGGGGCCCAGAAGACGAACACTGCGAAAACGGCGATGAGTTTTTTCATGGGGTCATCCTAATGACCGCGCACTAATCCTCAAATGGCCTGGATCAAGTGTTCCGCCCCGTGGATGCGATCGCTCAGTAATGGCAGCCGTGACCGATTTGATCCGCCTCGCTGAGGATGAACTGCAGGCGCTGCTGAGCTTCGGGATTTTCCGAAGCGGTGAGCCGCTCGATGCTGCTGGCCATGAAACTGCGCACCGACACGGTCTCGAACCCGCAATTCAGCGCCGCGACCCCGAAGGCCAGGGCCAGGTCGTGGTTGCGGGCCGTGAACCAGCCGCTGAGGTATGACTGGGCGAAGGCCATCATGCCGGCCACCTGGCCGCTGTCCAGGTTCGCCCGGCTGAATTCCCGGGCCAGGCTTTCCCAGCGGTACTGCTGGTCGAAGGCCTGGCCGGCGTCCAGCAGGTCCTCGGGCCAGGTGGCGTACAGGTAACGCGCCATGATGTCGCCGTCGAGGGCCTGCAGTTCCAGTTGCCGGCGCAAGTCCGGGGTGAAGATGGCCATGACGCGCTGACAGGCGTCGTACCAGCGCTCCATGTGCGCGCGATTGTCCTCCGGGTCATCCGTCAGCGACCACGGCAGGTCGTAGCCCGCCAGTGATGGCCGGTCGCGTCCCCGCGTGCGGTTGAATTCGACACGCCGGTTGGCCTGCCTGATGGCGCGCTCCAGTTGTTCGGGCGAATCCGCAAAGCGGTCGCAGGTCAGGCGGCTGCGAGTCACGAAATAGGCGGAGGCCATCTCGCCCTTGAGCGCGTGCTCCAGGTTGGCAAGCACCATCTGGTCCACGTTCTCGGCAGTGATGTCCCGCTCGTCCGTCGAGGGCCCGCTCGCCTCGCGAGCCGGCCGCATGTCGGGCACTTGCACCACGCGACGAGCGAACTCCGCTGCCGGATCCGGGGCGGCTTCCTGGCCGGTCTCCTCTGCGGTTCGAGTCTCCGCTGCGATTTCCGCGGAATCACCTGCCGCGGGCAACGAGTGGTTCATGGTCGCGTACCCACCTGCAGGATCAGCGTCCCGGTCTTGCAGCCACCAGGCGGCCGCCAGCGCCAGGAGCAGACCCGTACCTGCAATTGCCAGCCAGCGTGTTTTCATCGGATTGCCGTCGTCATGTTCTCGTTTTCGACCGGGCGATGCCGAACTCGTTCCCGGCCAGTCGCGCTCAATGCCCCGCCAGGTGGCGCTGTAGCAGCTCGACGCGGCCAGCCAGCCAGTGGCGACGGGCGCTGTACGCGTGTTCGATGGCCGAACGTTCGGCCTCCGAGAGGTCTGGGTGATGGGCTTCGAATATCAGCACGACGCGGTCCACGTCGGCGCGGTTCCAGACCTCGTGTTCGTAGCTGTCGTCAAAGGCGAGTATCCGCCCCTCGGTCCACGTGTGGATTTCGCTGCCGACGCGGATCGTGCAGTCCGGCGGAATGACCAGCGCCAGGTGCGTGGTCAGCCGCGTGTTGGTGAGCCCGTAGTGAGGCGGGATGTGCGCACCCGGCTTGAGGCGGGAAAAGAACACCTCCATCGGTTCGCCGTCGATCCGCACGAGGTCCACATCCTGAAGCGCCTCGATCGTGACCGGGAAATGCGCCGCATGCTCCGTTTTCCGGCCTTCCTCGTATAGGTGAAATGATGACCAGTCCTGCCGGCCGGCCAGTTTCGACCACCTGGCCTCGCGGGCCGTCGAGGGTACGTATGGATTCATCTGCTGCTCGTCGGAAACAGCCCCGAGGTACTCGTCGCGGATCTCCTTCCACCTCGACTCAAGGGCCCCTGTCCAGGGCAGGATGTCATTCGAGGTGACCGTCGGCGCCGGCAGGTCCGGCATGTAGAAGATCACCGGCCTGTGGAGCGGCGTGCGGAATTCCACCGGCCCGTCGTGCGTCATCGGCCAGATCGCGTTGCGTACGCGGCTGACATCGACACCGGCCGCGCCCGGAAAGTGGTCGATGGCGTTCTCGTGCAGCCTGGTGAAGTGCGACCTGAAAGCCGCATCGGCACGGGCCGAGGCGGCCCGGGCCTGCGGAGGCGCCTGCGGCGCGTCCTTGATCCGGCGCAGGCGCGGATCGGCATCGTCGGCCAGCGCCCAGACGGCGACCGCCTCCTCGAAATGCCCTTCCCCGAACAGCGCATCGCCCGTATACAGACCGAGTTGAGCGTCCACGGGCTTCGACAGGAACTCCTGCAGCAGTCTTTTTGCCGATGGGGGCTGATTCATGGTCACGATTCCGTTTCCGGCCAGCTTGGGTATCACCAGCGGCGATCATAGCCGGATTTCCCCTGGCGTAGTACAGCGCGCGGCAGGACGTCTTGGTACCATGTTGGCGATTTTGGCGGCCGAACCACTGAATCCGGCCGCCCCGGAGGTGCCGCGATCGATATTCAGAAAACCACCCAGGACGCCGTGTCCGCCCTCCAGGCGGGGGACAACCCAGGCGCCAGGGCCCTGTTCGAGCAGGTCATCGCATCGGGTCAGGCAGGCTCGCCGCATTGGCTGGGCCTGGCCCACGCCCTGCAGCGATTGGGCGAGTTCCGAGCCGCGCTCGATGCCCTCGACAAGTCCCTGGAACTCGAGCCGCACAACGTGCGCGCCGTTTTGTTCAAGGCTGATTTCCTGGCCGGGCGGAGTCAGCCCCGTCAGGCACTGGAGTACTACCAGTACGCGGTGAAGCTCACGGCTGGCGCGAGCGGCATACCTGCCGACATCCAGCGGGGCCTGGCCCGCGCGCAGCAGGCCATTGCCGCCCAGGCCGGCGAGTACCGGGACTTCCTGCTGAATCGCTTGAGCACCGAGGGTTTTTCGCCCGGCGCCGGTCGCAGTCGGTTTCAGCAGTCACTGGAACTGATTTTCGACAACAAGCAGATTTACTACCAGGAGCCGCGACGCTACTACTACCCCGGCCTGCCCCAGGTCCAGTTTTACGAGCGGGAGCAGTTCGACTGGGTCGAGGGTATGGAGGCCCGCACCGACGAAATACGCGAGGAACTGCGAGCGGTGCTGGACGACCCTTCCCGGTTTTCGCCGTACATCAAGGCCGACGAGACGCATCTCGGCGCCGAAAACGAGGGACTGGCGGACAACGAACGCTGGAGTGCCCTCTTCCTGTGGGACTACGGCCGGCTGGTGGAAGAGAACGCCCCGCTGTTCCCGGCCACGCTCGAGGCCCTGGAAGGCGCGCCCCTGCCCTTCATTTCCGGCCAGGCGCCCATGGCCCTGTTCTCCAGGCTGTCGGCGGCCACGCGAATCCCGCCGCACAACGGCCTGCTGAACACCCGGCTGATCTGCCACCTGCCCCTGGTTGTGCCCGAAAACTGCGGCGCCCTGCGCGTGGGCAACGAGGAACGCGCCTGGCAGGAGGGCAGGATGCTGCTGTTCGACGACTCCATCGAGCACGAGGCATGGAACGACAGCGACAGTACACGCGTCATCCTGCTGTTCGAGGTCTGGCGGCCCGAGATCGGCGACGAAGAGCGCCACCTGGTGGCCACCATGCTGAAGGCGGTGCGCGACTACCACGAGAATTCAGCGACCTGAAATCACGCGCCGGAATTGGATCGGGCGCCCGGGTGCTCAGGCCCGGTCAAGGGCCTGCTGGGCGTCGTGAGGCGGCGCCCGGGGAAATGGCGCCAGGTCGGCTTCGCATGAGACCTCTCCGGCCTGCAGCCTCGGCAGATCTATCNNGTCGTGAGGCGGCGGCGCCCGGGAGAGTGGCGCCAGGCCGGCTTCGCATGAGAGGTCCCCGGCTTGCAGCCTCGGCAGTTCTATCAGCGGTTACTTTTTCCGGGCACGATTTTGTTGACAGCCATGCTGCGCTGCACGAATATAAAAAAAAAGAGCATAAGATGTACATCAACTCTGGGAGAGTCACTTGAAATCAGTAACATACAGACTAATCACGACAAGTATCGCAACGCTGGCCCTGGGCATGACGTCCCTGGCAAACGCACAGGCGCCCGGTGACGAGTCCGGGAGTGAGCTGGAAGAAATCCTTGTCACGGCGACCAAGCGGGCGACCACCATCCAGGACGTGCCGTTCTCGATCAATGCCATGTCGGAGGCCGACATCCGCCGCTCCGGCGCCAACGACCTCGAGGACCTGTCGCGGAACATCGCCGGCCTGACCATCCAGAATCTCGGCCCCGGGCAGAGCCAGGTGGCCATCCGCGGCGTGTCGGCCGGCCAGATCGTCCGCGACCAGCCGGGCGTCAAGGAGCAGGTCGGGGTCTACCTCGACGAATCGGTGATCTCGCTCTCGCTGTTCACGCCGGACCTGGACCTGTTTGACCTCAACCGCGTGGAGACGCTTAGAGGGCCGCAGGGAACCTTGTTCGGTTCGGGTTCGGTAGGCGGCACCATCCGCTACATCACCAACCAGCCCGACCCCGAGCAGTTCGATGCGCTGCTGGAGCTTGGCGGCAACAACATTTCCGACGGCAGCGGCGGCCACGCCCTCAAGGGCATGGTCAACCTACCGCTGGGCGACGGGCGGGGGGCGCTGCGGGCCGTGGCGTACAACACCCAGTACGGCGGCTTCATCGACGCGCTGGGCGCCGACGGCGCTTACTGGGAGGACATCAACGGCGGTTCGCGCCGGGGTGGCCGCGTCGCGCTGCGGTGGGAGGTCAGCGACACCGTGACCATCACCCCGCGCTTCGTTTACCAGGAAATCGACATGGACGGGTTCAACCGGCAGGAGATTTTCAACGTATTCGCCAACCCTAACACCACGACCTGGCCGGCCGTGCAACTCGGCGAGCGCCAGCAGTTCCTGCGCTTGCGCGAGGGATTCGAGGATGAAACGACCATCGCGGACATCGTGGTGGAAAGCGCGCACGACAAGTTCGACATGACGCTGATCGCCAGCTGGACCGAGCGGGACATCCTGGTCAGCCGCGACGCCAGTGCGCTCACGGGCAGCGTATCGGGCGACGTCGGCATGCCCGACGACGCCGTGCTGATCCCCTCCAACCTGCTGGACACGACCGCGCTCGACCAGACCACCGTTGAATTGCGTTTCGCCTCCAATGACAATGGGCCGCTCCAATGGGTCGCGGGGCTGTTCTGGTCCGATACCGGACGCGATTACGCCCAGAGGCTGCCCACGCCGGGTTACGCGCGCGTGACGGACATCGCACTTGGCGAGGGCACCTACGACGCCACCATCAACGGCTACGGTCCGGATTCGCCCTACAACGCGGACCTGCCGTACGACCTGGAGCAACTGGCCATCTTCGCCGAACTCACCTACGACGTCAGCGAACGCCTCCACCTCACCTTCGGCGGCCGCTACTACGACTACGACGAGACCCGTTCGATCAACCAGGGCGGGTGGTTCTCAGCGGGGTATTCGGACGTGGTCGACACGACCTCCGCCGACGGCTTCATTCCGCGCTTCATGGTGGCCTACGATTACAGCGACAACGTAACCTTCAATGGCCAGATCTCGCAGGGATTCCGGCTCGGCGGGGTGAACGATCCCCTCAACGAGAGCCTGTGCTCCGGTGACGATATCAAGGTCTTTGGCGGCTTCCAGAGCTACGACGATGAAACGCTGTGGAATTACGAGGCGGGCGTGAAAGTGCGCTCGGACAACGGCGTGACCTTCAACGCGGCAATGTTCCGCAACGCGATCGATGATCTGCAGGTCACGCTGGACGCCGGCACCTGCTCCTCGCGAATCTCTTTCAACGTGCCGGAGGCGCATGCCAGCGGCGTGGAATTCGAGCTTGCGGCCCAGCCCTTTGAAGGTTTCGAATTAAGCCTGGCCGGCAGCGCCGTGGAGGCTGAATTCGATTCCACCGTGATCGACGCCAATGGCAACATCCTGGGCGGCGTTGCCGACGGCAACCGCCTGGCTTCGGTATCCGAGGTCCAATTTGCCGCAGCCGCCACTTATTTCTTCGAAGTCGGTTTCGGCGGCGGCATGGACGCCTATGTCTCGGGCTCCCTGCAGCATGTCGGTGACCGCATAACCCAGCCCAGCGACCAGGTCGCCGGCGCCGGCATGTTCAGCTCCGGGCTGACCTTCGGCGGCGCGACCGGCAACGAGGTGACCGACGTGGACCTGCTGCTCGATTCCTACGAGACGCTTAACCTGAGCGCCGGCTTCGCCAAGGAGAACTGGGAAGTGGTGCTGTACGTCAACAACGCAACGGACGAGAATGCCAACCTTTCCTTCGACCGCGAACGTGGCGGCCGGGCGCGCCTGGCGTACCGCACCAACCCGCCGCGCACCACCGGCATCACCTTCCGCACGCGCTTCTGAGGACGGCGGTTCGGTAAACCCAGCAACCGGGGCCGGAGAACGATCTCCGGCCCCGGAACTCTATACCCTGCTTGCAGCCTAGCCGGCCGGGACGAAATCCACCGGGCCTTCGAAATAGACCAGCGCGACCATTTCTTCCTTCCCGGGATTGGCCTCGGCATGGACGGCGCCGCCCGGCTGCACCACGTGGGCGCCGGGGCCGTACACCTCGCTGACCGAATCGGGGCCGTTGCGGGTCTGGAACTGGCCCTTGACCAGCACAGCGTGGTAAGTCGATGAATGGCTGTGCAGCGGCTCAGAAAATCCCGCCGGGAAGCGCACCAGCACGGCGGCCGGCCCGGTGGCCGGATCGCCCCAGAGCAGGGCCGCCTGGACGGGGCTGCCCTCGCCCAGCGGGCCGAATTCAAGATCTTCGTATGCGGTGATGGTCTGTTCTGTCATTTGACGTCTCCGTTTTGTTGCTCAAACCTGGTTACGTGGTCGTTCCGGCCGGCCAGTGTACTGCACCGGGCGGCCTGATCCCTCTTCCGGACAGGGAAATCGATCAGGGCAGAAACCGGCCAACCAGCCTTCGGACGCGGCCGGCTGCCAGACCGAGCCTGTGCCGCATACCCGGCGGGTTCATCAGCGGGGCCAGTTCAGGCACGAGGCTGGCCAGGGACTCCCCGCGCAGGCGGTCGAAGCCGCCGGTCACCCGCCGGAATTCCTCCATGAACTGCGGCGCATGCTCCGCCATGTCCATGTACCGGATGATGCCACCCAACTGGTTGAGGCCTTCCGTGAACCCTTCCGATTCGAGGCGTGCGCGTAACGCACCCAGGCGGCCGGACGCCTCCCGTTTGAGGTCATCCGGCAGGTACTGGATGTTGAACCACTGCGGCACCGAGAGGTGCAACAGATTGGGCATCGGCCGAATGAAGGAAAACCGCCCGCGGGTGTAGTCGATCAGCTGGTCGAGATGGAAGATGTTGTAGACCTGCACGGTGGCGCTGATCACCGCCCAGCCCAGGTTGAGCGCCTCGTGCTCCCGGTCCACCATGTCCAGGTTGGCGGCGATCCTGGGCCACTTCGACGGGTAGCGGATGTAGTCGTTGAGCGTGCCGAATGCGTCCACGCTGCACACCAGGTTCACCGACCGGAACCGCGGCCACAGTTCGCGGTGCCGGTCCGGAATCTTCGTGAGATTGGTGTTGAAGGTCAGCTCGATGCGCCCGGCCATCCCGGCCTCGACGCAGATCTCCAGCGCCGCGAGCACCTCGGGGATGACCAGCGGTTCTCCGCCGGCGAAATGCAGGTGCTCGAGATCGCCCAGGTTGTCGCGGAACTCCGTCCACATCCGCTCATTCTGAAACCAGTCCATGTTTTCCAGGCGCCGGGCCTCGTCGCCGGTGATCCGCACGCTGCGGCGCGTCACCTGGTTCCATTCATCCAGCAACAGCCTGCTGGCGCCGGGATGACACATCCGGCAACGCAGGTTGCACAGGTTTCCCAGGCGGTAATCGCGCGTGCGGATGTTGGCCGGCGCCCGCCCTTCCGCGTCGGTGTTGGCGAGGATCCAGGGGATGTGGTGTTCGAAGTGCCGGTTCTCGTCGCAGCGCCGGCTGCTGCCGCCGGCCTGCTCCGTCACGCGGCAGCGCTCGCAGGCCGCCGGCCATTTACCCGCCAGCATGGCCTGGCGGATTTCCCGCAGGTGCCGCATGGCACCGATCTCCTCCTCGCCGAGGCCATCGGCGACATTGACCGGCCGGCCCGAGTCGTCCCGGATGAAACTGTGCTCGTGTTCCTCGGCCGTGCAGCACACCTGGATCTCCCCCCCGAGATTGACGAAGCGGTGCAGCCAGGGCAGGACGCAGAACGCGTGGCGGTTCGGTTCGTTGTAGTCGTCGGGCAGCGTGTGCAAAGGCCTGTCGCTCCTCGGCCGGTGGTCGCGGCTATGATAACCAAAACCGGATGCGTCACGCCCAGACCGTGGCTGCGATCCGGGTATTGGAACCGGGCCCGTTTGGCATTACTCTCAACCTCCGTATTCCCGGTTCCGCGGAGACGCCATGCGCCCTGCCCCGATCGTCCTCCCGATCATCCTGTCGATAGCCTGCCTGTGCCTGCCGGCGCACTGCCTGGCCGCGGGCGGAGAGGCGGATCCCTACGAAAGGGCGCTGCAGGTGCAGGACTCCGCGAGCCTGGAGGAACTGTTTTCACTCTACGCCCGTTCGGCCGAAATGGGTAACGCGATCGCGCAGTACAACGTCGCCATGATGTATTGCAACGGCGAGGCGGTGAACGTGGATTACCAGCAGGCCGCGTACTGGTTCGGCGAGTCGGCCGCACAGGAATTTGCGCCCGCGCAGTACCGCCTTGGCGAAATGCACTATTTCGGCCGCGGCGGCCTGGAACGGAACCTGGCCATGGCACTGTCCCTGTTCACAACCGCCTCGGACAACGGAGATCCCGATGCCCAGATGAACCTCGCCATGTTGCTCGGCAGTGGGGAAGGCGTGGCGCTGGACACGGAACGGGCGCTGGAGTGGATGAGCCGGGCGCGCCGCAGCGGCCATGAGGTGGCACGAGAGTACCGCAGGATCCTGGAAGCATCCGAAGATGGCCGCTTCAGCGCCGAGGAGCAGCGCATCTACTGGGACCAGCAGCGCTTGTTCTGGATCGAGGAGGCCGCCGAGTACGGTGTACGCGAGGCGGAGGAGGCGCTGACCACCCCCGACCCCCCGGAGTAAGGCCCCGAATCCGTTCAGCTCTCCGCGAGCCGCCATGACTTTTGTCAGACGCCGTTCAGGCCTCGTTCAGGCAGGCTGGCTAGTATCTAAACCGTTCCCTGGCTGGACCCGTGGGGGCAACCACCTGGGAATTCGCTTTCAGACGATGACGACCCGCAACACGAGGAGCATGTGATGAAAGCACAGTCAAATTGCCTGTCGGCCGGCAGGTTCACCGGCCCCGGCCTGTTCGTATTCGGCATGATGTTGGCGACCCCCGTCTCGGCGAACGGCCAATATTTCGCATTTCTGAATGTCGGCGGCGCGGATACCGGGTTCACGACCACCGTTGAAACGGTCACAGACGATGACCGCTCGTTCGAGCTCGGTTTCGGCTACGCGTTCAACCGTTACCTGTCGGTCCAGGGCAGCTACCACGATTTCGGCACTCACACCGGCCTGGTGGCCCAGTGCCCGCCCGAATTGGTCTGTATCGCGCCCAACATCCACGGCGGTTTCCTGGAAAGGGTGTCTTTCGACGGCCTGTCGGTATCCCTCAGGGGCACCATACCTCTTTCAGACAAGCTCGCCCTGTTCGGCACCCTGGGCATCATCAGCTGGGACGCTTCGGCCCCTCACATGGACGTGTCCGGTGAAGACCTGGTCTACAGTGCCGGCCTGGCCTGGGAAGTCTCTGACGACTGGGGCCTCCAGATCTCCTACGAGGAAGTGGATCTCGATATCCAGTCGGGCAAATTCGGGGTCATTTACCGCTTCTAGCCGTGCGCCCGGAGGCCGGATCCGGACGGGACGACATGGGATCCGGCCTCCTTATTACCTATAATTCCCTTTCCCGACCTTGCCTGCCGGAGGTGCGCCAATGGTGGCGTTCGAAGGATTACTGACCGCGCTAGTCACCCCTTTCCGCGACGGGGCGCTCGATGAAGCCGCCTTCCGCGCCCTGGTGCGCCGGCAAATCGAGAATGGCGTGGACGGCCTGGTGCCGGTCGGCACGACCGGGGAGGCGCCGACTCTGCCGATCGCAGAGCACGTGCAAGTGGTCCGGTGGACGATCGAGGAAGCGGCCGGAGAGGTCCCGGTGCTGGCCGGCATCGGCAGCAACGACACCGCCACCGCCGTCGATACCGCTCGGCGCGTCGAAGAACTGGGCGCGCAGGGCGTACTGGCCACCGCGCCCTACTACAACAAGCCCACGCAGGAAGGGCTCTACCGGCATTTTTCAGCAATCGCGGCCGCGACCCCGCTCGAGGTCTGCCTGTACGACGTCCCCGGCCGAACCGCCGTCAGGATCCTGCCGGCGACCGTGGAGCGCTTATCGGAAATCGAAAACGTCACGGGACTCAAAGACGCAACCGGAGACCTGGCCAACGCCGTGCAGGTTCACCGCCGGTGTGGAGAGCGGATCACGCTGTTCTCCGGTGACGATTTCACGGCGCTGCCCTTCCTCTATGTAGGCGGCAGCGGGGTGATCTCGGTGGCGTCCAACGTGGTCCCGGAAACGATGAAGGAGCTGGTGACGGCGGCCCGGGAAGGCCGGCTGACTGACGCCAGGGTGCTGAACGAACGCCTTTTCCCGCTGTTCGAAGCGCTTTTCCTCGAAACCAGCCCCGGGCCGGTCAAGGCCGCCCTGCACGCGCTGGGCCTGCTGGAAAACGAGTTGCGTCTGCCGCTCGTCCCCGTATCGGACGAAACACGGCAACGGATGCTCAACGTATTGCGTGAGCTCGGACTGACCTGACGGCAGGCCGCACCTCCGCCTATCGACCTCCGGCCGAAGCGATCGGATACTCCGGGGCAGCCTCTATCCCCATCTCCTCCAGCAGGTGCCCGGCGCCGCCGAGTTGCTCCATGACCCACAGGGCGTAGCGGATGTCCACGTGGATCGAGCGCGTCTTTTCGGGCAGGAAGTCCCAGTCGGAGATGATGCTCTCCCAGGTCCCGTCGAAGATCACGCCCACCAGTTCGCCCCTGCCGTTGAGGGTCGGTGAACCCGAATTGCCTCCGGTGGTGTCCAGGGTCGTAAGGAAATTCACCGGCACCGAGCCCAGGCCCTCGTCGGCCCAGCGCCCGCTGTCGCCGCGCCGCATCGCCTCGAGCAGCGAGGGCGGCGTGTCGAATGGCTTGACGCCGGTATCCTTGTCCACGACGCCCGCCAGCGTTGTGAACGGCAGGTAACGCATGCCGTCCCTGGGCGCCGAACCCGCGACGGTGCCGACCGTTACCCGAAGCGTACCGTTGGCGTCGGGATAGACTGCCTTGCCCTGGCTGTCGAGGAAGGCGACCAGCGCCTCCATGAAGCGCGGCCTGGCCTCCAGGAAACGTCCGTTCAGATCCTTGTTCTGCTCCTCGATCGCCATGTCCGCGTCGTACATGTGCACGGCCAGGCGCAGGAACGGGTCGTCGCTCTTTTCCAGTTCCACCCGGGTCGCGTCCATCCAGGCCAGGCGGGTTTCCTGTTCGTCCAGACCCGTCTCCGCATACATTTCCCCGAGTTTCAGATCCAGGTACGTGGCATCCACGCTGTTCCCGTCGATCCCGAACCATTCGTCGAAGGCCCCGACGTGCATTTCGGTGGGGATAGCTGCGTAACGGCCGATCAGGTGGCGCCACACGAACCGGTCCACGTCCGCGTCGAAGCTGCGGTCAACCCGGATCAGGCGCTCCCGGATGCGGGTCAGGTCCCGGTCCTGGTAACCCGGTTCGCGCTCGGCATCCGGCTTTTCCCGCTCGCGGCTCAGGCGATACAGGGTCCTGGCTGAACTGAGCAGGCTGGAACGCCGGGCCAGGTACAGGTAGTAGAGGTCACGCTCGCGCAAACCCTGTCTCTCGTCAACCAGCTTCGCCAGGTGGCTGAAAGCGGCCCCGTACCGGGCCTCGCGCTCGGGATCCGCCTCGATCCACGCCTGCAGCTCCGCTTCGAGCGACTGTTTGCGCGGCACCGCATCACTGCGTGAGAACCCCTCCAGCATGCCGCCGTAGTTCTTCGAGGCGTTGTTCAAACCGGCGAGTGTCGGCGCGTACTTAAGGGCGGCGTCGGGGCGCGTCGAGGTTGCTTCCTCGACGACGCCGATCCACTCCTCGAACAATCTCTTTCGCGTGGGGTAGCTCCAGGAGAACAGGCTCTCGACCTCGGCGGCGGTCCGGTAACGGTTGGTGCGGCCGGGATAGCCGACCACCATGACGAAATCCCCCTCGTCCACGCCGTCCGCTGCGATCTCCAGGTGATGCGCCGGCAGGAAAGGAACGTTTTCCGCGTCCGGGTCGGCCGGCTTGCCGTCCGGCCCGACGTAGGCGCGGTAGAAGGCGAAGTCGCCCGTGTGGCGCGGCCACATCCAGTTGTCGATGTCGCCGCCGTACTTGCCCACCGATTCGGGCGGGGCGTACACCAGTCGCACGTCGCGGATTTCGAGCTGCCTGATGAGTTCGTACTGCAGCCCGCCATGATAGCTGGCCACCCTGCAACGGTAACCCTCGCCCTTCTCGCAGTCCGCAATCAGGGCCTTCTCGCGATCCTCGATGACCTGGTAGCGCTCGCGACCACCCTGCCCGGCGTCGAGGTCGGCCAGGATGACGTCGGTGACGTCCCTGACCTCCACCGTGACCAGCACGCGGCTGCCCGGCCCGGCATACCGTTCCTGGTCGCGTGAACCGGCCACGAAACCATCGGCCAGCAGGTTGTTTTCCGGCGTCGAGTTGTACTGGATCGCCCGGTAGGCGCAGTGATGGTTGGTGATCACCAACCCTTCCGGCGACACGAACGAGGCGGTGCAGCCGCCGAGGCTGATCACCGCGTTCATCGGGTGCGCGGTAAGGTCGGTCAAGGTATCGGGATCGAGGTCCAGCCCGAGTTCCTTTAATTCCTTCGCCAGGTCGGGCAACTGCCCGGGACGCCACATGCCCTCTTCTGCGCCTGCTGCGGCGCAAATCATCAACATCAGCGCCGTCATCAGCGTTGGGTTCCAGCGTTTCATGGGTTTTCCTCCGTGAAAATCATCGGGCGGCGATTGACCGGCTACATTACCCAAAGCCGGGTTGGGTTGAAAGCGAATTACGAAGCTTGTGCGACCAGGATCAAGCCCGGTCAGGAAATTGGCGTGCAGGCGTTGACGATCCTGTCATCGCGGCTTTTTTCCGAGTCCAGGATGCTGAAGAACGAATCCAGGTAGGCGCCCGTCATGCGCCGTTCGCCGCGCCCGAATCCGGGGGTTTGCACGAGCAGCGAAATGATGTCATCCCGCGCGGCGCGAAATTGTGAGAATAGCGCCTCCCAGTCGGTCCCGGCATGGCAGTAACCCAGGTAATGGCGCTGCTTGACCGTGCGGATCGGCAAGCCCGGCGCAGGGCGGGCGTAGTGCGCGTTGACCAGGCCGGACTGGTCGAGGTCGTAAAGGACCGGCACCTGCCGACCGCCAGGCATTTGCAGCAGGATGACGTTGTCCTGCCCGGCAATCGACCAATCCGTATTGCCGATCATGTACTGGAACAGCGCCAGCCGGACGGCTTCGTCCAGGCCGAGCCGGCCGGGATCGAATTGGCCGTCCGCCATCAGTTCCGCCCCGAGCCGTTCGGCCAGCGACTCGAAGTGCTCCGCGAAAAAAGCATCGCGCGTGAAGTAGCGGCGTGGATTGTCCGGGTCGGTGTACCGGATCCGCAACAACCTCACACGCAAGCTGAAATCCGTGACCAGGTTGAACATGCGGTAGCCCAGGTACTCGTTGATCACGTAGCTTTCGAACTGGTCCGGCAGGGCCCGTGACCGGACGTTCGGCGCCGCAACGCCCTTGCCGCAATGCGAGGTCAGGGCGAGTTCGGTCTGCCCCTCGAACGGCGTACCGGCCGTTTCGGCCTCGTCGAACCGGACGAAAAGCGTCGGGACCTGGCAATTGGTCTGCTGCGCGCGCCAGCCGTCACGGCGGCGAATCTCGATGGGCACGGTGCGCTCGACGCCATCGGCATCGCGGTATCCGAAAACCGTGGGGGTATAGTCGCACCCGGGGTCCTCGCTGGGCCGGCACAAGGCCTCGAAGTCCACCGGCATGGACAGTTCCAGAAGGTCGTGCGAATCGAACAGGGGCTCCGCCCACGCCTGGGCCGAAACCAGCAGTGCAGCGCTTGAAATGAATACCCGTAAAATCCTCGGCATGGCCGGCATCGTTCGCGTCAATTCCGGCTAGGTTACAGGGTGGCGGTCCATTATGAAAATCCGGGCCATTAATTTGGGAGATTTCGATAGAATTGCCCGGGAGTCTTGCGCAACGCGAAAAGGAGGCAAGGAGCAATGCGCGTTCGCTGGGGAATGATCGGCTGCGGGGATGTTTGCGAGGTCAAGAGTGCGCCCGCCTATCAGCGCTGTGAAGGATTCGAATTGCACGGCGTCACGCGGCGGAACCTGGAGCTTGCGAAGGACTACGCCCACCGCCATGGCGTACCCGTGGTGTACCGGGATGCCCGAGAACTGGCCTACAGCGACGAGGTGGACGCGATCTACGTTGCCACGCCGCCGGACAGCCACCTCGAGTACGGACTGATGGCGGCGGAAGCCGGCAAGCCCTGCTGTATCGAAAAGCCGCTGGCGCCATCCCACGCGGATTGCCTCGCCATCGCAGAAGCCTTCGAGCATCGGAATCTGCCCTTGTTCGTGGCCTACTACCGGCGCACGCAGCCCCGGTTCCTGCGGGTCAGGGAGTGGATCGACCAGGGAGCGATCGGGGAACCCCGCCAGGTCAGCTGGCGTTACAGCGCGCGCCCCAATGCGTTGGATGTGAGCGGCCAGGCCAACTGGCGCACCGAGCTGCAGATCGCCCGCGGCGGCTACTTCGACGACATGGCCAGCCACGGGCTGGATCTCGTGGTTTACTGGCTCGGTAAAGTGGCGCGGGCCGGTGGGTTGAGCCATAACCAGCAGGGCCTGTATTCGAGCATGGATTGCGTCAGCGGAAGCTGGCTGCACGAGAGCGGCGTCAGCGGCTCGGGCACATGGAACTTCGGCTGCGCCCTCGCCCAGGACGAGATGATCATCGAGGGCAGTGGGGGGCTGATCCGCTGCGCGGTGTTCGACGAAGCGCCGATCGTGCTGGAAACAGCCGAGGGGCGGACCGAGGAGATGATCTCCTCACCCGATCCCGTGCAGCAGCCGCACGTGAACGCCATGGCCGCGACGCTGGCCGGTGGCCCCGAACACCCTTCGACCGGCCTGACGGCCTGTCACACCGCGTGGCTCATGGAGCGGCTGCTGGGTATCGACGCCTAGGGATCCCGTCCGCCTCTCACAGGTGCAGTTCGACCACGTCGCCGTCCTCGACCTCATGCTCCGGCCCGGTCTGCTGGCCGTCGAACACGTTCCTGCCCCACATGCGCGCGAACTTCAGGTCACTGGCGATCTCGCGGTGCACCAGCCTGGCGACGTCCAGCACGGTGTCGCCGCGGCGCACCGTGAAGGGCCGGTCCGTATCGGCCGGCTTGCCCGGCGACTTGGTGTAGACCCGCACGATCTCGAGTGCCCGGAACAGGAACGGGCCCAGTTCCTCCAGTCCCTCGCCCGTCTCCGCCGAGACCGTCAGGGCGGGGAAATCCAGTCCCAGCAACTCCTGGAGGATATCCACCTCCCCGGCGTCCGGGTCGAGGTCGCACTTGTTCGCGATCAACAGCGCAGGGAGGTCGAGGCGGAACGGATCGTCATCGTCCCCGGGCTCTTCCTCCCCGTCGCCCAGCCCCGGCCAGTGCGCAAGCAGCCTGATCTTTTTTTCCGCCAGCCGCTCCAGGATGACAGGTATCTGTTCCACGCATTCCGGGTCGTTGATGTCGATCACCAGCAGCACGCCGTCGGCCGGTTGCAGGGTATTGACCAGCCAGGGCTCCATGAAGTCTGCGGACACCGGCGGCAGGTCCACCAGTTGAAAGTGGATATCCTCGTACCCGTACATGCCGGGCACCGGGAGATGCGTGGTGAAGGGATACGGCCCGATATCCGTGCGCGAGCCGGTCAGGCGCGCATGCAGGGACGATTTGCCGGCGTTCGGCGGGCCCAACAGGCAGAGTTGGGCCGCGCCGTCGGGACGCACCACGTGCGACGGACCGCTGCGCTTGCCGCCCTTTTTCGGGCCGCTCAGTTCCTCGGTCAGCTGCTTGATGCGGCTCTTGATGTCGGCCTGCAGGTGCTCGGTGCCCTTGTGCTTGGGAATCGTGCGCAGCATTTCGCGCAGGCAGTCGAGGCGCTCGCGGGGCTCGCGCGCCTGGCGGAAGGCCGCCTCGGCTTTCTTGTATTCCGCGGTGACGTTGGTCGGCATATGAGACTATTTCAGGTGGTCTGGCGGCATTATTCCCCAGTTCATTGCAGCAGCGCCCAGCCCGCCAGCAGGCCCAGCGTGAGGTGCATCAGCATCGCGAAGTACGCCATCGCGGACTGCTCGTCGCGCCGGATCGACAGCGCGGCGAACGCGAGCCCAGTCACGGCGCTGGCAATCACCAGGACCAGCAGGATCAACAGGTTGTCCCATGCCTCGAATCCGCCCGCGCCGCCCCCGGTGAGCAGCAGCGCCAGGTAGGCGACCGGCACCAGCACCATGGCCAGCGCCAGCCATGCAAACCGCCTCGGGGGTCTTTCCGCTAGCTTGTCGATGGCGTCGTTCATCCGGAGCGTCCCGTCCCTGCGTCGAATAACGTGATCGATATCCTTTATACCATCTCGGCACAGGCTTGTGACCCTGACGCAAATGACCCGAAATGGCCTAGACTGTCCATACGGACCGGCGCGCATGCCGGGTATCGGTCCAATGCAGCGGGGAAACGAATCATGAGCACCAGGACCTTATCGGGCAGCTGTCTCTGCGGGTCGGTCAGTTATACGGTCGAGGGTGAGGAACACCGGTTCTACCACTGTCACTGCACGCGTTGCCGCAAGGCCTCGGGCACGGGGCACGCGAGCAACCTGTTCGTCAAGGGCGCCTTGACCTGGAACAGCGGCGAGGACCTCGCGAACACGTTCAAATTACCGGAAGCCGAGCGCTTCTCGAACACCTTCTGCCGACAATGCGGTGGCCGCGTGCCCAGGTTCGTGGAGGAATTCGGTATTGTCTTCATCCCGGCCGGCTCACTGGACGACGAGCCCACGATGCGCCCCCAGGCCCGTATCTTTCTCGGCTCCCGGGCGGACTGGTCGTGCGACACTTCCGAAATATCGGGATTCAGCGAATACCCTGAATAAACCGGCGCCTGCCCACTTGGTCCGTCGCCCGGACTCCGTCTGAAATTCGTGCGTGGGGGGACTATACTTTTCGTTAACCGGAAATGATTCGCCTCTAATCCATCAATCGGGCGTGCTCCGGAAGAATGACAATCCGAACGTAGAGTCCACCCATGAGCAGTACGATCGAAATCCTGAACCAGTCGGTACGGGGGCGTGTTATTACGTCCTCAGACGCCGAATATGACGAAGCACGCTCCGTCTACAATGCCATGCACGACCGGCGACCACTCGGCATAGTACAGTGCGTGGATGCGGCGGACGTCATGGCGACCATTGCAGCCGGCCGCGAAGCTGGCCTGGACCTCGCCATCCGTGGCGGAGGCCACAGCGTTCCCGGGTTCGGCACCGTTGACGGTGGACTGGTCATAGACCTGTCGGTAATGAACCACGTGAGGGTGGATCCTTCGCGGAAAGTCGCACAGGTCGGAGGCGGCGCCACGCTCGGCGACGTCGATCACGCCACCTACCCCTTCGGCCTGGCCGTACCGGGCGGGGTCATCTCCACCACCGGCGTGGGTGGGCTGACCCTGGGGGGCGGGCTGGGTTACCTCACCCGCAGCTGCGGCCTGACCATCGACAACCTGCTGTCCGCCGACGTCGTGCTGGCGGATGGCCGACAGGTGACCGCAAGCGCAGATCAACACCAGGACCTGTTCTGGGCTTTGCGCGGCGGCGGCGGCAATTTCGGCGTTGTCACCAACTTCGAGTTCCGCCTGCACGATGCCGGTGACATCGTGGGCGGCCCGCTGTTTTTCGAATTTGACGATGCCAGGGCAGTGCTCGAATGCTACCGGGACTACATCGCCCGTGCGCCCGAGGCTTTCAGCGCGTTCTTCGGCTGGCAGATCGCGCCTGAATTGCCAATTTTCCCACCGGAACGGATCGGTGACCTCTTTTGCGTGCTTGTGACCTGCTGGAACGGTCCGCACGAGGAGGCCGAACGGGTCGTAAGACCGATTCGAGAGGCTGCAGAGGTGAAAGCGGAGCTGTTCGAAGCCATGCCCCTGCCGGCTCTCAATAGTGCCTTCGATGACGCGGTTCCCAAGGGCATGCAGCACTACTGGAAGGCGGACTTCATCACCGAGCTCACCGACGAGGCGATCGCGGCCCACATCGAGCACGGCGCCAAAACGCCCCACATCAGTTCAAGTATGCACCTTCACCCCATCAACGGGGCGGCGCAGCGCGTCGGCGCGGAAGAAACCGCTTTCGGACACCGGGACAAGAACTTCTCGCCGGTGATTGCCGGCATCTGGGACGATCCCGCGGACAACGAGGCCAACATCAAGTGGGTGAAGGACTACTACGAGGCCATTCATCCGCATTCGGGCACCGACGGCGGCTACGTCAACTTCATGTCGGAGGACGACGATCACCGCTCACCAGAGAATTACGGGGCCAACTACCAGCGGCTGGCGGCTGTGAAGGCGGCGTACGACCCGGACAACGTATTTCACGTCAACCAAAACATCGTTCCAGCATAAGGCCTTGACCAGGAATGACTCCGGGTCGCGGACTCCAGCTCATGGTATCGGAGTTCAGGCCGCGTGAACGCGTCGCCGGCCGGATTGTCTTAAACTCCAAACCTGGCACCTGATTCGAGAAGCTCAACCGTGACCGCCTGGCGATCGATCCTGACCGTTATCCTGCTGTTCCTGCTTGCGGGATGCAGCGCCACACCCGAAGAAAAGGAGCCGGATGTTCCGTCCATCGATGAATTTCTCGTCATGTTGACCGAGCAGACCGGCAGGGCCTGCATCACGATGCGGGACATCGATACCCACGAGGCCCTGGGCGAGGAGATTATCAGCGTGACCATGCGCCGCGGGGAGCACTATCTCCTGGCCCTGTCGCATCCATGCCGCTTCCTGGGCAGGTCGTCGGGCACGCTGGTATCCGACTCCTGGGGAACCCTTTGCAGCGGCGGCATGGGCGTGGTGAGCGACAACGTGGGAGCCTGCCCGATCAGGCACGTGTTCAAGTTCCCAACCGAAGAGGCGGCCATGGCAACGCTCAAGGTCGCGCGGGCGCGCCGCGAGGCGGCGCTGCAGTTCCCCGACGAAGAGCAGTAAGCACCCCGGCCGGGGCCAGTCCAAACCATTCTCCTCCGTTCCCGGCGGCTTTCGCCGGCTTTGCTATAGTTAATCCGACGACGGAGAGATCATCATGAGAACACTATTCTGGGCAGCCGCGGCCCTGGCCGTGGCGGCCGGCATCTACTTATTGACCCGATCCGGACCGGATCAGCCGTCCTCGCCCCCGGTCCCGGTGGCACAGCCAGCGGCGCCGCAAGCCGGCATGATCGACGATGAGCGCATCATCAACGCGGACTCCGAGCCGGGCAACTGGCTGTCCTACGGCCGAACCTACGAAGGACAGCGTTTTTCGCCCCTTGCCGGTATCAACCGCGGCAACGTGTCGGAACTGGGGCTCGCCTGGTACCGGGACATGGGCTCCAACCGCACCATGGAGGCCACGCCCATCGTGGTGGATGGCGTCATGTACGTCACCGGCGCCTGGAGCCGCGTGTACGCCATGGAGGTCAAGAGCGGTGAAATGTTGTGGTCCTACGATCCCCAGGTGGCCGGGGAATACGCGCGCAAGACCTGCTGCGACGTGGTGAACAGGGGGGCGGCAGTCTACCAGGGCCGCGTCTATGTCGGCGCCCTCGACGGCCGCCTGCACGCCATAGACGCAGGCACCGGCGAAAAGGTGTGGGAGGTGGATACCGTCATCGACCGTGATCGCTGGTACTCGATCACGGGGGCGCCGCTGGCCGCCGCGGGCAAGGTTTTTATCGGCAATGGCGGCTCCGAGCTGGGCGTGCGGGGTTACGTATCCGCCTACGACGCAGAAACCGGCGAACTGGCCTGGCGCTTCTACACCGTGCCGGGCGACCCGTCGGAGCCGTTCGAGCATCCCGAGATGGAGATGGCCGCAGAGACCTGGAACGGTGAATGGTGGGAGCACGGGGGTGGCGGCACGGTCTGGAACTCGATCGTTTACGACCCCGACTTCGACCAGGTCTACCTGGGCACCGGCAACGGCTCCCCCTGGTCACGCGAGATCCGTTCGCCGGGCGGGGGTGACAACCTGTTCCTGGTTTCCATCTTGGCCGTGGACGCGAACACGGGACGCATGAACTGGTACTACCAGCAGGTACCGGCCGAGGACTGGGACTACACGGCCACGGCCGACATGGCGCTCGCCGACATGGAGGTGGACGGGAAGATGCGCAAGGTGCTGCTGCAGGCGCCCAAGAACGGATTCTTCTACGTGCTGGATCGTTCCGACGGAAAACTGCTGCGCGCCCACCCGTTCGCATCGGTGACCTGGGCCTCCCACGTGGACATGGAAACCGGCCGGCCGGTCGAGAATCCGGACCTGCATTACCTGGAGGAAGCGAAGTTCATCCGGCCCGGACCGCTGGGCGCCCACAACTGGCAGGCCATGTCCGTGGATGTCGGGGCCGGCGTCGTTTACCTGGGCGTCCAGGACGCCGGCATGGTCTACGCCATGGACAAGGGATTTGCGGAAACCGGGGTGTTCCAGCCCCAGAAACGCGGTTTCAACCTCGGTATCGAACTGGGCGAATTCACGAAACACGTCCTCGACAACATCGACAGCATCGAGCCGGACAAGGGCTACCTGAAAGCCTTCGATCCGTTGACCGGCGAGGAGAAATGGGTCGTGGAACTACCCCATTTCTGGAATGGCGGCGTACTGGGCACGGCCGGAGGGCTGGTGTTCCAGGGCGACGCGACGGGGCACGTAACGGCTTATGACAAGGACAACGGCGAGATGCTGTGGCAGTTCAACGCTTATTCATCGATCCTCGCCCCGCCGGTCACCTTCATGCAGGAGGGTGAGCAGTACGTCTCCATCATGACCGGTTCCGGAGGCGGCAACCTGTTCGGCGGCGACGGGGATGACCCGGACGTCTGGGTTTCGAGCAAGTACGGCAACACGGACCGCCTGCTGGTCTTCAAGCTGGGCGGCACCGAGGAGCTGCCGCGCCCGACGCTGGTCGACCGCACCATCCCGACCCAGGACCTGGGCGACGCCGACGACCGGGCGATCGCCAGCGGCGAGGTGAAGTACATGTCCTATTGCGTCACCTGCCACGGTTTCGGTGTACGCTCCGGCGGCGCGATCCCGGACCTGCGTCGGATGTCGGAAGGCACGCATGCCATCTTCGACAAGATCGTGCTGGAAGGCTTGTACGCGTCCAACGGCATGGCGGCCTTCAATGATGTCCTGTCCGAGCAGGACGTGAAAAACATCCACCTGTTCGTCCAGGCCCGGGCCGAGGAAGACAGGCTGGTGGCGGCCGGAGAGAAAGAAGAGGGGAAACTGTCCTGGGTTCAGTAAAAGCAGCAAGCAGGCCAGGTAAGTGATTTAATAGCCTCGAATACACCCGGGCTTTCGAATGA
>JABAHR010007891.1_pt2 | contig 24488 bp, 35 predicted proteins | sample 7062101 | NCBI WGS metagenome assembly JABAHR01 (sample SAMN14534553, study PRJNA622989) | marine sediment metagenome | biome: marine biome [ENVO:00000428]; feature: marine pelagic biome [ENVO:01000023]; material: deep marine sediment [ENVO:00002113] | place: India: Gulf of Kutch | collected...
TTTATGGAATATCTTGTTGCCTGGCTGGTCTTTCCTTTTGCCGCGGCTTCGCTTGCCAAGGGTAAAAAAAGAAATGTTTTTTTGTGGGCAGTTCTCGGCTTGCTGTTGGGGCCTTTTGCGATTCTGATTGTTGCCTTGATCAAACCGGCGCCTGACGCAAATGAGGGCTACAATTAAGGCTCTCATCAACCGTTCATCGAAATCAGATGTCTCACTCGATTCTCTCCTACAAGCCAAAGTTAAATGATTTCCTGCAAGTAACGGCCTTCCTTTTTTTTGTTCTCAGTGGTGGGTGGTTGCTTGTCAATGGTGCTGAAAATCTTGGTTATAATTGGCACTGGTCACGAGTGCCACGTTACCTGGTAGACTCAAATGGCGAACCCGGCCCCTTGTTGGATGGCCTCTGGCTGACCATACAGATTACGGCAGCAAGTTTGTTTTGCTCATTTCTTTTCGGACTGCTTTGCGCTTTGATGCGCCTTTCTCTCAGCCCAATGGCCAGGGTTATTGCAAAGCTCTACCTGGAAGCCGTTCGCAATACCCCGCTGCTAATTCAAATATTTATTATTTATTTCGTCTTTGCCCCGATCCTTGATCTGGGACGTTTCAGTTCTGCAGTGCTGGCGTTAAGCCTGTTCGAAGGTGCATACGCCTCCGAGATCATCAGGGCGGGGATTCTGGCTATCCCGAAAGGGCAATCGGAAGCCTCAGCTTCACTTGGTATGAGTCGTTTTCAGAATTACCGCTACGTCGTGCTTCCCCAGGCTTTGCGGCAAATGATCCCGCCTTTGACGAGTCAGGCAATATCGCTGGTTAAAGATTCTGCACTGGTCTCAACCATTGCTATCTATGATCTGACGATGCAGGGCCAGCAGATTGTCGCAGAAACATTTTTGACATTTGAAATCTGGTTTACTGTTGCGGCGATCTATTTATCCATAACTTTGCTGTTGTCATTGTTGGTGAAATTTCTCGATGGCTGGCTACCCCAATACAGAACCTGACAAAGATAGGAGAGGATCATGATGCTACGTATCGGATTTGTGTTAACGCTGGTGACATTGTTTGCCCTGCCGCTTTACGCTGCTGACGTGAGGCAGGAGTTGGCGAAACAAAGCACGTTGGAGCAGGTCCTGGAGAAGGACAGACTGCGTGTCGGTTTCTCGACATTTGTCCCCTGGGCCATGAAAGACAAACAAGGCGGATATACGGGATTTGAGATTGAAGTTGCCAGTCAACTTGCCGCCGATATGGGTGTAGATGTTGATTTTGTGCCGACCAAGTGGTCGGGAATTATTCCGGCACTGCTGACCGGTAAATTTGACATCATCATCGGCGGCATGGGCATTACCCCGGAACGCAACCTCAAGGTAAATTTCAGTGACCCGTATGAATTTACCGGCATGTCGATTCTTGCCAACAATCAATTGGCAAAAGGTAAAACCGGACTTGAGGTGTTTAACAATCCTGAAACCACTATCGTTGCCCGTATCGGGACAACTGCTGCAGCTGCTGCGAAGAAGTTTTTACCCCGGGCGAATTTGAATCTTTTTGATGATGAAGGTCAGGCCCTGCAGGAAGTCCTTAATAAACGTGCTGACGCTATGGTGTCTTCTCAGCCGTTTCCTGAGTTTCAAACACTCAAATACAAGGAAAAGCTCTATCTGCCGCTCGAAGGCAAAACCTTTACCAAGGAGCCAATCGGCTTTGCCGTTCGCAAGGGAGATGTCGACTTTCTGAACTTCTTGAACAACTGGATTCGTTTCAGGAATGCGGACGGCTGGTTGCAGGAACGTTATGATTACTGGTTTACAACCCAGGACTGGAAAAGCCAGGTCGAGTAGGTCAGGATCGTGTGGGGGGGGACTCATAAGCGCTGGAGCAGGCTTGATGCAGGGCTGTTGCTGTTGGTACTAGGGGGCTTGACCTATCTCGTTTATCGTATTGAGATAGGTCTTGATTATCAGTGGAACTGGTCGGTTATACCACAATATCTGTTGCGCCATGACGAGACGCAAGGATGGGTTCCGAATCTTCTCCTGCAGGGACTCTTCACAACAATAAGGCTGAGTTTCTGGAGCCTTCTACTTGCTTTGCCAATCGGGCTTGTTGTCGGCTTATTAAGGACAAGTCTCCATCTGTTCAATCAACTCCTTGGCGGTTGCTATGTCGCTTTATTGCGAAACTTGCCGCCGCTTGTTCTGATCCTGATTTTCTATTTTTTTATCAGCGACCAGTTGCTGCCATTACTGCATATTCCGAATCTGGTTCAGAATGCAACCGGTTGGTTTAAATCCTTGCTGGTGATAATGCTGGCCCCGCCAGCCCAGCTCGAACCTTTTATTGCCGCAGTGATAACCCTGGCATTGCTGGAAGGTGCCTATATCGCCGAGATTGTCAAAGCCGGCATCAATTCCATCGAATCCGGGCAATGGGAAGCCGCACGAGCATTGGGGCTCCGTCGCTGGCAGCTCATGCGTCATGTGATCCTTCCGCAGGCTTTTCAGCGCATGATCCCACCACTTGCCGGGCAAGTGATTTCAACGATCAAGGACTCGGCAATTGTCTCCGTCATCTCTATCCAGGAGTTGACCTTTCAGGGAATGGAGTTGATGGCTGCAACTTATTTGACCTTCGAGGTCTGGATAACTGTTACAGTATTATATTTTGTGCTGACATTCTCGTGCGCGAGGATTGCGGACAAGCTTGAGCGGCGATTGAGTTTTGCGAGCTGAATATTCATCTGCTGGCTGGTTGTCATTATTGCTCAATGATGACGAGTTGGTTAGAATGTGACCATGACTCCGATGAAGTTAGGTGATTGGAAGCCTGCCGATATCAACTCTCTTTTAGCCGACGTTGTCGATGCGGTTGAAAATGGTGATATCGATACTGCTTTTGATCGGGTTGAGTTGACCTCCGGCAACCTGACCAGAACAAAGAATACGCGCAACTACACCAAGAACTATCTAGCTGCCTGTATCCGTGCCGGCGTCAACGGTGTCTCCGAGGCGAGTGAGAGCACTGCGCTTGGTCTGGTCAATGCGTTCAGGCGGATGAGTTCAGAGCCTCCTCTCGAGCAACTCCCTGATGGTTACAAGGTTGTGGCGATTAAATTGTCGCATGGAAAAGGCAATCCTGATGTTGAAATTTATATCAAGGAAGGCAGCAGGGTTATTTATGGAGAAAAAGTCTTGCCCAGGGGAGTGTTGACTGAAAATTTTCTCAGTGTAACGGGCTCCAGCCTTTTTTGATGATATTTTGCAGAAAGCATTTGAGCAGGTGATCATGAACAGTGTAACGCAAAAGCTTGTCTTTATTGATGTCGAAACTACCGGAGTTAACCCTGAGACAAACGGTTTAACTCAAATTTCAGGTTGCGTGCAGATAGGTGACGAAGTTCAGGAATCTTTCGACTATTTTGTCCGCCCGTTTCCGCATGACATTATTGAAAGCAAGGCTCTCGAAGTCACCGGAATCGACCGTAGGCAACTACTGCCACCGGATCATCCCGACCACCTCGCCGTTGAAGGCCAGTTTTTCGAAGACCCCAAAGATATTTATGTTCGACTGCATGCGCTCTTTATGAAGTATGTTGATCAATACGATAAATCCGATAAATATCAGTTTGTCGGCTATAACTCCCACAGTTTTGACATGCCTTTCCTGCGCCGTTTCTGGGAAAAGAACAATGACCGTTTCTTCGGTAGCTGGTTCTGGTATCCATGCCTGGATGTTATGCTTGTCTGGGCACAGATCCTTCATGCTCAAAGAGCTGAACTGCCAAACTTCAAGCTAGCAACTGTTGCCAAACATTGTGGCCTCAGCGTTGATGATGATCGCCTGCATGATTCCCAGTATGATATTGATTTAACCCGCCAGTTATGGCTTAAAGCCCGTACCGTTATGCAGCAGCGTCCTGTCGAACAGCCGACATGGACACAGGGTGAGTTGTTCGGCTGAGTTCTGCGATTTCTGTTAAAACCCTACCATCAGTTGCCGCGAAGTCCTCATAGTATTAAAATAGTAGTAAGTCCTTCCCTCAAACCGTTATCAGGAGGACGTTATGAGATTAAAGACTTTTGCCATACCGTGGCAAGTACGCATACACCTGTTCCTGTTTGTTGCCAGTCTTCTCTGGATCATTGTCCCAGCAGTCAACAAAACACCCAGCCAACTTGTGACTCAAGAGTCAATTGTAGCCGCTTCGGAATTTTTATACCTGGTAGATACCGAAGAATACTCCAAGAGTTGGGAGGTGACCTCCGATACATTGAAAGCGATGCTTTCAAAACAGTCATGGAATGAAAGAATTGCCGAACTCAGGTCTTTCCTCGGGCCTATTGTTGAACGAATTCAGCATGATATTACTTATACGGATTCCGCAGGTGATGTCCCCGATGGCGAGTATGTTGTCATGACATTTATTTCGAAGTTTAAGCTTCGTGAACGTGTCGTCGAGAAACTCACCCTTATGCTTGGTGAGGATGACAACTGGAAAGTTGTTGGTTATTTCCTGAGTTAAAGCCGACAAACAGCCAATCTTTTGCCTTCTTGGTTTTTTGATTTAATGACGTGATTTTCACGAGCAATCCCTGTATATTTGTGCCTTCTAAACGATAATTATTTTGAGGGTACTGTCATGAAACATGATTACGTCATTATGGTCGGGTTGATCGCATTAAACGTCCTGAGTTCTTTTCTGTTTACATTTTACGGTATGAACATCGTTATGTCCGGGCAGGCTCCCGACAGCGTGCTTGTGTTCGCATATGTTTGCATTGCCTATGGTCTCGGCAGCCTTGCTGTGTTGAGCCTGGCCTGGGGTAGCCGCGAGGTCTGGGCGGTGACCGCCATCAAGCTGTTTGGTTTCTGTTTTGTGGGTGTTTGCGTTATCGACTTTTTTCGCAAAGGTGTGCAGGACACATTGGGCCTCGCAGCAATCGTAATCGTCCTTGTTGCCACTTCTGCGAACTGGTTAGCGGTCAAGAAGGTGGTTGAGCGAGAGTAATTCCTTGTTGATCAGTTATTCTATAAATGAATGATCATATTCAGACCAGTATGTTTCAGGAGAGGAACTGACAAATGACTATCATGCCTGAATATGTACCCCCTGATTTCGAATCCCTTGGTCTTGCCAAAGCTCCGATTATTGAAACTCAATCGGCTCCAGATGACGGTGTCGTTCCTGCCAATTACCATGGCACATCCAATCATCCTGAGTATCTCCACATGGGAAATGGTAAATGGCGGTTGGTTCCCGAGAGTCGTATGGATGCCGTCATTGTGATTTCCGGCGACAACCCCGAGGTCGTCGAAGCGCGTCGTGTGCGCAAAGGTGACCAGATTGTCGTTGGGCGCACCGAGAATGGGGAAGAGGGGATATATGTTCATATAAACGGCTTTGAGCAGCCTTCGCAAGCCGTTGATAAATTCTCCTTCCGTACCCGTGGAACACGTGAGACTCCATTCTCCCGTTGCTATGATGACCTTTACCGGGTGTTAAGGCATGACCGTGAGCATGGTCATATCGTTTGGGTTCTGGGGCCCGCAGTTGCTTTTGACAAGGACAGCAGGGATGCGATGCAAGGTTTGATTGCAAACGGCTACTGCCATGGCTTGCTGGCTGGCAACGCGCTTGCGACTCATGATCTTGAGGCGGCTTTGTATCAGACTGGACTTGGTCAGGATATTTACTCCCAGACTTTAAAACCAAACGGACATTATAATCATCTGGATATCATCAATGAAGTCCGCCGCAGAGGATCAATTTCCAAAACAATATCTGAACTAAGTCTTAATGATGGCATCATCTATGCCTGTGAAAAACACAGCATCCCTTATGTTTTGGCCGGATCAATCAGGGATGATGGCCCGTTGCCTGAAGTGATTTCTGATGTCTATCAAGCTCAGGATGCCATGCGTGAACATGCTCGCAAGGCGACAACGGTCGTCGCCCTTGCAACTCAATTGCATTCGATCGCTTTTGGAAATATGGTGCCAAGCTATCATGTAATGCCCGATGCCAGCGTAAGACCCGTATTTTTCTACATCGTTGACATGACGGAATTCAGTGCTGATAAGCTGGCTAACAGAGGTTCTGCACAGGCCGTTGCTATTCTGACCAATGCTCAGGACTTTACGGTTAACCTTTGGAATAACCTTAAAGGCTGAATGAAAAAAGGTGAGAAGATGAACAAGGCTGTACAGATTATCGGCTTGCCAATCGACCTTGGACAATCACATCGAGGTGTAGACCTTGGCCCGGGTGCTTTGCGTTATGCCGGTCTGGCAGCTCGACTTGAACAGCTAGGCTATGAAGTCCATGACGCCGGCAACCTGCCGGTCCCTGTAAAAGAGTCACTGTCACATGAGAAAGATGAGAATTACCTGCCGTCGATTAAAAGTGTCTGCGAGGGCGCTCATCTAGCTGCGGCAAAGGCAGTCGAAGGTGGTTTTATACCGATTTTTTTAGGCGGTGATCATTCTATCGCTATTGGCACCATTGCAGGTGTCGTTAAGCATGAGCCTGCCGGTGTTATCTGGATTGACGCCCATGGTGATTTTCATACGGACAAGTCTTCCTTGTCGGGCAATGTTCATGGTATGGCCCTGGCGATACTGCTGGGTCATGGGTTCCCTGAATTGGTAGGTATTGGAGGTGCCGGCGCGACCTTGCAGCCGGCAGATGTTGTCATGGTCGGGGTGAGGGATTTGGAAAACGGTGAACGTCAGGAGTTAAGTAAAAGTGGAGTCACGGTTTTCACGATGCGTGATATTGACGAACGAGGGATAGGCGTTGTCGCCAAAGAAGCCCTGGGCATACTCGGGCACCGGAAGCGTCTGCATGTCAGCCTTGATGTCGACGCACTCGACCCTCATAACTCACCAGGGGTCGGTACCCTATCTCCCGGCGGGTTGACGTATCGTGAAGCACAACTGCTTATGGAGATAATCGCAGACTGCAAGAAGCTTTCATCTCTGGATATTGTTGAAATTAATCCGATCCTTGATAATCACAACGAAACGGCAAGAACGGCTGTTGAATTGACGGCGTCACTCTTTGGTAAAAGCATTATCTGATCGGCACTTTCCTCTGATATACCATCTTTCATCTAAAGGACTGCTGATATGGCGGGATCTTCAAAAAAGGTTATTTATGCCGCATTGATTGGTAATGCCTTGGTCGCTGCAACCAAGTTTGTTGCGGCCGCCCTTACCGGCAGTTCTGCAATGCTGTCTGAAGGTATTCACTCGGTCGTTGATACATGCAATCAACTGCTTCTTTTGTTGGGATTGCATAAAGCCAAAAAGCCGGCTGACGAGAGATTCCCTTTTGGTCATGGCAAAGAGGTCTATTTCTGGAGCTTTGTCGTCGCTTTGCTGATATTTGCTGTCGGTGCCGGCGTCTCTCTGTATGAAGGCTTCCTTCATCTAATGCACCCAGAGCCGATTGAAAACCCTTATATCAACTATATCGTTCTGGCTCTGGCTATGGTTTTCGAGGGTGCAGCGCTCTATTTTGCCCTGACTGAATTTACTAAAACAAAAGGGAAGTGGAGCTACCTAGAAGCGGTAAAAAAAGGTAAAGACCCGACGAACTTCGTTGTTTTATTTGAGGACTCTGCTGCAATGCTAGGCTTGATCGCCGCTTTTTTAGGGGTCCTGTTGACCCACGTCACCGGGAACCTGATGTTTGACGGCCTGGCTTCAATTGTGATCGGTATGATTCTTGGTGGCACAGCAATCTGGCTGGCGTATGAAACCAAGGGGTTGCTGATTGGTGAAAGTGCAAACCTGGCCATTGTACAGGAAATTAAACGGTTGGCTGGAAACTGTCCTGATGTCGAGCATGTCAATGAAGTTTTGACAATGCATATGGGGCCTAAATATATCCTGGCTAATTTGAGTATAGATTTTAAGGATGAAGTGAATTCTTCAGAACTGGAAACGGCAATAGCCCGACTGGATAAAAAGATTAAACAGAACTGTCCCAACGTAAAAAGAGTTTTTGTCGAAGCTGAGGCGAGCTTGTTGCCCGGTTCCGATTCGTCGCCATCCGAATCCTGATCCTGGGAATTTTACATCTCAGAACGGAGCTTCTCTTTGACGGGGAGTGGCTTCTTGTTGCCATCCGTGTCGACGTGGGCAAAGGTTATGATCGTAGAAAAGACGTCAACCTCTTCACTCGCGCCGGGTGCGTCGGCATAAACATCAACACTGTATTGAATGGAAGACTCTCCCTGTTTGATCGGCTTGATGTTAAAGCGCAGAATGGAGCCGTTCTGTACAGGTTTGCGAAAACTGATTTTGTCCATACCAACAGTGACTAACGGGCAACCGGAGAAATCCCGGGATGCTACCAGCCACGCATACTCATCAACCCACTGCAGCAGCGCCCCACCAAAAAGAAAGCCGTAATGGTTAAGATGCCCCTGGCGAACAATGGCATAATTGTTCATTAGCAGAGTCCTTGACAGCTTATGTCGAAAGTTAAGCCTTGTTGGTTGTGTTCACTATAAAAGCTATGTCTGTAGTTTTTTTTCACACTGGTCTATCCAAGAGCAGAGATCGTCTAGTTTGAAGGGTTTGCGAAAGTACTGTACGCCAAGGTCATGAAGTTCATTCATGTAATGGAGAGTCAGGTAGCCGCTCATGATCGCGACATTCCCTATCGACAGCGGCCAGCAGCCGCCATCTTTCAGTTGTTTAATCAGTTCAACGCCTTCAACCTGGGGCATAACAATGTCTGCTATCAGCACGTCTGTGCATGCATCATCCGGTTTGCAGGGGCAGTCTTTGCCGTGAAAAAAAGGGACTTCAGTCGGATCAGAAAACACATGAACATCGTGACCCTTGTCAGCCAGAGCGGTCTTCAAGAGGTTACGCAGGTCAATGTCGTCATCGAGAACAATAATTCGCATGCCTGTCACCATTTAAATGTTTCATTTACACTACCATATCCTGGTTAGGTCTGTGTTAGAGAATTCGATGACCCCTTAATGTCTGGGCAGTGAGCAGCTGTTGTTGCCCGGCAGAAGATGACGGATTCGTGCAAAAGCAGAATACCCGGCAACGGCAGCCAGATGAATCCCCGGCAAACCGACAAGCTTAGAAAGCAGCGGATAAAATGGCGAGGGGAGTGCTTCCCAGAGGAGTCGAAAGGCTTCTACTCCGGTCGCAAAGTTGCCTTCTGCATCACAAACATGCAGTTCGCGTTGAAAGTCTTCTTCTCGCTTGCCAAACTTTTCAGGGGAGAAGTCTTTTGCAGCGATATCGATGAAGATGACTTTTGGGTCAGATATTGACCGGTAATAGCTCATCTCGGAAGAGCAGACTCCACAAGCACCGTCATAAAAGACTTTCAGGGGGTAAAGAGCAGCCATACGTTTTGTCCTTTCATTTTTATTTTATCATATCCTGGCGATCGCCTGAAAAGTCCGATGGAACTGTTTGCACTATTGGGACTTCATGATATAAATCTCTGTCAAACCTGTAACGTTATTTCAGTATGGAAACTCTGGACAAACTAAAGTCTGTAACGATACTGGCTCAGGAGGAGGAAGACCTCCCTGATTTTCTTGCTGAACGCATCTTTACAATTGTCGAATTGTTGCAGGGCACAAATATGCTCCAGGGCGAGATACAGGAACTCTACGAACAGGTTGCCCAGTACGACACCTTCGGCCAAACTGGTTATTGCGGCATGGGAGTCGACAACCTCATCCTTGAGGAAAGTATCAAGCGCCTGGAACTCAGGATAAAGGAAGTTTTGTAAGGAGTTTATATGCGAGCAACAATTGAATATTGTGGCATGTGAGGTTACGAAGCGCGTGCTGTCAGTTTGGCAGCATTATTGAAATCACGGTGTGGCATTAATGCAGAACTGATCAAATCGAGTGGTGGTGTGTTCGAAGTTACCGTTGATGACAAGCTGATTTACTCCAAAAAAGCAACGGGCGAATTCCCTGACGAACAGCAACTGGTCCAAAAGCTGTCGACAGACTAGAGGAGAGAGACTTCATGACTGAAAAAACACTCTTGATTACAGGCGCTTCTGCAGGTTTTGGTGAAGCGATTGCACGCCTGTTTGCGTGTAATGGAAATCGGCTGATTTTGACGGCTCGTCGTTTAGACAGGCTCGAGAAATTGCAAGGAGAGCTGGCGTCTAAATGTAAAGTGCATATTATTCAACTTGATGTGCGTGACAGGGCGGCTGTGGACGCTGCAATCGACGCCCTGCCGGAAGAGTTTCGTGCGATTGACGTTTTGGTCAATAATGCCGGCCTTGCTCTCGGCCTTGAACCAGCTCATCAGGTTGATATTAATGATTGGGAGGTCATGGTTGACACCAACATCAAAGGCTTGATGTACTGCACCCGAAAAATCCTTCCGGGCATGGTTGAGCGCAATCGTGGCCACGTCGTGAATATCAGCTCAACTGCAGGTTCGTGGCCGTATCCCGGGGGCAATGCTTACGGTGGCACAAAGGCGTTCGTAACTCAATTTTCGCGTAACCTGCGAGCAGACCTCCTCGGTACGAAAGTGCGTGTGACCTGCATTCAGCCCGGTATGGCAGAGACTGAATTTTCTGATGTACGTTTTAAGGGAGATACGGAGCAGGCGGGCAAAGTTTATGATGGCGCCAACCCGATGACCGCAGAGGATATTGCTGAAGCTGTCGCCTGGGTGGTTGACCGTCCTGCACACCTGAATATCAACAGTATTGAAATGATGTCTGTTAATCAATCCTGGGGGCCGCTGGCAGTTCACAGGGAATAGTTTGAGAATGAGGGCACTGGATAAAATTTATCAACAAATCAGCGCGCCATTGAGGACTTCAAGGGAGTCAAGATCAACGGGCCTACTGTTGTCGGAGCCAATTCTATCAGTCCACTGCATGTCGCAACTTCGTCGGGAGACTGTGAAGCGATCAGCATGCTTACTGATGCCGGTACAGACATCAATGTTCATGGTGAGCGCGGCTTTACGCCGCTGATGGAGGCTCTCGTCCAGGGTCGGGGTTGATGCTGTCAAGCTGTTTGTAAATCACGGCGCGAAGCCGATTCGTACTGATGATGGTTTGTTGCCAAGCGTGATGGAAAAGCTATCAAAACAAACAAGACATTTTAAGCCTATTCAAAGAGAATGGACTGTTGTAGTATAGCGATTAATAATTGCTCATGGGGGATAAGGTGACAATCAAAGTTGTTGACATCATTGTTGAACGTAGAGGCATGATCCTTTTGATTAAAAGGAATGATTTCTGGATCTTGCCAGGCGGGGAGATTGAGCCGGGGGAAGATGAGCTCAAGTGTGTCGAAGAGGTTGTCGCCCGGGAGATGAATGATCAGGTTGCAGAAATTTTCAAAAAACTTCCCGATACCGTAAAGGGACCTTCTCCTGTCCGTGGCGGGGATGTTGAAGTCTCTATTTATGTTGGAGATATCAGCAGTTCAAAAATGTCCGATGTGAGGGATTGTAACGCACACTGGTTCAGCAGAGAAAGCATGAAAGCGTTGCGATTATCCAATATTACTCAAGCTGTACTGGATTATTATTATTCAGAAAAAGATGATATTTAAAATCCCGCAAAACCGTAAATTCGAATATTGAATAATAGATGGCCCGACCGCATATGTCGGGCCATTTTGCTTGTTCTTGTCTGTTTCTGTGAGAAATCCGCGGAATACGGATCAAATCATTTTTGCCAACCAGTAAAGCAGCATCCCAACAAGAACAGTCCCTCCTAAGCTGCGTGTTTTAAACGAGAACAGCAATGTGGGGATTGCTACCAGTAATTCAACTTTGCCAAAGACAAAACTGCGTGTGGTTGCTTCGGTAAAGAGTGTTGGCGCGAGCAGGGCGCTGAGAATGGCGACCGGGATCAGGCTGAGCCAGTCAATCAGCCATTGCGGCAGTTTCTTGTGAGCCAGGTACAGGAGGGGCAGGGAGCGGGGTAGATATGTTACCAGGCCCATGCCTCCGAAAAGAAGGAGGTAATCGTTGAAGGTCATACTGCTCTCCGACGACGTTTAAGAAAATATCCGATTGATGCAGAGGCCATAGATGCCCCGACGATATAGGAGTCTCCCGGAATGACTAAATACCAGCAGACGGAGATTGTGGCAGCGAGAAGCCCTGTAACGACATAGATGCGACCCTGTAATTGAAAGACAAGCAGGCATATGAACATACCAGTCAAGGCATAGTCGATGCCGAGGGCTCTCTGCGGCACAAACTGCCCAACCAATGCCCCACAGATTGTTGCTATAATCCATACGGAGTTTGCCAGATGGTTGACAAGCAGAGCACGCCACCGGTCCCAGGCGCCATCGCGAAACCTGGTCAGGTTGACCGCAAAGCTCTCATCGGTGACTCCGTAGGAGTAAAGAGCAAGAAAACATCTATTGACACCCTGTAGGTAAACAGCAAGTGCTGAACTCATCAGCACGTGTCGCAAATTGACAACGAAGGTTGTCAAGATGATCCCGTGTGTTGACGCACCAGCGGCGAGCATGGCGACACAGATGAACTGCGCACTCCCAGCGAAAACCAGTACCGACATCATGGCAACCGCCCACCAGGGAAGGCCAGCTTTTTGGGCGAGAACACCCAGGGCCAGTCCGATCGGGAAATATCCCAGGCAGATTGGCCAGGCTGCTGAGACACCCTCGCGTATGGCTGTTTTTGGGTCTGTGTTGAAATTCATGAAATTTTATGTGATGGCTTTATAAGTATCTATAGGCCGGCAGACAATCGGTCATCATTCACACCCAAGGTGTTTGATCGTGTGATAGTAGGGTCTGTCGTAAGACGATATCATTTTTTATGGCGTCCTTACTTGGAGTGCTCCCCACAAGAAAGGGCGCCATAAAGCGCCCTAAATCCAAAATGTTGAAGGAACTTTTAAAGAACTTGCCTTAAGAAAGTCTTGGTGCGCTCTTCTTGTGGATTGGTAAAGAAGTGCTCCGGGGTTCCTTCCTCAACCAGCTTGCCCTGATCCATAAAGAGTACGCGGTCGGCCACTTCTCGGGCAAAACCCATTTCATGAGTGACGACAACCATCGTCATGCCTTCACGGGCCAGCTGTTTCATGACTTCCAAAACCTCGCCGACCATTTCCGGGTCAAGTGCACTGGTTGGTTCATCAAAGAGCATAACCTTGGGGTCCATCGCCAGTGCCCGGGCGATTGCAACCCGCTGTTGTTGCCCACCGGAGAGCCGAATCGGGTATTCGCTTTCCTTTTCTGCAATACCGACCTTTTCAAGCAGCATGCGGGCTTTCAGTTCAGCTTCCTTGGCTTTGCGCTTGCGGACAACCTGTTGGGCCAGCACGATGTTTTGCAGAACCGACTTGTGCGGAAAAAGGTTGAACTGCTGGAAAACCATGCCGACTTCCCGGCGGACTTTATTCAGGTCGGTTTTTTTGTCTGAAAGGTCAATTCCGTCAATGATGATCTGGCCCGATGTCAGGGTTTCCAGACCATTCAGGCATCGTAGGTATGTTGATTTTCCTGATCCGGACGGTCCAATGATAACAACAACTTCTCTGGGCTTGATATGAGCGGAAACGCCGTCAACGGCATAGACCGTCTGGCCGCGTCCCGTGAAAGTCTTTTTCAGATCTACAGTTTTAATCACTGACTGCGAGCCTCCGTTCTACCCAGGCGATTACCTGGGACAACACCATCGTCAACATCAAATATAAAAATGCGACGACAAACCAGATCTCAAATGTTGCGAAAGTCGAGGTGATAACCTCTCTACCACTTTTGGTAAGGTCGGTTATTGCAATGACCGAAACCAGCGATGAGTCTTTTATCAGGCTGATAAACTGGCCAGCAAGTGGTGGTAGGGTCCGTTTGAATGCCTGTGGCAGTATGATGTGGATCATGGCCTGGGGGATGTTCATCCCCAGGGACCGAGCTGCTTCCATCTGGCCTTTGGGGATTGACTGGATGCCTGCCCTGATAATCTCTGCAACGTAGGCACCCGCAAAGATCGCCAGGGCACAAATGCCGGCAACAATCCTGCTGATATCGAGTACAGTGCCAAGGAAAAAGTAAAAAATGAATATCTGTACCAAGAGGGGCGTGCCACGAATCAACTCGATGTACATAATCGATAGATTGCGTAACGTCAGATTGCGAGAGACCCGGCACAGGCCAGTGACCAGCCCTATGATCAGGCCGAGAATGCTTGCAGCTGCAGAAAGCCACAGCGTTGTCCATAAGCCGACCAGCAGCGGTCCGGCACGCCATTCGAATTTAGAGCCGAGGTAATCTCCTTCGAAAAGGTCCTCGTTGACGCTGACCTGCACAGCGTTGCTATCAACTTCGAATTGTTTTTCGTCACCAAACTCGCTAATGACGTTTATCCGAGTAGAATCGCCAACCTTATCGATTGATTCAACACGGCCATCGAATGGTATGGGAACCAATTCTTCATCGTTGTACAGAAAGTACTGGGGAACACGATTCCAGCGCCATGTATAGTCGATTTTCTTGGTAGCAACCCAAAGCCCTGTACCCATCATAAAGAGAATCAGGACTGTCAGGGCGTGCCATAGTAAGGCATTCTTTTGATTGTTCAAAACAAATAATCCTGAATTTAAATCAAAGAAATGGCGGGAATCCGAGTAGACTCCCGCCATTGTCAGTTCTGTTACTGGAGTTCTTTGAGCCAGGCGTCACTCAGGAACCATTTTTTGTAAATTTTGTCATATGTACCATCGTTTTTAGCCTGCACGAGGAAGTTGTCCAGCCAGTTAATGAAGTCTGCATTGCCTTTGTTAACAGCCCATGCAAGGGGTTCGTAGGTAAAGGGCTCGTCAAGGAGGACCAGTTTGCCCTGACCTTTTTCGGCAAAGGCGATGGCGTTGAAAGGCAGATCGTAAACAAATGCATCAACCTTGCCGTTGAGCAGATCCATGACACCTTCCTGTTCGGTTTCGAAAGAGATGTAGGTTGCCCTTGGTATCATGCGTTTGGTCGCCTGCTCCCCAGTCGTACCGAGTTTGGAGGCAACCTTGTATTCTTTATTGTTCAGATCCTTGTAGGACTTGACTTTCCCGGCCAAGTTCTTGTCGATCAGAATGCTCTGGCCGATGACGATGTAGGGATCGGCGAAGCTGATCTTCAGGTTGCGCTCCTGGGTGAGCGTCATGCCACTCATGATAATATCGAACTTCTTGGTAATCAGGGCCGGGATAATGCCATCCCATGCGGTGCTGACCAGCTCAAGCTCGACGCCCATGGCTTTTGCCATGCGCTTGGCCATATCAACATCGAAGCCAATGATTTCACCCTTTTTGTTGGTCATTTCAAATGGCATGTAGCCAGGCTCCATGCCGACACGAAGAACGCCACGCTCAAGAATGTCATCGAGGGTGTCAGCTGTAGCAACGCCCGGAAGAACCACACATAGAGCCAGCAGGCAGGCAATCAGTAGTTTGACTTGTTTCATCGTTGTTTCCTCCTCAGAAAATGTGATTAGAATCTTTGCCGAGTTTTCGACCTAAAAATCAGTATGATTTTCCTTCGTCAAGAAGCTCTGATATAGACATGCGGGTGTTACATCTTGGGCAGAGGGGCAGGTCATCGATTGGCAGATAAACGATTTTTGTGTAACGACATTTCGTACAGACAATTTCGACTGGCTCACAATTGCCACGACCCATAAGAGATACCCCAAAAGCTTGTCCGAAAAAAGAATTGAATTCGCAGGATTATGCTTATACCATAGCGCCTTCGATTCAAACAAGACTCTAACACATTTATCTGGAATTTCATGGACGCAAAGCAAAAAAGTCAGTTTTTTGCAGAGTTTATGCTCGCCACTGTAACACTCTTCTGGGGCGCAACTTTTCCTATCGTCAAAGACGCCATCAACGAAATGCCTGTGATGGCTTTCCTCTGGGTCCGCTTTGCCATGGCTGCAATTCTGCTGGCCTGCATCGCTGGCAGAAGCGGCTTTGCAACGCTTGACAGGCGAGGGTGGCGTCTTGGCATTTTTTTGGGAACGCTCCTGTTCGCATCCTATGCATTTCAAACTTACGGCCTGGAACGTACGTCATCTGCGAATGCGGGCTTCCTGACAGGGCTTGGGGTTGTCTGGGTTCCCCTCATGGCCGGGCCGATACTCAAAAAGCCTGCCGCCTTCGGTTCAAAAATAGGTGTTTGCCTTGCATTTGCGGGATTGTTTATGTTGACCTGGCATACGCCGTGGACTGTTAACTTTGGTGACCTCCTAGTTGTGATTTGTTCAGTGTTCGTAGCTTTACACATCATCGGTCTGGACGCTTTCACCAGGGGATATGATGGACGGGCATTGACCTTCGTGCAGATTGCAACCATGGCCGTGCTGGGGTTATGTGGCAGTTTGTTGTTTGAGCCAACCTCATGGCCACAGACTTGGACCAATTCGCTGATCTTTGCATTCATCATTACGGCAGTTTTTGCAACGGCATATGCTTTTTGGGCGATGACGACTTTTCAGAACCGCACTACACCGACACGTGCAGCGCTTATCTATACCCTCGAACCTGTTTTTGCTGCGATATTCTCTGTGTGGCTGGCTGGTGACCGACTGAGCCTACTCGGCTGGTTTGGTGGCACTCTGATTGTTGCCGGGATGATCGTGGCTGAGATATGGCCGCTATTAAACCAAGGCAAGGTTGAAGTTCGGGCTTAGGACGCGGAGCTCCGCCTTGAAGTTCGCTCCATTATTGATCCCGTGCCCAGTCTTTCCATCTGACACCAGCGCACGGGACAGGATATGTTGTACGGAATGGGGTGCTTGGAAATTCTCTGTTCTTATCAAAGCAGGTGACCAGTCCCGGGCCGTCAAGCCAATATTTGTGTGGATGTACAGGTTGTGTTAACCGCTGCTCTGGCCTTTGCATGGTTCTGACTTCAAAATGAAGATGCGCAAAGCCCGCCGAGAGCAAGCCTGTCATGCCCAGGGTGCCTACCTTCTGCCCACGCAACACAGAATCTCCTTCCTTTACAAGCCTCTTTTGCAAGTGGAAATATTTGGTTTTGTAGTACAAGCCATCGTCGTTTAAGCCATGGGCGATGACTATCTGGTTGCCGTAAAGAGGTCCGAAAGAGGAGCTTTCAACAACGCCATCAGCTGCCGCCAGAACTGGTGTCCCGCTTTCATCAAGAATATCGATGCCATCATGGACGCCCATCCCTTTCTGATTGATGGTTGTTGACGGGTCGCGCAGTTTAGGTTCCGGTTTATAGCCCTGGGAAATAGAGGGCGCGTTGGCGGGCAANNTTCATGTCTGGACTGAACCTCTCTCGGTCTTTGGAGAGATAGCCATAAGGAGGAGTTGTCAGGTTTGCACAACCCGTGGTCACCAATAAAGACAGGAACAGAAAACCATACACTGTCGTTATGAAATGATTTTTTCTCATGAAAAACATCCAGTTGCAGAGATTACAGCTGAAAATGATAATATAGATATTAGTTCAACTCATCAAGTGGCCTTTCGTTGACTGCAATGGTACCCTTATTCAGCTTTTAATTTGTAATTATCAGAAGGTCAATAAACAAGGAGGCATTATGAAAGTCGGATATAAGCAACTTGTTGCAGATGCAGAAAGCCGTGTCAAAAGAATTTCTGCGGAAGAAGCCGTGGAGGAGTTGTCGCCCGATGTTCTGTTTGTTGACTTGCGAGATATACGCGAATTGAAACGAGAAGGCAAAATCCCGGGGGCTTTCCATTGCCCGAGAGGGTTGCTGGAGTTTTGGATCGACCCGGAATGTCAATATCACAAGCCGGTCTTTGCCGAAGATAAGCGTTTTGTGTTTTATTGTAATCTGGGTTGGCGTTCTGCATTGGCTGCAGATATCGCTCAAAAAATGGGTCTTGAAGATGTTTGTCATATAGAAGGAGGCTTCGAGGCCTGGAAGGCTGCCGGAGGGACTGTAGAAGAAAAAGAATAGTTGCTTCCATTCAAGCCCTCGCTTGAAGGATTGAAAGTACTGCCTGCTTATGGTTGCTACCGGAAAGATCGATGAAGAAAAAAATCATAGTGGTCAATGACCTGATGCAGTCCGATTACTCCTATGCGTTGACTGAGCCTGTCGGTGAGAATTTTCATCCGGATTTCAAGCCTGAGCTGACTCCCAAAGAGATGCTTGAGCTTGGTGTGTTCGGTGGCAAGTACATGACGGATTGCCGGGAAGAGTTCCCGGAGAGTTGGTTTGCCAGTGCCAGGCTCTGTTCGGAAAAGCATGACCCCAACATCAATTTTTTTGGCGTCAACGCATCCCAGCCTTTGTCGGAATGGCAACGCAAAGGCTGGATCTACGCAGAAGACCCGCGTGGATGGTTCCAGTGGTATTGTCGTTATTATATGGGCAGGCGTTGCCAGGATGATGCACGACAAATCAAACGCTGGGCTGCCATGCGCAGGCACATTGCGCAGATCAAGAATAACTGTATGCCCGGAGATCTGAATTGCCGCCGCAAACAGCGTCAGGCTCTTTTGCACTGGGCATACGATTCCCGTAAATATTAAGGGATTGATACAGGTGACAACCTTATGAGTGTCGATGAATTGTCATTACATCCGGAAGGTGGCAGGTTTAGAGAAGTGTTACGCTCCAAGGAGACAGTCGAAAGAACAAATGGTGACAGTCGGTGCGCCCTGACTCATATCTATTTTTCTCTGCAGGATAATGAGGTCAGCAGGTTTCATAAGGTCGCCAGTGATGAAGTCTGGAACCTTTACGAAGGGCAGGGCCTTATGCTGTATCTCTGGGATGACAGGGATAAAGCACTGCAGGAAGTGCGGTTGACATCAGCTGACCGATCATATTGTTATGTGGTCGAGGCCGGTCTCTGGCAGGCAGCAAAGCCTTTAAACGGTTCTGTCCTGGTGGGCTGCTCGGTTGCGCCTGGTTTTGAATTCGATGATTTCTCACTGATTGATTCGGAGGGTGACGTTGCCAAAAGGATTTTAAGGCACAGAGTCGATCTTGCTGATCTGATTGAGCCGGGTCCTTCTGTGAAAGGATAAAAGATGAGTGATTTACCGAAATGTCCTGAGTGTGGGTCTGAGTACACCTACGAGGACCGTGAAATGTATGTTTGCCCGGAATGTGCTTATGAATGGTCAATGCATACTGTTGAAGAAGAGGCTCCCGGGCCTCGTGTACATGACGCCCATGGCAACCTTCTGCAGGATGGTGATGCCGTTACAGTCATCAAAGACCTCAAGGTCAAAGGATCATCGCTTGTCGTCAAAGTTGGAACCAAGGTCAGGAATATCCGCCTGGTTGAAGGTGACCACGATATCGATTGTAAGATTGATGGGATCGGAGCGATGAAGCTGAAGTCTGAATTTGTAAAAAAAGCATGACCTGAACGTAGTTATTCCACCCTCAGGTATTCTGCAGGTTTATGTCCGAGAGCTCGCCATGTTCCCATCAGTCCAAGGCTTAAAGTCATAGCGACTCCCAACATGATCATGACAAGGATTGTGTTCCGGGGTGCAGCGTGAAGTCTGTCTTCATCAAGCCTTTGAGGATTCCCATGGCGGCGAAACTGCCGACCACCGAACTGAATACACCAGCCACCAGACCCAACAAGAGAAATTCTGTGGCAAATGCCCCCATGATTGCGAATCTGGTTGCACCACAAACTTTGAAAACCACTGCATCATGAATGCGGCGATGCTGATCAGCCGAGACCGCTCCGGCCAAAACAAGAAATCCTGTCAGCAGTGCAAGCGCCGCCATGCTGCGAAATGCGGTGCCGATACGTTCCAGCGTTCTGGAGACGTTATTGAGGATTTCCCGAGTGCTGATTGCAGAGATGTTCGTGAATTTTGCCGTCATTGTTTTGTAGGCGACGTCTTCATACTCCTGTGGCACATGAATTGATGCGATACTGGTTTGCGGTGCCCCGTCAAGAGTCCCTGGAGAGAAGATCAGGGCAAAGTTCAAGTCAAGCGTCGACCAGTCGACCTCACGCAGACTGCTGATTGTTGCCGTAACATCCCGTCCGAGAATATTTACGGTCAGTGTATCGCCAACCGTAACGTCGAAACCTTTGCCAAGGTCAGCCGTTAATGATACTTGCGGTTCACCGGAATAATCTTCCGGCCACCATTCCCCAGCGATGATCTTGGTGTCCGAAGGCATCTCTGTCGCGTAACTTAAAAAACGATCGCCCCGAATCGCCCAGCGTACTTCTTTTGCAACTTGTGCCAAGTTGACCGGTGTCCCGTCGATGGCTGTAATACGTCCACGCAAAGTGGGATAGCGTTCGATCTTTTTGACTCCGGGTAAGGTCGCGGCTGTCTCTTCAAAGCNNCTGGTGTGGCTGTATGTCCAAAAAGAAAAATGACGGCGCCTCACTTGGCACAGTCTCGTTGATTTTGTCATCGAGGTTGACCTGTACGAGCATGATGGTGACTAGCGCTGTCAAACCCAACCCCAGAGAGAAGAGGGCGCTTGCCGCAGGTGACCCGCGGCGGTGGATGTTGGCCAACCCCAAACGAAAAGAGGGGTTTTTCGGACGCGGCAGATGACGAGTCCACCTGACGACGGCAAAAGCCGCAAAACGAAAAATGCCGAAACAGATGACTGCGCCACAAATAAACCAAAAGGCAAGCTTTTTGTCACTGCTTGTCATAATTGCAAGTGTGGCCAGACAAAGCGCTGCGATGGCAATGGCGACCTTGATGCTTGTGCCGGGATCGCGCGGACCGGTGTAGCTATAGCCTCGGAAAAGCACAGCAGGTGAAATCCTGCCGGCGGCGCCAAGAGCCTTGAGTGAGAATACGAGAGCAATCAGCAGACCAAAAAGCGCTGCTGTCAGCAGAACCATACCGTGTATTGAGGGTGTTATCGGTATTGGCAGTTGCGAGCCAATTGTCCCGGCGAGCACAAAAGGAAGCGCTGCACCACAGAGCAGACCTGCAGCCGCTCCTATAAATCCCAGGAAAAGAACTTGTATGAGATAGGTTGTAAAGACAAGGTCAGCGGATGCACCAAGGCATTTCATCGTGGCGATATGGTTTAGCTTGCCATCCAGGTAGCCACGTACCGCCCCGGAAACGCCGAGCCCACCGACCAGCAGGGCACAGAGGCCGATCAAAGTCATGTTAAGGTTGATGCGGTCGAGAAAAAATCGCACCCTGGGGGCGGCCTGTCGCCATGTGCGCACGCGCCAGCCGGCTTCCGGAAAGCGTTCAGCCAGGGCTTCTTTGACTTGGTCCACCGTCTCTCTGTCCGGAAGTTTGAGGCGGTATGCGTGGTAAACCAGGCTCCCTGGCTGTACCAGGCCGGTCTGTAATAACCCTTCAAGGCTGATCATTACACGTGGCCCGAGGTTGAATGCCCGGACAGTACGATCCGGTTCCGTTGTGATCACGCCATTAACCATGAAATCGATCGCGCCGATTGTGATGCTGTCGCCGACATCGATCTCAAGTCGTGATAGCAGTGAGCGTTCTACCAGAGCCCCCGAATTATCACTGTTAAATGCTTCTCGAATAGATTGCCTTGGTTCAGTGACAATCTTGCCGTAGAGAGGGTAGGCATGGTCGACGGCTTTGAGCTCAATCAGTAAACGGCGATCACCTTCCTTGTCGGCGGCCATGGTCCGCATGGTCGTGACCCTTGAAGTGCTGCCGCTATCATTTAAAAAAGAGAGTGCATCGCCGGGGAGATCACGGTGGGCAAGGCGCACCTCCAAGTCTCCACCCAGAAGGGCGCCGGCGTCTGCCAGCAGACCGGACTTGGCAGACTCGGTAAATGATCCGATCGCACTGATGGCGAAGACACCGAGAAAGAGACAGGTCAGGAAAACACCAAAACCTCTGATGCCGCCACGCAGTTCACGTCTGACAAGACGAAGGACGAGAGGAATGTTACTGAAATGATTCAACGCGTCCCTCCGGAGATGTCCTCCAGGCGGCCGTCAATCATCTGGATTGTTCGGTCGCATCGTGTTGCCAGGGATTCGTCATGCGTGACCAGCACGAGTGTCGTGCCATGCTCCTTCTGCATTTCAAAAAGAAGCTCCATGACTTTTGAGCCAGTTTCCCGGTCAAGATTGCCCGTGGGTTCATCTGCGAGCAGAATTGACGGGTTGGCAACAAACGCCCTTGCCAGGGCAACGCGTTGTTGTTCGCCCCCTGACAGTTCGCCGGGGAAATGGTCAAGACGTTCGCCCAGGCCGGTGTCGTTCAGTGCAACTCGTGCCTTTTTCTGTGGATCTGCGTCACCTGAAAATTCGAGAGGGAGGGCAACATTTTCCAGTGCTGTCATCGTTGGCACAAGGTGAAACGATTGAAATACAATACCGACGTGCTCGCGGCGAAACTTTGCCAAATCATCTTCGTTGAGTTGAGACAGGTCTGTGGCGGCGACACGGATCGAGCCTGAAGTCGGGCGTTCCAGCCCCGAAAGAGCCATCAACAGGGTTGTCTTGCCGGCGCCTGATGGTCCGACAATGCTGATTGTCTCTCCAGCCTTTATGCAAAGGTCAACACCGCGCAAAATGTTGACCGGCCCGGCGCCGCCGACTAAACTGAGTTGTAACTCTTTTATTTCGACCATAGGTTTGTCCATGAAAAAAACTCTGCTCTGCACAGTTTTATTTGTTCTGATGTTTGCGCATACGCAACTGTTGTCTGCTAATAATACAGCAGAATCAGAGTTTCGTCTTCTCGTCCTGGGTGACAGCCTGACAGCAGGATATGGGTTGCCTGCCCATAAATCTTTTCCTGCCCAGCTTGAGAAGGCTTTACAGCAATCAGGTAACGCTGTCAAAGTCATCAATTCAGGGGTCTCAGGTGACACCACCGCCGGAGGTTTGTCGAGAGTTGACTGGCTGCTATCTGATGCGCCTGACATGGTGATCGTGGCATTGGGGGCAAATGATGCACTGCGCGGCCTCAGTACGACGATGACTTACAATAATCTTGATGCGATCTTGACAAAACTCAAGCAAAACCGAATTAAGGTGTTGCTCGCCGGAATGCAGGCGCCAAAGAATCTCGGCGAAGACTATGTTGCAAGATTTAACAAGATTTTCCAGGCTCTTGCAAAAAGCCATAACGTCTCCTTGTATCCCTTCTTTCTGGAAGGCGTGGCGCTTGACCCAGACTTGAATCAGGCGGATGGTATCCATCCCAACGCTGCCGGTGTGAAAGTTATTGTCAACAATATGCTTCCTCTCATTTTAGATTCAATACCGCGTAATTGAGATGACCCTTTCAGCAAGGTCGGTTTGTGGTTTTGTTTTGGAATGGATATTGCTATTTTTGTATATATGATTTTATTTAAGCTTTGATTGGGGTTGTTGTTTATGTCTAATTGCAAATATTTTCAGGAATGTGAATTCGTCTTACAGTATGTCGCTCAGGTCAAACCGCATTGGGACGACTTTGTAAATCTCTATTGTCATGGGGATTTTCAGGATATCTGTAAGCGTCTCGAGTGGTTCGAAACTTATGGAAGCAAGCCAGCCCCAGACTTGATGCCGACTGGTCGGCGTGTCCCCGAGATGATTGACGAACAAAAATAAGCTCCGTCAACAAGCGGGGCTACTTGAGTGATATGGCAGTGCTTGTCGAAAAAATAATCCTCTCAAGACCTACCTCAAATAAGCCTCCGTTACATAGCGTCTCATCATAACGTGCGTGTTGAAGTAATAGGCATTTTTGCCGATTGCATTCTTCATGACTTTTGTCCAGCCGTGTTTGTCTTCGTAGTAAAGTGGAATGATCGTCTCTTCAAGCTTTTTGTAAAGGTCGTTTACGTCCTCGTCAGAATGATTAACATCTGTCGATGTCTCCGTCGGCGGTGGCCCGATCGACCATCCCGTAACACCTTCTATATGACCCTCAATCCACCAGCCATCTAGAACACTGAAATTCGGAATGCCGTTCAGCGCCGCTTTCATGCCGCTGGTCCCTGACGCTTCCAATGGCCGCAGGGGGTTGTTCAGCCAGACATCAACCCCCGGAATCAACCGGCTGGCTACATCCATGTTGTAATTTGCCAGGTAGACAATTTTCAGTTTGTCACCAAAAAAATCTGCGTGCTTCTGAATATCCTGAATCATTTTTTTGCCAAAATCATCGTGCGGATGAGCTTTGCCACCATATACCAGTTGCAGCTTTCCATTACCGATTTCCAGCAGTCGATCAAGGTCTGTGAAGATCATGTTCGCTCGTTTGTAAGCTGTTGCACGGCGGGCAAAGCCCAGAGTCAGGATCTCCGGGTCGAGTTTTTCTCCGGTTGTTTCCTCGATGTACTGAAACAGGTACGCTTTTGCGCCGGCATGCGCGTCCTGGATTTCCTCGTCAGGGATGACATCAACTCTGACCAGCAGTTCCGGTTCATTGGCCCAGCCTGGGAGGTATTTGTCGAACACGGTCATCATATAAGGAGAACCCCAGGTGAAAGGGTGAATCCCGTTGGTAATGGCGTGTATCTCGAATCCTGGGAAGAGG
>JABAHR010000561.1_pt3 | contig 24446 bp, 25 predicted proteins | sample 7062101 | NCBI WGS metagenome assembly JABAHR01 (sample SAMN14534553, study PRJNA622989) | marine sediment metagenome | biome: marine biome [ENVO:00000428]; feature: marine pelagic biome [ENVO:01000023]; material: deep marine sediment [ENVO:00002113] | place: India: Gulf of Kutch | collected...
CATCGGCGCCTCGCGCCCGTCGCAGGAGGTCTGGCGGCTGGGCGACATTTCCAACGCCGCCATGGCCCTGCCCAACCTTCTGGCACTGGCGCTGCTTTCGGGCGTGGTATTCAAGCTGGCCAGGGGCGACACGAAGGCCGGCAAGGATCACCTCGCCGAAACGCCGGAAGAACCCGAGGAATATTGACCGGGGGCCGGGCCTTCCCGGCAGCTCGGATCGCGTGAGCGGAAGCCGGCCCTAGCGGCGGCCGAACAGGCGCGCGAAGAAGCCCGGTTCCTCCATCGGCAGGATCGGGCCGTGCGAGGCTTGCGGGAAAGCCATGTCCACCTGCGGGCGTGCGTTGCGCAAAGATCGCGGACGCGCGCTACGAATCGAATTCGCCATGTCCTTGCTCCTTCTGCCTGGCCCGGCTGGCGGGATTGCCGTCAGCTGGGGCCGTCCGGTTCTCAAACAAGAAGACGCCTTGTGTGGACAGGGCTACCCTTGCTTTTCCCGATTCGGATAGCCCCGCGTCCAGACCATCCACAGAATCAGCAATGAAGCGAAAGGCATCAGGTTGAGGCCCAGCGGCAGCGCCGCCGCGCGGGTGGCATAGGGCGCGAAATAGAGCGCCACCAGGGCCAGTCTCTCCCAGTCGCGGAAGCCCTTTGCGAGGCCCTGCGCGGCCAGCCAGAGGATCGGCAGGACGAGGAAGGGCAGGTCGTAGTTGAACAGGTAGGGTGAGGCGACAGCGGTGCCGGCCAGCACCAGCGCGCCGCTGGCCATGGCATCGCCTGCGAAACGCCGCCAGGAGAGCATCGCCAGCGCCACCATCGCCAGCGCCAGCACGCCGCTGGCAACAAGCGCCGCGCCGGGACCGGCAAACAGGGCCACTTGGCTATAGGGTGTCGCCATGCGCAAATAGAAATCGGCATCGGCCACCTGCATGATTGCCGCGCTCGCTTCCCAGCTGGTCATGTAGGCGAGCATGGTCTCGGTGCCGAACACCGCCCAGGCTAGGCCGAGCAGGCCGACAGAGGACCAGGCGGCGGCGATGAAGGCTTTCCAGCGCCCGCCTGCCGCCAGCCAGAACGGCAGCAACAAGGCAAGGTGCGGCTTGACCACTAGCGCGCCGATGCACAGGCCGGCGAGCACGGGGCGGCGGTCGAGTTGCGAAACGCCGGCCACCAGCAGCGCCCCGGTAACAAATCCGGTCTGCCCGTGCCCGGCGGCGATCAGCGCTCCGGGAAAGACGAGGATCGGCAGCCACAGGCGCGGAAAGGCGCGAATCGCGGCAAGGGCCCACAGCGCATAGGTGACAGCCACCCAGGCGATCCAGGCTAGAGGAAATGGCAGCGCCCCGAACGGCGTCACGGCAAACAGGAAGGGCGGCGGATTGACGAAGGCGAACCAGCCCTCGCTACCGGTGGCGGTTTGCACCTGTTCCTGCACCGCAAGGTCATAGGCAGCAGCGGGATCGCCCGCAAAGGTGACATGGCCCGCGCCCCAAAAGGCAAGGAAATCCGTACCGTCCGGGCCCATCGCCTTGAGATAGGAATTGACCATCAGCGCGAGGCTGGCAAGCGCCAGGATCACGGCATAGCCGCGCACCCGGCCGGCATCGAGCCAGTCGGCGCGCTGGAGAAAATACAGTGTCCCGCCACTCATGCGCGCAGGGCTAGCCGCTTATGGTTAATATGTGATGTGTGAGGGTCTCTTGTTTTCCGCTCCGGCCTCCGCCGGAGCATCCTCGGCGCTGATCCCTCCGCCTGAAACCAGTTCAGGCTTCGGGGCACCTGCGGGCGGCCGTTCGGCCTTGCGGACCTTTCAGGTCCGTGCTGCCGCGACCGGCGCCACGGCCAGCTATGCGAGCCCCGGTCGCGCAGCGATCGCAAGCGCGAAGGCGCGCCCGGACCGGCCCCGAAACGAAGCGCAGCGAAGTGGAGGGATTTGCCGGGAGGATGTACCTGTAGCGGGTACACAAACAAAAATGGCAGGGGTGACAGGACTCGAACCCGCGACCCTCGGTTTTGGAGACCGATGCTCTACCAACTGAGCTACACCCCTGCAGCGACGGGGGCCTCTATAACGCGCGAACGTGAATGGCAAGCGACGAGAGCCAGGCTTTTTGCTAAGCCGCCGGTCGATGCATGCCCCTGTCCCCCATGTGCTCCCCGTGGAGATGCTGCTGCTGGCCTATCGCAGCGGCGTGTTCCCGATGGCCGATGGCCGCGAGGACGAGGAGCTGTTCTGGGTCGAACCCAATGAAAGGGCGATGATTCCGCTGGAGGATTTCCACCTTTCGCGCTCGCTTGCCAAGCTGGTCAGGCAGGATCGCTTCAGCGTCACCGTCAATGGCGATTTCGCCGGCGTCATCCGTGCCTGTGCCGAGCCCCGTCCCGGCCATCCCGAGACCTGGATCAGCCGGCGGATCGAGCAGAGCTACCTTGCCCTCCACGAGGCCGGACATGCTCATTCGATCGAATGCTGGGCAGATGGCGAGCTGGCCGGCGGGCTCTATGGCGTTGCCTTCGACCGGGTATTCTGCGGCGAGAGCATGTTCAGCCACGCGAGGGATGCATCGAAAGTGGCGCTTGCCTGGCTGGTGGCGCTGATGCGGCGTGCCGGTTTCCGCTTGCTTGACTGCCAGTTCCTGACCGAACACCTCGCCTCGCTGGGCGCGGTCACGCTCACCCGGCATGACTATCTCGACCTGCTGTCGTCAGCCTCGGCCGACCGTTTCCAGGCCGACCTGCCTGCCGCCCATGCCGCGCTGATGCGCGAGGCGGGTCACTCCTCGCCCGGAAAGCTCATCGCGCAGTCCTTGAGCCAGACGTCGTAGATCGGGTGTTCGACCACGTTCACGGCAGGCGCTTCCTTGTACAGCCAGCCGGAGAAGATGCGGTGGAACTCGGGATCGTCGCCGACATCCTCGCGCTCCTGCACCAGCACCTGCACGAAGGCGCCGGTCAGCGGCGGGTTCTCCCACGGCGGGGTGCGCTCGCAGCTCGACAGGCGAACGATGACATCGTCAATACGCTGCGATTCGCCGGGACGCAGCTCGATATCGCGGGTGATGTTGTTGCGCTTGTTGACCAGGCCCAGCGTCGCCACGCGCTGCTCGAGCGGTGTGCCAAGGCCCTGCTGCACCTCGGCAGGAGCCAGCGGGTCGCCTGCCAGCTCCTCGGGAATCTCGGTCTCTTCCGGCGCAGGCGCGGGGGCCTCGCCCTCGCAGGCCGCCAGTGCCAGCAGGGCCGCGCCGCATGCGGCGAGGCGCAGGGGATTCAAGCGTCGGGTGTCCACGCCTGGTAATCGCCGGTGGCGCTGGCACGCTGGCCGCCCCGTTCGAGAGCACCCGCCGGGCGATAGGCCCTGTCCGTGCCGGTGGCATTGGGCGTGTAGTCCGCTTCCCAGATCTTGGGCGGCGGGAGAAAGCTTTCGGGCACATCGCCATCGGCGCCATGCAGCCAGCCATGCCATTCGGCGGGCACGTTGCTGGCATCGTTGTTGCCGGCATAGATGACCCAGCGGCGCTGGCGCTGGCCTTCCTTGACCTTGCGCGAGCGGTAATACTTGTTGCCCTGCGTGTCGGTGCCGACGTGCTCGCCATTGCGCGCAGACCACAGGAGCGTGCCGATCGTGGCACCCTCCCACCAGGTGAAGATCTTCATCAGGAAACCCATGGCCGCGCCGTTACCCGATTCTCAGGCCCGGGCCAATATGTGATTTGGCAGTTCGACACAGTGGCGCGACGCAGGGCCGGTCGCGTCACCATTCGACAAGGTCGCCCGGACCGATGCCGAGTTCGGCGCTGCGCCCGGCATTGAGTTCGAGCACCGCGCCGGCGGGAGCCAGCGAACGCACCGATTCTTCCGAATAGGGCGTGGTGTTCTCGGCGATATTGATGATCCGCCCGTCGGGATCGATGAAGATGATGTCCAGCGGGATCACCGTGTTGCGCATCCAGAAACTGGCCCAGCGCGGCTCCTCGAAGGGAAAGATCATCCCCTCGTCCGCACCCATGGACGTGCGGAACATCAGGCCCTGGCGCTGCTCTTCCCGGCTCGCCGCCACTTCCACCTGGAAGCCGTGCGAAGTCTCGCCGCTGGTGACCTTGAGGATGATGACGTCGAGCCCGGACACCGGATGCACCGCATCGGTCGGCAGGCTTTCCGATGGCGCCTGCTCGCTGGCGACCTGGGTCGAACAGGCAGCAAGGCCGCAACAGGCGGCAAGCATCAGCGCCCGCAGAGTGTCAGATCGTCCCGCCATATGGCTCCTCATCCAGTTCATGCGCCCATTCCTCGGCGGCATCCTCGCTTTCTGCATCGACCATTTCGCGCGCGCTGTCGAGATCGTGCCCGGCGCGGATCATCGCCGCCAGCTGCTTCTCCCGCCTGTCCCTGTCGGGACGTTCCTTGCCGAAGGAACCAGACGGGCCGAAGGGACCGAAGCGCCTTTTGCGGGCCATTGCCAGGGCCGCATGCCGCAATTCGGCCTCGCTGGCTTCCACCTCCTCACGAATTTCTGCAGAAATACCATCCATGCCGAGCGCCTGGCTGACGCGCCTCGGGCCATAGCCGCGGCGCAGCAGGCTGCCGCTTTTCGAACGGGCGAAGGCCTCGTCATCGATATAGCCGAGTTCGGCGTAGCGGTTGACGATTTCCTCTATATCCGGTGGAGAATCAGCCTCTTGGTCCCACCCGCGCTCGCGGATCTTGCGCTTGAGATAGCGCGCCAGCTTGGCCGTGGAAGTGGCGTAACGGGCAACATAGGCCAGCGCCAGCTCCTGCAATTGCGCCGCATCGAGCGGTCTTTTGGCCCGATTTCGCACCTTGCGGGGTTGTTTGTGGCGGTCCATTGGCCTTATTCGTGCCACAGTTCCTATCAAATGGGAAAGATTGGTGCGGGGCCGATTAACCAATCGGCGCCGTTTTGCGANNGCGATGAGGGGCTGTGCGAATAACGCGCGCTGGATGAGGGTTGCCTTCAAGTCCATGACCGAATTGACACCGACGCCGAACGATTGCGCCTTGCCGCGCAAACGCGCCGATTTCGCTACTTTCAACGATGCGGTGGATTATGCCGCCCGCAGCGAGAAGGGGCTCAACTTCCACGACATGCGTGGCACGCTGGAACGCGTCTACCCGTATCGGGAGATGCGCGAGGATGCCATTGCCATGGCATACCGGCTGATTGCCGCCGGGGTCGAGAAGGAAGACCGGATCGCCCTTATTGCCGAGACCGGCCCCGATTTCGCCGCCCTGTTCTGCGCCTGCACCTATGCCGGTGCCTGGCCCGTGCCGCTGCCGCTGCCGACCACCTTCGGCGGCAAGGAAAGCTATATCGACCAGCTCGCCGTGCAGCTGCAGAGCTCGGACCCGAAGATGCTGATCTACCCGCCGGAGATCGCCGACATGGCCGCCGCCGCCGCCGAGCGGCAGGGCTGCGAAGGGATCAGCTGGGACCTATTCGCCGAGCGGCCGGCACCGCAAGTGGACCTGCCCGAGGCCGATCCGGAAGACATCTGCTACCTGCAATATTCCTCCGGCTCGACACGCTTCCCGCAAGGGGTGGCGGTGACCCACAGGGCGCTGCTGCATAACCTATTCGGCCATGCCGAGAGCATGGACATCGGCACCAACGATCGCGTGGTGAGCTGGCTGCCGTGGTATCACGACATGGGGCTGGTCGGCTGCTTCCTGTCGCTGATCGCCAACCAGGTCAGCGTCGATTACCTCCGGACCGAGCATTTCGCCCGCCGCCCGCTGGCCTGGCTCGACCTGATCAGCCGCAACCAGGGCGCGACCGTCTCCTATTCGCCGACCTTCGGCTATGACATCTGCGCCCGCCGCATCTCCGGCCAGAGCCATGTGTCCGACCGGTTCGACCTGTCGCGCTGGCGGCTGGCCGGCAATGGCGCGGACATGATCCGCCCGGACGTGATGCAGAACTTCGTCAACGCCTTTTCCGAGGCCGGCTTCAAGGCGAACGCCTTCACGCCGAGCTATGGCCTGGCCGAGGCAACGCTGGCGGTCACCGTCATGCCGCCGGGCGAAGGCATCCGTGTCGAGCTGGTGGAGGAAGAACGCCTGTCCGGCACCCGCCGCGACCTCTCGCGCCCGGCTCGCTATCGCGCCATCGTCAATTGCGGCAAGCCGCTGCCCGACATGGAAGTGCAGATCCGCGGCGAGAACGGCGAGGTCAAGGCCGACCACCAGATCGGCAAGGTCTGGTGCGCCGGGCCGAGCGTCATGCATTCCTATTTCCGCAATCCGGAAGCGACCGAGGAATGCCTCGTCGACGGCTGGCTCGACACCGGCGACATGGGCTACATGGCCAATGGCTACCTGTTCATCGTCGGCCGGGCGAAGGACATGATCATCATCAACGGCAAGAACCACTGGCCGCAGGACATCGAATGGGCGGTGGAACAGTTGCCGGGCTTCAACCACGGCGACATTGCCGCCTTCGCGGTGGAGACCGAGAATGGCGAGGAAGCGCCTGCCGTGCTGGTCCATTGCCGCGTCTCCGACCCCGAGGAACGGCTGCGCCTGCGTGACGAGATCGCCGACAAGGTGCGCTCCGTCACCGGCATGAACTGCGTTGTCGAACTGGTGCCGCCGCGCACGCTGCCGCGCACCAGCTCCGGCAAGCTGAGCCGGGCCAAGGCGAAGAAGCTCTACCTCTCGGGCGAGATCGAACCGCTCAAGCTCGCCGCCTGAGCCGCGACCCTCACTCCTCCGGCATCGCCCACACCACGCGGACGGTGCCATAGCCGCCACCGGAAGGGACGGTCAGCGCCTGCACGCCGCGTTCCTGCAGTGCCACGCGCGCCAGCGCCACGGCATCGCGCCGCCCTTCCAGCTGCACTTGCAGTCCGGTGCGCGCCGCGGCCCATTCGATCAGGCCAATGGCTTCCTGCCCCGCTGACGACACCGCCTCCCCCTCGAAATCGATATCCGGCAGGGCGAGGACTGGCGGCACCAGGCGGATATCCCATTCTTCCTCGACACTGGCGACGATCCGCCTCTCGAGCTGGGCATAGGCGCGCAGGGTCGCGCCATCGAGCACGCGGGCGTTGACGGTGGCGCGGCGGCGCTCGCGATCGACCGTCACCTGCTCGACATTGACCCCGGCGACCAGCGCCAGCCGCTCGGCCAGCTGCTCGGCTTCGGCGAGATCGGCCTGTTCGCGGGCCAGGGCAGCGGAGAGTTCCGCTTCCTCGGCCGCCTGGGCGCTGGTGCCGACGCGATACTGGTTGATCGTGACCTCCACCGGTTCTTCCAGCATGCGGCTGATACGGCGGGCAGTTTCGCTTTCCGCATCCGCTTCCAGTTGCGGCGTGAGCACGGTGGCGGTGATCTGGATCGGCTCGACCTCGAAATTGGTCTCGATCTGCGACAGGCGTGAGCGGTCATCGAAGGCATCGAGAACGATCTCGTTGATCTGCCGCGTGGAATTGGCTTCGCGGGCGATATCCCGCAGTGACAGGAACAACGGCACGGCAAGGGCGACGAAGGCGACGGCGATGACCAGCGTCTGCACCGCAGTCTGCCGTTCCGAGAGGGCCGAGTGGAAGCCATAGGCCCTTGCCAGGATCGCGGCGGTCAGCGCGATCGTCATCAGGTTGGTGAAATAGAGGCCGACCGCGCCGGAAAAGACCGTCCAGTTGAAGGTTGCGAGGCCAAAGCCGACCACCGCCAGCGGCGGCATCAAGGCGGTGGCGATGGCCACGCCGACAATCGTCCCCTCGCGCCCGCGAATGACCGCATAGGCGCCGGCAATGGCGGAGAAGAAGGCTACGCCGAGGTCGAACAGATTGGGCTTGGTGCGCGCGGCGATTTCCGAAGTCACCGTCTGCAACGGCGAGAAGAACACGATCACGGCGCAAAAGGCGACCGCGATCAGTGTCCCGATCACCAGCGAGCGGGCGGATTGCTGGATCCACTTGTAATCGCCGATGGCGAGGGCAAAGCCGAGGCCCATGATCGGGTCCATCAGCGGCGAGAGCAGCATGGCGCCGATCACCACCGCCGGCGAGGACAGCAGCAGGCCAAGGATGGCGATACCCGCCGACATGCACAGCATCAGCAGGTAACGCGAGCTGATTTCGCTCTCGTTGCGCCGCTTGGAGATCACATCGGCCTGGTCCACCGTGCCGCGCACGGCCATGCGCCACCAGCGCCGCCAGCTGACCAGCACATTGCCAAAACCGTATTGCCGCTTAGCGGGCGCTTCGCTCGCCATAGTTGTCGCCTCCGAAGGGGATGGGCCCTATAATCGGCTTTCCCTAACACGGGAATGCTTGAAATACGTGTCTTGCACGACTAATACAGTAGGCGAGAAACCGAAGGGATTTGGCAGGCAATGGCTACCAGCAACGAAACCACCACCGCTACCGCGAGCGATCTTGAGCTGACTCCGCCCGAGCCGGTGCCCGCCGTCGCGCCCGAAAAGGCTGCCGGTCTCGTCCCGGTCGATGAGGAAAAGAGGTCCGCGCTGGAAGAAAAGGTCAACGGCTTTGTCACCGAACTGGTCGCGCTCGACGCCAAGTCTCCCGATTTCGGCAAGAAGGTGGACCAGATCACCAACATGGGCCGGCGAGAGATCCAGGCCGCTGCAGGCATGTCCAACCGCTTCCTCGACCGCCCGGTGCGGGCGATGGACCAGGAAACCGGCGTCGGAGCCAATCTCACCGAATTGCGGCGCACGGTGGAGGATCTCGATCCCGGCCGCAGGGGCAAGCTGACCGGTCGCAAGCTGTTCGGCATTATCCCCTTCGGCAACCGGCTGAAGAACTATTTCGACAGCTACACCTCGGCCCAGGGCCATATCCAGGCGATCCTCGCCCGCCTTTCCAGCGGCAAGGACGAGCTGCTGATGGACAATGCCGCGATCGACGTCGAACGGCAGAAACTGTGGGAGGCGATGGGCAATCTGGAGCAGATGATCCACATCGCCCGCACGCTCGACGGGCGGCTGGAGGAGAAGGCCGCCGATCTCGATGCCAGCGATCCGGAAAAGGCCAAGGCGATCCGCGAGACGGCGCTGTTCTATGTCCGCCAGCGCACGCAGGACCTGCTGACGCAGATGGCGGTCTCGGTGCAGGGCTATCTCGCGCTCGACCTGGTCAAGAAGAACAATGTCGAGCTGGTCAAGGGCGTCGACCGCGCCAGCACCACCACCGTCGGCGCGCTGCGTACGGCGGTGACCGTGGCCCAGGCGATGACCAACCAGAAGCTGGTGCTGGGGCAGATCACCGCGCTCAACCAGACCACTGCCGGAATCATCGATTCGACCGGCGAGATGCTGCGCGAGAACACCTCGCAGATCCACGAGCAGGCCTCCTCCAGCACGGTCCCGATGGAGACGCTGCAGCGCGCCTTCCAGAACATCTACGACACCATGGACGAGGTCGACCAGTTCAAGCTGCGCGCGCTTTCGAGCATGAAGCAGACGGTCGAAGTGCTGTCCGACGAGGTCGAGAAGTCGAAGGGCTATATCGCCCGTGCCGAGGGGCAGGCCCAGGCTGCCGCTGCGGCCGCCAGCGAATCCCCGCTGCTGAGTATCGATAGCTGATGGGCGATCTGACGCGGCAATCGGACAACATCATCCGCGAGGCGAGCCAGTCGCTTGCCGAACAGCGGGCCGGCGGCAGGCGCAGGAACGCCTCGGTCGGGCGCGCCTCGGCCTCGATGAAGATGAAGCACCTGGGCAGGAAGATCCTGACCATCTTTCTCGCCATCATGGCGATCCTTATCGGTTCCAGCATCATCGGCTCGATCATTGGCGGGCTCGGCTTTTCCGGCGTCATGTACACCGTGCTGGCGATGGTCGTGGCGATGGTCGTGTTCGGCATGTTCCCGCGCATCAAGATCCCCAGCCGCGACGACCTGATGACCGATAACGTCAAGCAGCTGGTCGGCCGCACGGAATTGTGGCTGGAGCACCAGCGCCCGGCCCTGCCGCCACCTGCCGCCAAGCTGGTCAACGGCATCGGCGTGCAGCTGGACGAATTGCAATTGCAGTTGCAGGAAGTCGATCAGAAGCATCCCACCGCCGTGCAGATCCGCAAGCTCGTTGGCGAAGACCTGCCGGAGATGGTCGAAGGCTTCCAGCGTATCCCGGAAAGGNNGACCACGCCGGCAAAACAGCTTGAGGACGGGCTCAATACGGTGAGCCGGGAAATCGAATCTATCACCCGCCAGCTGGCCCAGGGCTCGCTCGATGACCTTGCCATTCGCACACGTTATCTCGAATACAAGTATGGCGACGTCGAAGGCCTGCCCACACCGGAGAAGAATTGATGCGCGTTGCCATTCCCCACCAGCTCGGGCGCGAGGAAGCGCGCCGCCGCATGCATGGATCGAGCGACCAGATCGGCAATGCCATCCCCGGCGGCATGGCCGATATCGACGCCAGCTGGTCGAGCGAGGACCAGCTCAACCTGGCGATCAATGCCATGGGCCAGAGCCTCAACGGCACGATCGAGGTCGGCGATGCCGAAATCGTCTTCACCATGGACCTGCCGATGGCACTGAGCTTCATCGAACCGATGGTCGAAAGCGCGATCCGCCAGCAAGGGCAGAAGATGCTGGCCGCGCCTTCGGGCGACTAGATCGCTAGAGCTTTCGTTCCAGCTCCAGGTACATTGCCGGAATGCGCAGGGCCTCGGTCGCCTCGCGCGTTTCCTTCAGGAACAGCACCAGCGCCCACATCAAGAGGGCGATGGCAAGGATGAAGATACCTGCCGCCACCGGGTTCAGCCCGGCATGGACGAGTTCCTCGAGAAACAGCAGCACCACTGTGATGCCGATCGCCAGCGAGGCGAGCACCAGCAGCAGCACGGCGCGGCCGATAATGGCAATGCGCCGGTCGAGCGAGCGGATCTCGCGCACGATTTCGTCATGCTCGACCCCGGCAGTGAGCGCATGCTGCTTCTGCAGCTCGCGGCTGCGGTCGACCACCCGCCCGAGGCGCATGGAGAGGATGTTCATGATGCTGCCGATGGCCACCAGCACGAACACCGGCGCCAGCGCCAGCTGGATGGTCTGCGCGATCATTCCGCCTGTTCCGCCCATGAACTCGTCCTACTGCTTGGCCGCGCCGGTCAACTTGCCGACCTTTTGCGCCCCTTCCATGCTGGTGACGAGCACTTCGTCGCCATCGACCACCACCGCAACATCGCTGAGCCCGATCACCGACACGCGCGGCCCGTCGCTTTCCACCAGCACGCCGCGGCAATCGATCAGCTCGGCCTCGCCGCGCAGGCAATTGCCGTCCGCATCCCTGGTCCGCGCATCGCGCAAGGCATGCCAGTTGCCGATATCGGACCAGCCCATCGAGACCGGCACCATGGCAGCGCGGCCCGTCTCCTCCATCACCGCGTAATCGACGGAGTCCCCCTGGATTGCGGCAAAGCTGGCGGCATCGGGGTGGAACAGCGGTCCCTCGGCCTGTCCTGCATCGACGGAAGCGCGCACGGCGGCGGCCATCTTCGGGCGGCGCTGCGCCAGTTCCTCGAGAAAAGCGCCCGCGCCGAAGGCAAAGATGCCGCCGTTCCAGAAATATCCGCCTTCCGCGAGGAAGGAGAGCGCGGTCTCAAGGTCCGGCTTTTCGACGAAACGCTCGACCGAGGATCCGCCTTCCTTGCCCTGCCTGATATAGCCATAGCCGGTCTCGGGCGCTGTCGGGGTGATCCCGAAAGCAACGAGAGAGCCTTGCCCCGCCAGCCCTGCCGCCTCGCGCACGGCGGCGTGGAATGCCGGGACGTCGGCGATGTGATGGTCGCTCGGGCACACCAGCATGATGGCATCTTCGGGCAGGCGGGCCGCGGCAAGGGCGATGGCCGGCGCGGTGTTCTTCGCTTCCGGCTCGACGATGATGCTTGCCCCCGGCGCGGTGCCGATCTGCGCTGTGACATGCGGCAGATGCGCCGCGCCGGTGACGATCACGGGGGGAGCGAACAGGTCCGGATCTCGGCAACGGTCGAGCGTCGCCTCGAACAGCGTGCGGTCTCCCACAAGCGGCAGGAACGGCTTGGGCATGGACTTGCGGCTGCGCGGCCACAGGCGCGTGCCGCTGCCCCCGCACAGAATGACCGGATGAATAGTGCTCATGGCCTGCAATCCTAGCAATCCTGCCGCCGGGAGCCACTCCCAAGTTCAGCGGCGGAAGAAATCCTGCCGCCAGCCATAGCGCGCGGGAACGGCATTGCCGAGCGCATCGCGCGCCGGGTTGAAGGTGATGCGCTCGATCACCAGCGGGCAGACCAGCGCATTGGTCGCCGGGTCTGGCCCGGGATCGCGCACCGAGCAATCGCTGGCCCGGCCATCCACCCCGACGGTGAACACCACTGTCACCGACGTGCCCTCGCGCATCCGCCGTCCGCCTTCGGGAATGGGAAAGTCGCGCGCCGAATCGATCGTGCCGGAGCGCACCGATGGGCCGGTGACGGGCACGCCGCCACGCCCCCTGCCAGAGCGCCCGCTGCCGGTGCCAAGCCCGTCGCCGCCCGCGCCCGTGCCCTCGCCTTCCGCGCTCGCCCCGGCGGCATTTTCCGCGCCCGTCGATGCCGCTTGCGGCAGCGGCGAAGGGCTCGGCAGGGGATTGTCCGGCGCCATCACCTCGCGCGCCTCGGCATTGCGGCCCTGCTCGGCCGCCGCCCCTTCGTCGGGCTGCTCGTTCATCACCGGCTCGGACTCGTTCTCCGGCTCCTCGGGGGCGGTGACGATGACGGTGATGGTCGCCTCGGCGCGTTCCATCACCCTGGCGGTGAAATCGGGCGCGAGGGCGCGGGTGAGGCCAAGCGCCACCAGCACATGCAGCAGGACGATCAGCGCAATCACCCCCCAGCGCGGTTTGCGCGGCGGGTTATAGCCGCTCGGCGTCACGACAGGCGATTGCAGTGGCTCGGTCATCGAACGCCCATGTTAGCACGCAATCGAACCTCAGGCAGACAGCAGCCGCTCGATCATCCAGTAGCTGGCGGTAATGCCGAGGAAATAGGCGGCGAAATGCTGGAACGGCAGCCGGCCCTCGCTTGGCACGTCGCGTGTGCGCAGAGTGAGTTTCAGGGCGAGTTGCAGCGCGGCGAAGACAAGCCCGGCGAAGATCACCTGGCCGATCTCGATCCCCACGTTGAAGGCCAGCAGCGCGCTCAGCACGCCCTCGTCGGGCAGGCCCACTTCGCGCAGCACGGAGGCAAAGCCGAAGCCGTGCAGCAGGCCGAAACTCGCTGCCACCGCCACCGGTCGCCGCCAGGTCAGCGTGTCGCGCGGGCCCTTGGCGATCTCGACTGCCAGAAAGACGATGCTGAGGGCGATCACCGCTTCCACCGCCCGCGTACTGAGGCGGATGACGTCGAGCGCGGCAAGGCCCAGGGTCAGCGAATGGGCGATGGTGAAGCCGGTCACGGTGACGAGGATGCGCCGCCAGGTGCGGGCGACCACGATCAGCCCGGTGACGAACAGCAGATGGTCGATCCCCTGCCAGATATGTTCGAAACCGAGCCGCAGGAATTCGCCGAACGTGCCATCCTCGCCTTCTGCCGCCGGCAGGGGAATGGCGAGCAGGTTCTCTCCCGGCTGCAACAATATCGTCTGCGGCGAGGCTCCCTCTCCATGGACGCGGGCAATCGTCGCCAGGCCGGGATTGGCGATCGGGTAGGCGATGGCGATCTCCTGCCCGGCAAGCCCCGCCTCGCATTGCCAGAATTCCTCGCGCCAGTGGCCCAGCGCATCGGGCCAGTTGCGCTGGCGTTCGCCGACCTCGCAGGATTCAGGCGGCACCAGCGCCGGGATGAAGGCGCGGTCGATATTGGGCGGCACTTTCCACTGCACGCGGAATTGTCCAGCGTCCTGTTCTGCCGTGATCGTCACCGTCAGCGGACGATTGTCGTCGGCATGGGCGGGCGTCGCCAGCATCGCGAGCGCCAGCAACAGGCAGGCCAGCACCGGGCGGGTCACTGGGTGATGCCTTCCTCGTCGCGGACGTCGTAACTCTCCATCAGCGCGCCGATGGCGGAAATGGCGCGGCGGCTGCGCTCTTCAGCGAGGGCATCCTCGGCAACGCGCGCGGCGATCTCGTCGAACGGCATGGTCCGTGCCGGGGTCAGCGTCCGCAGCGCCAGCAGGTGCCAGCCATATTGCGATTGCAGCGGCCCCTGCCACTCATCGCTGGCCTCGCTGGCGAACAGGGCGGCGGCGAAGTCCTCGCCGAACTGACCTGCGATTTCGCGTACGCCGGCTTCCGAATAATTGCGCTGGTACAAGAAGCGGTCGCCATATTGGCCGGCTTCGGCGGCAGAGACATTGGCTTGCTGCAATTGCCCCAGAAGAGCCTGCGCATCGGCCCCAGCCGCCACTTCGCCGCGCCGCTCGGAACTGAGGAAGACATGGGTGAAGCTCGCCCGCGCCCCTTCGGCATAGCGCGCGGAATTGGCTTGGTAGAACGCCCGCACATCCTCTTCGGTGAGCGTGACGTCGGCGGCCGCTTCCTCCATCAGAAGCAGGCGCATCTGCTGGATCACCCGCGCCTTCACCACCGGATCGGCATCGGACAGGCCGAGCGCCTCGCCTTCGCGATAGAGCGCTTCGGAAACGGCCGCATCGCGCAGCAGCTGGGCGCGCTCATCCGCACTCATCCCGTCAAGCAGCGTGGCAAAGCCTTCCTCGTCATAAAGCTGCGCACGCGATTGCAGGTGATCGAGCAATTCGGCCCGGCCGATGCTGATCACCNNTGGCGCGGGCCAGATCCAGCCGGCGGCGAGGAAAAGCAGCCCGCCAACCACGAGGAAATGCAGCAGTGGCTCTCTGAGCCATGTTTTCGGCGTCACGGGCTATACCACAGCGGCGAGGACCAGGCGCGTTCCTGGATCGTCGGTTCGATGTCGATCGTGGCCGGGTCGATCCCCAGCGCGATGGCATCGAACAGGTGATGGCGCGGCGTGGGGATTTCCAGCACGCGGACATAATAGAAGGCCCTTTGCTCAGGATCGAAGTCAGGGTCCGTCCACACGGTGGCAAGCTCTGCCGCGCCAATGGTGTTGCTGTAGCGGGCAGTCGCGAGATCGACCGTATTGCCGACTGCCGCCAGGCTGCCATCGGCGCGCAGGGCGCGATTGCCGGACCATGCGACGTTGAAGATCGTCTCGTGCGTCTCGCCCTCACTGTCGACCCAGCCCTTGACCACCTGCACGCGGTCGAGATTGGCGCCTTCCGGATCGCGTACCGCGCGGATCAGCAATTGCGGAGCGCGCGCGCCGCCGGGTGCGAGATTGCTGCCCATCGGCACGCCGCGACGATAGCCGAGATCGGCGAAATCCTGCCGCTGCGCATCCCCTTCGGCAAAGCCATAGCCGCCGAACACGCGCAGGGAGATGCGCGGGCCGGTGGTGCCGTAGATCTCGCGGCGGCGGAAGGCATCGAAGATCGATTGCCGGTCGTTACGGTCTGCCCACACCCCGGCGAGACCGGCAGCGGACATTTGCGCGGCGGGGAAGATGATGTTGACGGCATCCGGCCCGAGCCGGTCGCGCGGCAGGTAATCCTCGCCCAGCTTGCCAAGGAAATTGTCCTCCTCGACCGAGGAGAAAGCGGTGTGGGAATCGCTCGCCCCGATGATGCCGTAGCGGAACGGATTGATGCCTATGCGCGATTCCTCGGCGAGACCGCGCAGCAATGCGCTGCGGACATAGGAGCCGCCGGAAACCTCGGTCGGCACGCCGGTGAGCAGCATGTTGCGCAATTCGTAGCCGGCAAACTCGTCATTGGGCGAAAGCACCGGATGGGTCTCCGAAGAGCCCTTGTACTGGGTGATCTCGACCGCCGTCTCCCACGCCGCGCGGGCTTCGGCATAATCGGCATCGAAGGCGTTGCCCCCGGCATCGACGAGCTCGAACATGCGCCCGTCGGAAAGGTTGGAATTGTGCGGAATGGCGACGAAATCGGCACCCGTGCGGGCACGGGTTTCCTCGAAGAAGGCATAGAGGTCTTCCGGCCCTTCCGCCTGGTAATTGGCGAAAGGCAGGAACTGCCGCGCGACATCGCCGCCCTCATTGGTGAAGACCACGCGGTGCATGTTGCGCAGCGCCGGGGCGAACGTCCATTCCCAGCCAATCAGGGCGGTGAACGTGCCGGGCCTGTTATGCCTCTCGGCAGCGGCGATCTGCCCTTCCCAGCTGGTCGCCATCACCTCGTCCGAGCGCAAATCGCGCATGAACTGCTCGCGTTCCTCCTCGCTCAAACCGGTCTGCCCCATGGTCGCCATGGTCAGCGCTCGGCCGCCGTCATCGTCGAGCATTTCGCGCAGCCTTTGCGCAATCGGATATTGCATGATCGAGGGATCGTTTGCGGCGATACGGCTGGAAATGCCTAGGCCCACTGCGTGGTCCGACAAGACCAGGAAATCGAGCGGCCGGTCTATCTGCACGCGCTGGCCGGTGCGCGGGAAGATCACCGGCATTCCGCGGGCAAAGCGATAGGCGCTGTCGATATCGGCATTGGCGGTGCCGGAAGAAAAGGCGTCGATCGAGTTGATCGAGTGGACATGGGTGTCGCCCCACAGCAGCACGCGGTCGCTCTGAGGCATGGGCGCCAGTTCAGCTTCGGCAATGGTCGAATCCACCACACCAGCCGGTTCCACCCCGCCCTGCTGCTGACAGGAGGCAAGCGCCAGGCTGGCGGCGGCAAGGCCAAGTGCATTCCTGTAGTTCATCGCATCAATTCCCCGATGGCGGAGTGTAATAGACAGGCGAGGTCCACGCCCGCTCCTGCAGCCAGGAAGGCGTGTCGTCACGCAGCGGGATGCCGCTGGCGACGGAGAGGTAGGTGGCCCAGCGAGGCGTCGGGATCTCGATCACCCGCGCGTAGTAGAAGGCGCGCTCGGAGGCATCGAAATCGGGATCGGTCCAGGTGCCGAACAGCCCCGCCTCGCCGATCGAGTTCTCATAGGTTGCGGTCGCCGCATCCACCGTATTGCCGACCGGCGGCAAGCGTCCGTCCGCTCCCGGCTGGCGACCATCCGACCAGGCGACATCGTAGATCGCCTCGCGGTTCTCGCCATTCTCGCGCCAGACCTTGACGATCTGGATGCGGTCGAGATTGCCGGACCCCGGCCCCTTGGCCGCCTGCACTATGAACACGGGAGCGTCGCCGCCCGCAGGCTGTGCGGGCATGTTTGCGCCCATCGGCACGCCCCAGCGATAGGCCTCGCCGGCCCAGTCGGCACTGTCGGCGAAAACAGAAGGATCGCTCCAGCCGGCGAACAGGCGCACGCGCATGCGCGGGCCGGAAGTGGCGAAGGTCTCGCGCCGCTGGAAGGCAGCGAAGATGCTCTCGCGGGTGTTCTCTTCCGCCCACACGCCGGTCAGGCCCGAGGCCGAGAGATTGGCCAGCGGCGTGCCGAGCACGGGCGAGAGGTCCTGGATGATCCATGCCGCATTAGCATGATCGTCGCTCAGCCCCAGCGCGCCGGGATAGTTGTCCTCCTCGGTCGAGGAAGCGCCGGAATGATAGTCCGACGCGCCGACGAAGCCCTGTTCGTACGGGTTCACGCCAAGCGCTTCTGCCAGTTCCATTCCGCGCGCAAGGCCCGAGCGGACATAGTTTGCGGCCAGGTCGCCATCGGCAGGCAGCAGTTCGAAATCGGCGAACTCGTCATCGGGCGAGAGCTCCGGCCGGGTCTCGCTGGTGCCCTTGATTTGGCTGATTTCCACCAACGGCTCGTTGACCGCGCGGCGGGCCGCGTAATCGGCGCTCATCGGCTCGCCATAGGTGTCGAGATAGCCATAGGCATTGCCGCCCGAGAGGTTGGTATTGTGCGGGATCATCACGCTTTCGATCCCGCGCGCGCGGTTGGTCTCGGCATAGGCCCACAAGGCCTCGTGGTGCAGGCTGTCGGTGGCGCCAAAGGGCATGGCGGGATAGTCCGGACCGCGGAAGATCACGTTGCGGTGCATGTGGCCGGAGGATGCGCCGACGGTGGGCGAATATTCGAAGGCCACGAAGGCGGTGAAGCGGCCCGGGTCATTGGCGCGCTCGGCCGCAGCGATGATGTCCTGCCACGCCTGGTATGTCCGTGCCGGATCGGTCAGCCCCGGCGTATCGATACCGCGCAGGCCGGCAACGGCGATGCCGAACAGTTCCATCATCGTATCCCCGCCCTCATGGGCGATGAGCCGCTGCCACTCTTCCTCGTCGATCGGCGGCGGGATGTCGCCGGCCATGGCCGCACGGACATTGCCGAGATATTCGGCGTGATCGGTGACGGCGAGGAAATCGAGCGGCGCGTTGCGCTGGATCATGCGGCCGAGGTAATCGACCGGCTCACCCATGGCATAGGCATAGGCATCGTCGGGCGTGGTGTTGGTCTTGGCCGCCGCCGCGTCGAGCGAATAGCTGGTATGCAAATGCAGGTCGCCGAAGAACACCTGCCGTTCCCCGCCATCGAGCAGGCTCGCTTCCACGCCCGCCTCGTCAGCCCCCTCCTGCGTGCAGGCCGCGGCCAGCAGCGCGCAGGGCAGCAGGCACAGCCATGCCTTCGTCCGGCATCCGGTCATAGATTTTCTCTCCCTGGGCGTGCGTNNAAGCCTGCCGCTTGAATATCCCGCATGCACCATCGGCGCCTCGCCGGATCGCCAGCTGTGAACGTTACCAGTTGCGCGACGCGGCAAATCCACTACCGAAGTGCAGGACAGATAACAGCAGGATGGACCCTGCGGCGATGCGCCCCGGGGTGACGAGAGGGACAATCAGGACATGACCGACAACAAGGGTACCGTGCGCGCGGCGTTCATCGCCGTCACCACGCTCTTCTTCGCCTGGGGCTTCATCACTTCGCTTATCGACCCGCTGGTCGCTTCGGTGAAGGGCATCTTCACCCTCACCAACGTGCAGGCGCAGCTATCCGCCTTCGCCTTCTTCATCGCCTATGGCCTGATCTCCTTCCCGGCGGCGACGCTGATTGCCAAGCTGCGCCCAGTACCGGCGATCCTTGCCGCGCTGGGGATGATGGTGCTTGGCTGCCTGGTGATGCTGGGGGCGGCAAACCTGGCGGTCTACACGCTGGTCCTGCTCGGCCTGTTCGTGCTCGCCAGCGGCATTACCGTGCTGCAGGTGGCCGCCAACCCGCTGGCCGCCGCGCTCGGCTCGCCCGAAGGCAGTCACTTCCGCCTCACCCTGTCGCAGACCTTCAACAGCTTCGGCACGTTCATCGGCCCGCTGATCGGCGCCGGCCTGTTCCTCGAAGGCGTAGAGGTGGCCGAAGGTGTCGAGATTACCGCGGAAGTGCGCGATGCCGCGCTCGGCGGGATCGACCGCGCCTATTTCTGGATCTGCGGCCTGTTGGTGGCCTTGCTGGTATTCTTCTGGCTGGCACGCCGGACGGTCGCCTCTGCCGCGCCCGAACCGGCTCCCGCAGCCGGCATCGGGGCGATGATTTCCGACGCCTTCTCCTCGCGCTGGGCCCTGCTCGGCGGCGCGGCGATCTTCCTTTATGTCGGTGCCGAAGTGGCGATCGGCACGCAGTTGGCGTTGTTCCTCAACACGCCCGATGTGTGGGCCAACTCCGATGCTCCCTTCGACGTGCCGCTGCTCGGCTGGGCGATGGTGAGCGACGGTGTGCCCGGCGTTTCGCTGCAGGAAGCGGCGCGGGCGGTGGCCTTCTACTGGGGCGGTGCGATGGTCGGCCGGGCCATCGGCACGGTGCTGCTGGCGCGTATCAATGCCGCCTCGCTGCTTGCCACCTTCACCGCCGCGGCCATGCTGATGTGCCTCTATGTCTTCACCGTCGGGGGTGTCAGCGCCGGCTTCGTTGCGCTGGCGATCGGCTTGTTCAATTCGATCATGTTCCCGGTGATCTTCACCCTCACGCTGGAGCGTTCGACCGCCAGCGAGCAGGCCACCTCGGGCATGCTGTGCACCTCGATAATCGGCGGCGCCTTCGTCCCGCTGCTGGTGGGCGCTGTGTCCGATTCGGCGGGCTATGCCATGGCCTTCATCGTCCCGGCGGCCTGCTATGCGCTGCTGTGCGCTTTCTCCATCTCGGCCCGGCGGGCTCCTCCGCTGCGCCATGCGGAAGCCCCCGCGGGGCACTGATAGCGCGCCCGGAGAAAGCCGCTGTTCCTGCATCGGGGGGATGGATGGTGAATGGTGCAGTCCAGCTCTAACCAGTCTCCGGCTCCGATTTCCCTGTTTTGCAGGGAATCTACAGGGAAACAGCAATATCTGGTCCTTCTCAGGCCTAATCGAGGCCCTTGAGAACCGCAGAAAACAGCCATTCTTCGAACCATTTTCCCTACTCGAAGAGCAGGGAATTCCAGACCTGTGAGCAGGGAAACCTCAGCGGCTGATCAGGGAACAGATTTGCATCGAGCACGGAAGCGGGTGGCGCCCTACACTTCCTCGTCGAGCTCTGCCTGGAGTAGTGTAAGCGCAAAGCCTTGGCGCTGTCCAAGCACCTGCTCGCTGAGAACGAGAGTGCGGTCAGCGCCTCGATCCGTAAGCCAGCAATCGGCGTCTACTTCCTCTGCCTCCGAGCATTCGCCCGGCATTACTCCATCAGACGAAATCGAACCCGGAGGTAGCGGTGTGCCCTTGCTGGTCGCAAGAAAAGGAAAGTCCTCGTGCCGATAGAACCGTTCGACGCGGCCGCGGCGTGAAACGATGAGGGCAACCGGTTCCATGTGGGCATCGACAAAGGCGCGGGCCATCGCCTCCTTACTCACTGCGAACTCGCGCGACATCATGATGAGGGTTTCCAGTGAAACCCCGGAACCTCCGATAAACTCTCGAATGCGTTTGGGCGGCATGAGCAGATGCGCGGCAAAGGTATTGGCTTCGCCTTCGATGCGTCGCCGACGATCCCTGCTGCGAGGATCGAGCAAGTGCAGGTCACCAAGCAAACAGTGCCTTGGACTATCGACACTCGGCTGATGGGCTTCGATCAGGAAGTGCCCCAACTCATGTGCGATTGAGAAACGACGACGGAGCCGTGGGCTGGTTCGGTTCACCAGGATTGCGCCCGAAGAACGCGTCGCGTCGGTGACAAGCGCAGCCTCAAATGCCGCAGTATTCGTCTCCTTGATCGAAACAATATCGAGCGCTGCGCAGAGGTCCTCGATCGGAACGGCAAAGGGCAAGTCTTCGATCTCGTGGATGCGTTCGGCAAGTCCCTTTGGCGAACCGACACCGTCCAGATCGAGGCGTGTAATCATCACTGCTTCTTGTCGCGCCTGCTCTTGAGTTGCTCCATAAGCCCCTTGATGATCTCGCGATCTTCTTCGCGCAGTCCCTTTAGATCGCGGAACATCGCGATCATCTCCGGATCCTCGTCGGGGTCATCGGGGTTCTCGCCAACCAGATCGGCAACGCGGACCCGAAACAGATCCGCAAGCTTCATCACCAGCTCCATCGACGGATTGTCAGCCTGGCCCTTTTCGAGGTTCCAGACGTGCGCCTTCGAAATGCCGACCTTGTCGGCGACCTGCTGCAGCGACAGCCTGTTCGCGACGCGCAGTGCATGGAGACGGATTGCGAATGACACTGGCCTCAAGGCGGTGCCGACACTTTCTCTTTCCCATCTCTCCGAGACCGAGCGGCGGGCCTATGTACTCGCCGACAACAAGCTCGCGCTCAACGCAGGTTGGGACAAAGAGACACTCGCCATCGAGCTACAAGCATTGATCGACCTTGAGTTTGATACAGAGCTAACAGGCTTCAGCCTTGCCGAGGTTGACCTGGTTCTCGACGAGGCAGTCGAGGCCGACCCAGATGGTCCCGATACAGCTGAGGACATGGTTCCAGAGATGGCCGAGGCTGCCGTAAGCCGAAAAGGTGATCTCTGGGTTCTGGGCAGTCACCGTCTGCTGTGCGGCGACACCCAAGAATTGCAGGACATCGAGCGACTGATGGCAGGGGAGCGGGCGGACATCGTGTTCACCGACCCGCCTTACAACGTCGCTATCGATGGTAACGTCTGTGGTCTCGGCTCGGTCAAGCATCGCGAGTTTGCGTTTGCATCGGGCGAGATGACCCAGAACGAGTTTACGCGCTTTCTGGTCGCGACGCTTGGGAACATGTCGCGCGTCATGCGCGATGGTGCGATCGCCTTCGTCTGCATGGACTGGCGCCACATGGGCGAGTTGCTTGACGCCGGCGGCGAGACGTTCACCGAGCTCAAGAACCTCGTGGTTTGGAACAAGACCAATGGCGGGATGGGAGCATTCTACCGCTCCAAGCATGAGCTCATTTTCGTCTTCAAGCAGGGCACGGCCGCTCACACCAACAGCTTCGGGCTTGGCGAGACTGGACGCTATCGCACCAATGTCTGGGACTATCCGGGGATCTCCTCGATAAGCGCCGAACGCTCGGATGAGCTCGCCATGCATCCCACGGTCAAACCCGTTGCACTCATTGCCGACGCGCTGCGTGACTGCTCGCGCCGTGGTGAGGTCGTCCTCGACGGCTTCGGGGGATCGGGCAGCACGCTGATTGCTGCGCAGAAGACTGGACGCAAGGCGCGTCTGATCGAGTACGATCCGCTCTATTGCGATACGATCATCCGACGCTGGCAGGCCTATACCGGCAAGCAGGCGCGGCTCGATGCGACGGAGGCAGCGTTCGAGGAGGTGACCGATCAGCGCCTCGGCCTGGATCTGGAGGCAGCAGAATGAGCCAGCCCGAACGCAAGGATGAAAAGGACGAGCCGAGCAATGTCGTTCCTTATCGCGTTGGTTATGGCAAGCCACCTGTCGAGCACAGGTTCAAGAAGGGCCAGTCGGGCAATCCCAAGGGCCGCGCCAAGGGCTCGACCAACAAACCCAAGATCAACACCGGTCATGGGATGCGGGCCGCTGAAGAGTATCTGCGCCATGAGGCCTACCGCCCGGTGACGCTACGCGAGGACGGCCAGCTCATCGAGCTACCGGCGATCCAGGCGGTGTTCCGCGCGATGGGGGTGGCGGCGATGAAAGGGAATCGGTTCGCGCAGAAGACCATGGCCGAACTCGTCACCAATCTCGAGCAGCGTGATGCCGATGCGCGGTTCGAATTGTTTGGGAACGCCATCGACTACAAGCGGCATTGGTCAGACGAAATCGAGAGGTGCAAGAAGCACGATCTCCCCATTCCGGAACCGCTTCCCCATCCCGACGATATCATCGTTGACCCGAACAATGGCGATGTGCGGATCCTTGGTCCTCAGACCAAAGAGCAAAAGGATCATTATGACAAAGCGACCGTGCGGCGTATCGAGGCCCAGGAAGAGGTCAGCTACTTCGCCGACAAATATCGAAAGGCGCGCAGCGAGAAGAGGAAACAGCAATATCTCGAGGAGTGGCACTGGGAGCAACGCATGTTCGACATCATTAACGATGCCATGCCCGAACGATACAAGATGAAGCTCGAAGACCGCTCATACCGGGAAGAAGCATCACGCGTAGGCGAGACGATGAAGGAATTTGTCGAGGATCGGAAACGAGCAGCCGATGAGCGGCAGTGAGGTGATTATGTCGATGACTGACTGGGCAAGCGGGCAACGCCTGCTTTGCGCCCCCAACTCGGACGTTCGAGGCTGGCACTTGAAAGTCCCGAAAGCCGAATGGCCGCTTTTGGGAATTGATCGTGAGGGAGCTAGTGACTGAGTTTGGGTGATGGGGTGGACATCAGGCGACCTAATCGATCCAGCCCCGCGGGTTTGCGGCATTAGCGTCTCGCCAGGCTTCTAACTGTTCAGCCAACGCCGCTGCCCGCTCGGGATGACGTGCAGTAACATCATGCGCCTCGTTATCGCTGTCCATATCGTAGAGCGCGTTGGCGGCCATGTAGAACTCAAGGTCGCCCGTTGGTTCAAAGAAACTGCGCTGAGCCAGGATCGGGCGATATTTGAACTGTGCATCGCGCACCGCGTGGAACTCGCCCGAGGCATGAGTGAGGTAGTAGAGATAGTCATGAGGCGATGAGCCGTCGCCCCACAGCAGTGGGCCAAGACTTCGACCATCCGTTTTGCGGTCATCCGGCAGTTCGACTCCTGCCACAGCGGCCAGCGTGGGCAGAATGTCGATGTTCATGGCCATCGCGTCGCTGGAGGAATCCGGTTCGATATGTCCCGGCCAGATTGCGAAGAAGGGCACACGTTGCCCGCCCTCCCAGGTCTGGCCCTTACGCCCCCGCAAAGCGCCGACGCTGCCGCCCCAGTCACCGCCATTGTCGCTGGTGATGATGACGATTGTGTTTTCGGCGAGGTCCATGTCCTCGAGCGCTGTCGCAATGCGACCCACGTGGTGGTCGAGATCCTCGATCACATCGCCATAAATACCACCATCCGACGTGCCATGTCGGTCCTCGGTAGGAACATGCGGCAGGTGCGGAGCGGTGTAAGGGATATATGCAAAGAACCGATTTTCACGATTGTCGCTGATGAAGCGCAGGGCCTCGTCGGTGAAGCGCTGCGTCAGGGTATCCTG
>JABAHR010000559.1_pt5 | contig 24395 bp, 15 predicted proteins | sample 7062101 | NCBI WGS metagenome assembly JABAHR01 (sample SAMN14534553, study PRJNA622989) | marine sediment metagenome | biome: marine biome [ENVO:00000428]; feature: marine pelagic biome [ENVO:01000023]; material: deep marine sediment [ENVO:00002113] | place: India: Gulf of Kutch | collected...
TCGTGCCTCTTTAAAAATATTTTCAAATTCATTACCGGGGAACTCTGCCTCGTTGCCGGCCAAATCTAGCCCGACAATCCCGCGCTCCATCCGGTCAACAGCTAATCCCATCACCTCTTCAGCCAACTTAAGGCTTTCATGCCTATTTAAACTGGCAATCAGATTGGTTTTTATCCCAAATTCTTGAGAGGCCACCTTAACGCTTTCAATAACCCAATCCATTGCTTCACCTAACGGAAATTCACGGATTCTTGTCAGCGCTACCGGGGTAAAACGCAATTCCATATAGCGAATATTGTCCAAGGCAGCATCGACAATGCTCTCTCGGGCAATTCTCATAATTGCTTCCGGGGTTTGATAGAAATTCCTTAATGTACCAAATTTTGATAAAAAGTTTAGAAAATTGTAAGGATCTGTTTCCAGAACCTGCACCAATGAACGAAATTTTTCTACGTTTCCGTAAGGCAGATCAAGATTGTGATCTTGGGCAATTTCAAGCATTGTTGAGAGGCGCAAGGACCCTTCTAAATGCCGATGGAGTTCAACCTTGGGCAGCAACTTGTAAAAATCTAGATGTTTAAAGTGAGAATCCATTAGCAGATGAACCTGCCTTTGTTGTAGTTCAATAAATACAAGTTTACATAAAGATGATCATAAAGGCAAACTTGTCAGACTGTCAAAATTCAAAATAATTCTTTTGATAAGGATGTGTTGACTTTATACTTGATACTGGTTTCACAACATTTAGATTTACCAAGAATACGATTCCTGAGAGTTTTCTCAANNTACCGACGACGTCTTCGCCGTTTCTTTTTCTTCTTTACACCTTGTCCGTTAGTTTTTTGCTCATTCTTTACTTGTTCGGACTGATCGGCAGACGGTTTTGAGTTTTCCTGAATCCCAATGGCAGTTGCTGTCGGCCTAGGCCTGTAAGTAAACATTTTATGCACAACACTAGACTGCATATCTTGGAAAAGACTCTGGAACATCTGGGAAGCCTGAGTCTTGTAAGCCACCAGGGGGTCTCTCTGGGCGTATGCCTCTAAGCCTATTGAAATTCTTAATGATTCCATCTTGGTCAGATACTCAATCCATAATTCTGAAATCACTCTAAGAATGAGCTTTCGGTAAGCCTCGGTTAATTCGACTCTGCCCAAATCGAAAATGATTGCTTCCTGATCAGACTCCGGGAACTGGTTGAGTGGGACATCCTTATTCTTTTCAACTAAAGAAGGGGCTATTTTGCCGTCAAGAGCGTTTCGCAAAACATCAGGCAAATCTGAGAAATTTGTTTGATGGGCAATCAGCTTCCAAACATCGACACCCCACACACGGATATTAATTTGGTGCGCCTCCACCAAATGGTCTAAAATCTGATCCGTGATTTCTTCTGCACTTAGATCATCAATTAGCTGGGCAGCAAAATACAAATAGCTGAAGCGAGATTTCCCGACCCTGATCCTCCTATGAGTCTTTTGATCAAACGAGGTCACTTTCTCCTGAGTTATTGCGGATATTGCACGCAGAATCAGCCCATCACTAAAACTGTCTTCGGATTGGTTAAAGATATCTCGCAGTTGTTTAATGATTGATCCTGATTGATTTTCACTTAGATATCTTTCTCTTTTACGCTCATAGATTTCCTCAACCCGATTGAGAATCATCTCGCTAATTTCATCCCAATTATTTTCATTTAAATCGCCCGGGGTTAGATTTAAATCTTCCGGTAAACGGCGATCAATCGCACCCAATAAGCGCACCAAGGTCTGAGTGGTAAGAGTAGCTTCCACTTGCTCTCGTACCATCTCTTCTGCTGTATCTGGATCATCATAAAACAAACGCTGCTCAGCATTCGAAAATCTGATCTGCATACGAACCAGGGAGGTAATTTCATCGAGCAATTCCTTCCCGCTTCTTTGCTCAGTTTCATCCGCATATCTCAGAGACTCAAAGTAGGTATCGACAACCTCCAACCTGTCCTCTATTTGATTATCCAGATAATTTTCGTACCAATCAATGGATATCTGAGAACTAAACAAGATGTGTTCTTTTTGAGCTGTTATAGATTTATCCGCCAGATCCGCAATGGCATTCACAATCTCGTCCGCATTGTTCAAGGGTTGCTTTTTCAACTCTTCCAGCAATAGTTTTTTAGAAAAAGTTGGGAAATACTGATCACCCAAAATGAAAGATGGCTGAATCTGGTCCAACCATGCTAAAAGCCGCCAGGGACTTTCTTCATCGGAGATTGCCGCTGGAATTCTGGTCGTAATTTCTGACTCTAACATTTCTAAGACATCATCACTCAGGTCTTCTTTGGAAAAAATGCGATCGCGCTGGTTATAAATTGTTTGCCGTTGGGAATTTAATACATCGTCGTATTCCAAGAGATGCTTTCGAGAATCGAAATTTGCACCTTCGACCCGTGTCTGTGCGCCCTCAATAATTCTACCTACCAGGTTTAATTCGAGAGGTAGCTGCTCGTCCATACCCAAACGCTGCATCATGCCATCCATCTGCTGGCCGCCAAACAAGCGCATCAGATCATCTTCCATTGATAGGTAAAACCGCGATGAACCAGGATCACCCTGGCGCGCAGCACGACCACGCAGCTGATTATCTATTCTCCGGGCTTCATGCCGTTCTGACCCGATCACGTGCAAGCCGCCGAGCTTCTTTACCTCTTCCATTCCGCGCATGAGTTCCTTAAATTCGGTAATTTGCTCAGCGTAAATACCGTAATCACTCTCCGGAATTTTCTTTACCTCATCTAACTTTTCTTCAAGGGTGAGGTCAAAAGCCTGTTCAACGCCCGCACGCCTCAAAACACGGTTTACGGTTGTGATCAACTCTTCTGGTATTTCCCCTCCGAGTTTGATATCGACACCACGTCCAGCCATGTTAGTTGCGATAGTAACTGCCCCCAATTTTCCAGCGCCAGCAATAATCTGGCTCTCCTCGGTGTGTTTCCGTGCATTCAAGACATCATGCGAGACCCCCCCCTGAACCACCTGCTTCAACCGATCCAGTTGTTGGGTTTCGTCCAGATAAAACACATTCTCTAATAAGAACTTTAGATTGCTCTCATTGCCGGGGTTTAGCGAAACATCCAAGTCGCGTGCCAAACTCCTCATTTCAGAAATTTTTATATCGTCCAATGGCTCGTTCAAGAAGGACAAAGCCATAATTAACCTGCCATCTTCGAGGCGATCATTCTTTTCAAGCCATTTATAACGAAGCAGAAGGGTCTGGATCAATTTTTGAACAGCACCGGCCTTTAGCCTTTGAGAAAGAAGTTCAGAATTTTCTACCGATGTAGTACCCACAAGTGTCGGACGACCTATGCAATGGTACTGAATAATTTCGCGAACGATCGATCTTAGTTTTGCTTCCTCGGTTCGATACACAACATCTGGATAATCTTTTCTTTTCCAAAGATACGGCAATTGTTCAGGATCATCGATATGAGAATAAAATGTGTATTCATAATCATATTCATCTTTGGCTTTTTGCTCGACAATTTGAGCATCTTCACTAAGTGCCATGTATTCAACATTCGATGGCAAAGCCACACACTCCAGATCGTAAATTTTACTGAACTCTTCAGCTTCAGTCATCGCTGTGCCGGTCATACCGCTCAGTTTTGTGTACATCCTGAAATAGTTCTGAATGGTGATGGTTGCATGAGTGATGTTCTCGCTTTGTACGCGAACACCTTCTTTGGCTTCCACCGCCTGGTGCAATCCATCTGACCAGCGACGACCAGGCATCATCCGGCCGGTAAACTCATCAACGATAACCACCTGTCCACTCTGGACGATGTAATCTTTATTCCGTTTGAATAAGAACTGGGCCCTCAGGGCTTGCTCCAGGAATCCCAGTAAACGAGCTTGTTCAGGTGTAATATCTTCCGGTCGTTCTGGATCCCTAAGCGGTTGGCCGAGTAAATCTTCGACTCGGGTCTCTCCTATCTCGGTTAAAGCAACATTACGGTCCTTTTCATTGATTTCATAGTCCTCTGGGCGCAGTTTTTTGACCACCCTGGCCATCTCGACATAGGTTTCAGCATCATCAAATGATGGGCCAGAGATAATTAAAGGCGTCCGAGCCTCATCGATGAGCACATTATCCACCTCGTCAATAATTGCGTAGTGGTGTCCACGTTGTGAGCGTTGGTCTAAGCTCATCTTCATATTGTCACGCAAATAATCAAAACCAAACTCGCTATTAGTCCCATAGGTAATATCTGCCTGATAGGCTTCGGACCGATCCACCATCACCAACTGATGCTGGTCTTCGATGGACGCTTCTTTTTCGAGATCGACTAAGAAAGCCTTCTTTCCACCTTCCGTCCGGGAACCCATTTGAAGCACACCCACTGATAATCCGAGGAAATCAAATATCGGAGCCATCCATCGTGCATCACGGCGGGCAAGATAATCATTGACAGTGATGAGGTGGACACCTTTCCCGAGGAGAGCGTTGAGGTAGATCGGCAGTGTAGCAACAAGCGTTTTACCTTCACCAGTTCGCATTTCTACAACTTCCCCGCTATGCAGAATCATCCCGCCGATCAACTGGACATCATAATGACGCAGGCCAATAGTCCTTTTACTCGTTTCCCGGACAACAGCAAAGGCCTCTGGAAGCAGATCCCCTAATGTCTCTCCAGCAGTAAGTCTTTCTTTAAACAACTCAGTTTGCTGAGCCAATTGATCGTCAGAATATTTTTCATATTTGGCTTCCATCGAGTTAATTTCATCGATAAGCTCAGCATATTGTTCAATAATTTTTTTGTTTGGATCCCCCTTAAAGTTTTTAATTAATTTTTTCAGCATAATGATTCTCCGAAATTGTATTATAGCATGGCGGGATATGTCATCTTGATTGTTAAAATAAGATTTTTATAGGAAACCCATCGGAAGGTTAAAGTAAAAAATACTAAACAGAATTTGGAACCAAGTACTCGTCATTGTCTCCTACTTCCCGTTTTTTCCCCAAATTTCCCTTATCCATTGACGAGCATTACCAAAAATATTTATGTAGTTCCTAAAATCAGTGTGCATGGTATTTTCAACTGTTTCAAATTCTACCGGAGCTCCTTTTTCCTTCAGCATACTTGCTCTGCTCAAATTTTCCTCATGAGGAAAAAACTCATCGGAACGGCCGTGAATGGAATAGACAGGAAAGTTCCACTTTTCTTCAGTAATATGTTCCGGGATAGGAGAAGCAATGGACACTCCGCAAGAAAATAAGGATGGTTTTTCAGCCCCAACGTACCAAACACCACCGCCGCCCATACTAAATCCAATAATAGTGCGCCGATTAGAATAAAGATTGTAATGCTGATCTAAATAATCAACCAGTTTACTAATATCACTTAATGCCTTGGGGGTCGCCCAATGTCGTCGTTTTAGATCGGGGGCAATTACAATCGCTTGCAGCTCGGAAACAGCGGGAAGCCCAAATATTTCCAGCATATCTTTGCTAATATAACGATATTTCTTCCCCCCCCAGTGTAATAAAAATACGAGCGAAACCTTTTCGTCAAGAGTATACCGGTAAGGAATGTGGATGGTATATCGCTGGCCAGCAGCTTTTTGTAGATGTATTCCATGTGAAAATTCAGGCATAGAGCAATTATACAAGAATTCTATCAAACTATGGGAATCTCAAATAAAAAAATCCGGCTGTTAGGCACCGGATTTTTTTTAGAATAAAATATTTTATTCGTGGGGATTGTCAGCTATGGAGGTTTAGAGCTGCAATAAATGATAAGCCATTTTTCGTCAGTGCCTGTGCCGTTTTATTCGTAGCATCAAATTTATCCATAAAATTGAGTTCCAGACGATCCCAATCATCAGAGGAAAGCACCTCTTCTTTATCACGGAAATAATCCAGAATATCCGAGGGTCCGGGTCGTACCCCATCAATCTCAGGGTCTCCCCCCTCATGTTTTGCTGAGATATTCGGCACATGATCAGCAAGATCAATTAACTCGCCTCTTCGGTTATAAGGTTGTATAACAATGCTTTTAAATGTCTCAGTAATATGGTGTTCGAACCTGACTACATCTTCAAAACCAAGGTCTTTGCGAAATTGGGCTGTGATTTCCATGGTTTCATTATTAACAGAATTTGACCAATTAAAACCAACCAAAGGAGAGGAACCATCTTCCCGGGCAAATAGCTTCGCCCCAATCAAGGTCCATAATGCAGCATAAGGATTATCATTCCCCATAAATACCGAAATTTTAAATTCGTTATTGATCCCAAGCCTGTGGAGCAAATATCCGAGGAAAACCGTACCGGGGTTGATATTTAGGACCTGGCGAACCCCATAATTTGTGTAATAGTAAAGGAATTCATCAACCCATTTCAAGGCGTGGCGATTTGGCTGACCAACCCCACCAAAGTAACCGGTGATGGTCTCAGGCCCACCAAGATGGATATTTGATCCATCTGTGCCCTTGGTATCGAGGGTTTCTACCCAACTGCATCCCATAATTTTCATAGCAGCAATCACAGCGGGCAGGTCTCCATCCTGTTCCTGCTCCTTCATCTTTCGCACCCGGATAAACCTGCCCGGCATTAGTTGACGAGTTTCAATTGCCTTTTTCGCAGCTTTTATCACCCAGGGAAAGTACTGTAAAGCACTTAATTCTAAGGTTACAGCAAAATCATCAGCAAAATCTAGCGTACCCGCTCTATCTCCCAAGATGTCAGCACGATAATCATCAATACTAATAAAAACATGACGATCACGCTGATCCGTAAGCCATCTCAAGTCTTTTAAATACTCTGGTTTTGTTTGTTCGACTTTTTTCAATAGGCTATTCAGTTCACCTGCCTTGTCGGCTTTTTCATTGATTTCATCAGGATCACCATATTTTTTGACAACATCTAAAAAATCGTTGATTACCTTCATATCTGGATTTATTAGAAGCCCATTGATGGCATTCAACTGTTCAACGCCAATTTCCAGACGCTTCCTTAACTCGCTGGACATACCATCTCCTTTTCTTCGGATCTAATCAGCTGATAAGTACAAAACTCCTAGAAGGCAATTTTACTCTTCTAACATATCAAGAAGTTCTTCATATTCGCTGTCCTTAATTCCAAAATAATTTTCCTTGCCAGGAAACTCGCCCGAGGTCACCTCTAATTGATACATTTTCAGACCATCTAGAATCACTTCGCCGGCGTTGCCATACACTTTCGCCATTTTGGGCGTAAATTTTGGGTACAAACCAAACATATCATGATAAATCAATAATTGACCATGGGCATGCGGGCCGGAACCCAAGCTCATGATCAAACAATTTTCTGCCCGTTCAGTAATTAATTGACATACGCGGTCCGGTACAAGCTCAAGCAAGATTGCAAAAGCGCCAGCTTTTTCCAATGCCTTGGCATCATCAATGATCTTTTTGGCCTGTAAAGCACCTTTGCCCTGTAACCTAAATCCTCCCAATGAGCTAACGCTTTGGGGAGTAAGACCGAGGTGGCCAATCGCGGGGATCCCTGCATCGACAATCCCGCGCACTCGATCAGCCATTTCTGCCCCACCTTCTAATTTTATTGCATCACAAAATGCTTCGGCCATGAAACGCCCAGCATTCCTGACCGCTTCTTCAGTGCTTGCCTGGTAAGACATATAAGGCATATCACCGACAAGAAAAGCTGTTGGGGCTCCTCTACGCACCGCCTGTGTATGCCGGATCATGTCTCCCATGGTCACCGGTAAAGTACTATCATATCCTAGCATGGTCATTCCAAGACTATCCCCAACTAGAATCATATCAATTTCAGCTTGCTCCTGAAAATATGCTGTGGGATAGTCATAACAGGTTAGCCAAGTAATTGGCTCCCCATTTAGTGCTTTCTTAAACAGGGCCGGAAGTAAAACTTTTTTCCTCTGAGTCATTGAATATAATCCTCCAATTTTATCTGTTTTCTATGCTTAAATTATCCATGTTCTTGAATTCATGCAAGGGTCATTTGTCACCTAACTTCTACCAGAGGGTAACAATCGGTTAAAGCCTTAAAATATTGAATCTTTTAAGCTATTTAAAAAGCAATAGCTGTCAGTTCAATGCTATAATGAAAATCCTGTGGGTTTTTAATCAAGCCCCGTATTTTTTTACATGAGGCCACAATGTCAGAATTTGTTCATCTGCATGTTCATACCCAATACTCACTCTTAGACGGGTTCAGCCAGATACCCAAATTGATTACCCGGGCGAAAGATATGAATATGCCCGCCATTGGAATCACAGACCATGGCACCATGTTTGGTGTGATTGATTTCTTCAATGAAGCCAGAAAGCAAGAGATAAAACCGATTATTGGGATTGAGGCTTATCTGGCAAACGGTAAAATGACAGAAAAATCCCCACAAGATCGAAAATCTACGCATTTGCTACTCCTGGCTGAGAACATGAAAGGGTATAAAAATTTATTAAGAATCGCCTCAGCCGCGCAATTAGAAGGATTTTATTATAATCCACGCATCGATCATGAATTTCTCGCTGCGCATTCCGAGGGATTGATTTGTACATCGGGATGTATGTCAGCTGAAGTTCCACGTGCACTGTTGCAGGAAAATCCAGAACAAGCGAAAAGAAAATTAGATTGGTATTATGAAGTTTTTGGGCCTGATCGATTTTTCCTAGAGCTCCAAAGTCATGATATTCCTGAATTGCCCGCCTTAAATCGACAATTGTTAGAACTTGGGAAACGGTACCAAGGTAAATTTGTTGCAACCAATGATGTACACTATGTCGACCCGACAGATGCCATTTGGCAGGATATCATGCTCTGTGTGCAAACAACCAGCTTGCTCAGCGACCCCAACAGGATGAAAATGACAGACGAGTCATATTACTTGAAGAGTGGCCAGGAAATGGCAGCGCTCTTTCAAGATATACCCGAGGCTCTGAGCAATAGTTTGCTAATCGCGGAACGTTGCGATGTAGATCTAAGTACAGATGGGTACGTATTACCACAATTTGAAGTTCCCGATGGATATACTGAAAAATCCTATCTCCGCAAACTCTGTGATGAAGGCTTAATGAGGCGGTATGGAGAACACGCAAATGATCCCGAGATTATCGAACGTTTGGAATATGAATCAGGAATCATCGACCAGATGGGATTCAATGCCTACTTCCTGATTGTGTGGGATTTATGCCGTTTTGCAAAGGAGGAAGGAATCTGGTATAACGCTCGTGGATCAGCCGCAGGATCAATCGTGGCTTATGCATTAGAAATTAGTCTCATTGATCCCCTTGAACACGGCTTAATCTTTGAAAGATTTTTAAATCCAGGCCGCGTTTCCATGCCAGATATTGACCTAGATTTTCAGGATGACAAAAGATATCTTCTCATGGAATATTGCGCAAATAAATATGGGGAAGATCGGGTGGCCTCTATCATTACATTTGGCAAACTAAAAGCACGGGCAGCTGTGCGAGATGTCGGCCGGGTGATGGATATCCCACTCTCTGAAGTTGATCGGATCGCCAAGATGATCCCTGCCTTGCCCCTGAACACAACCATCGAAAAGGCGCTGGACGACGTACCAGACCTGAAAAATGAGTACCAAAATATTGAATGGGTCAAAAATCTTTTGGATAATGCTAAGGCCATCGAAGGGTCGCTGCGGAATGCCGGGACTCACGCAGCTGGAGTTGTGATTACTGACAAACCTGTAGTTGAATATATACCGCTTCACAGACCAACCGGTCATATGGGGGACAGCCCAATCAACGCAGTAACCCAATTCGAAATGTCAACAATTGACAGCCTTGGATTGTTGAAAGTAGACTTTCTGGGACTTTCGTCACTAACAATTATGCAACGTTGCTGTGAAATGATAAAAGAACGGCACGGGATTGACCTTAATCTCCAAAATATTCCATTGGATGATCCTAAAATCTATGAAATGCTTGGGGAAGGCAACACCGCTGGTGTATTCCAGTTGGAAGGCTCCGGGATGACACGTTGGGTAAAGGAAATGAAGCCCAAGAATTTATCTCATGTGATCGCCATGGTGGCTCTCTATCGGCCCGGGCCAATGGATTTTATTCCCACATATATCAAGCGCATGCATGAAGAGGAAGAAATTTCCTATACGCATGAGGCATTAAAAGATATCCTTGAAGAGACCTATGGAATTACTGTTTACCAAGAGCAAATCATGTACACGGCAATGGAATTAGGTGGATACACGGCATCTGAAGCAGACTTCCTTCGTAAAGCTGTTGCCAAGAAGAAAGAAAAAGAACTCCTAAAAAACAGGGAGAAGTTCATTTCAGGGGCAAAAAAGAATAATATCCCAGAACCAGTTGCTACAAAAATCTTTGAGGACTGGGAAGCATTTGCGCGTTATGGTTTCCCGAAAGGACACGCGGCAGATTATGCCGTAATCGCCGTAGAAACTGCCTATCTCAAATATCATTATCCTGTAGAGTACATGACGGCGTTAGTATCTGTGTATCAAAATGATACCGGTAAAGTTGCATATTATGTTCAGAATTGCCTCAACCAGGGAATAGATGTTCTCCCACCAGATATCAATCGAAGTTTTTGGGACTTCTCTATTGAAGACGGAGATGAAGGACAATCGTGCATAAGGTTTGGGATGGGGGCAGTCAAGAATGTGGGACACGGGCCTGTAGATATCATTCTTGAAGCCAGAGAAAATAAGCCATTTGAAGACCTCACGGATTTGGCCAACCGTGTAGATTTGAGAAAAGTAGGAAAACGTGCCCTAGAATCACTGATAAAAGTTGGCGCATTAGATTTTTTTGGGCCACGAATGGCGTTATTAGATGTTTTGGACAAGATTATTTCAATCAGTGCAGCCAAATTCCAGGCAGAAGAAATCGGACAGATGTCTTTCTTTGATAATGATTCCGGTCTGGTTCAAAAGATTATTCTACCGACAGTTGATCCAAATTACAATCGACGCGAACAATTAAATTGGGAACGAGAGCTCGTTGGCCTTTATGTTTCAGATCATCCCCTAAAAGACATCGCACGCGCGTTAGAAGGTGTTATCACCCATTTCTCAACAGACTTAGAACAAATAGAGCAGAAAACCTTTGTGCGTGTCTTCGGTGAAGTGATTAGTATCTCGAAAACTATCACGAAAAAAGGCGATGATATGGCCTTTGTCCAGTTGGAGGATACAAAAGGCATTTCCAAATTAGTGCTCTTCCCCTCAACCTGGAAGCGGGTTGCTGGGCTATTAAAATACGGAAAAGTTGTGCTTGCTGAAGGAAAAATTGATACAAGCCGTGGGGAACCAAACATATTAGTAGACGAAATCAAATTAGAAATACACATTGACTCCGAAAACCTAAAAGGGATTAAATCCTCATTAAGACAAGTGAAGTCTTCCAACAAAAAGAGCTCTTCTAACTCACAAATCAAAAATGAGGATAAGCCTTCAGGTAGTGACCCTCGAAAGATGAAAGAACAAGCCGATGAAAATCTGATCATCGAAGAAAAACATCAAATTAGAGATAAACCTGCATCCATTCAAGAGCAAAAGGAATTAAGGCAATCCCAATCGACCCAACCATCTGAGAATAATTTACCCACGGATTATATTCCCCCAGTGCCTGATATACCAACTTCATATAACATATGGGATGGATATGAAGGCGAAAATAAAAATTCATCTCCAGCTAAAGAAATTTTAGAACCTGAACTGCTCAAGTCAGCGGAGGAAAAAAACCATGAAGTAGAAGAGCTGGAAACCGACGATTCGCCAAAAAATCCCGGAGCGGAGGAAGAAAAATCAAACGAGGATGTAAAATCATCATTATCGAGCCCTACAATTCTTCAAACTTCTAATCCGGCAATAGATATCGACCCAACGACAGCATCACCAATTATGCCCCCTCCAAGTGAAGCAGATCTAGAAGATGAAGGCATAAAAATCAACCGCAGAATGCTTACAGTTGTGATGCGTTCACTTGGTGACAAAGAGAGAGACATTTTGCGAATGAGAAGAGTATATGGGATGCTAATCAGCGACCCAGGACCAGACAGGTTTGCGTTTTATGTCATTGAAAGAAATCGCGGTTACCGCTTGGAATTTCCGAGTGATACAACTAGCTTGACGGACCACCTTTTAAAGAAATTAGAAGTTCTCATGGGGAAAGAAAATATCATTCTTGAACCGATTACAATCCAATAAAAAACCCATAATCATTTAAAGGAATAACTTTCTTACTTTGTTATCATTGCAAATGATTGAATATTGGCTACGATTTGATATTTTATCACTGGAAGCTAAAGAAACTCATCTTCTAATCAATATGAAAACCTAAAAGAATTGTAATGTTTGATCGAACAAAATAAAGGTATATTTAAAGAACAAATAGAAGCTGTTTTATTTTCGGTATAACAAAAAATAACAGTACCAATGGATCATCTATAATTTTAGGAAATTTTGATCAGTCGCATGTAAAATTAAATCAAAAGAAAAATAGAAAAGCTAATCACTATGCGAAACATTCGTTACACAATCTTAGGCCTAATATTAGTATTAGCATTCATTTATAACATCGAACGACTGGATACTGACGTCCCTAATGTAATCAACCTTCAAACCTACGTTTACATCTTGGTTACAGTGTTGGTTATAGTCCCAATCGCTTATCCAAAAATAATTAATCTTGGCGTATTCTATGGCCTCGTTGGATGGCTGGCCATCTATTTTATAATTAAGATCGTTTTTTACCCTGAAAACATACCCTATTTCGGTAGCGGTAATATTTACCTTATGGTCACAGAATTATCTTTGATCTTCATGACATACGTGGTGTCCTATCAATTGACGAATTATGTTAAAGACATTGAAACCACATTAGAGACGATGATGCTTTTTGGAGTCCAGAAACAAATCAAAGAACTTCACAAATCCGAAGACTTTATCAAATCTGAGTTTTATATTGGTCGACGTTATAATATCCCCCTATCGCTTTTAGCGCTTGAGCTGGATGATGAATCAGTTGCGGTTGTCTTCAGCAAAACAATTCAAGAAATGCAAAAAAGATTATCCAACCGTTATGCCATCTTACATCTTACAAAGGTACTCCGAAATCATTTGAGGGGCAGTGACAATTTATTAGTGGATTTAGAAAATCAGCGTTTGTGCGTGCTAAGTTTTGGCACCGACTCAACCGGGATAAAAAAGCTAAGAGAAAAGGTGATGAATATTTCGGAAAATGAATTAGAAGTAAAAATTTTTTCAGGTTTAGCATCTTTTCCAGAAGACGCACAAACTTTTGAAGGTTTATTAGAAAAATCATTGGAACATATTAAAGAACACTAATATCAATCAACTAACATCGCAGAGATAACATCATGGTAGACATTCATCCAAGCAACTATAACAAAATTAACTTAACCGTAGATATTCCCAAGCTCATCTCAGGGAATATATATCTCAAACATTTTAAACGCAAATTCGATCTCACAGCAACGCTACTCACGACTCCTGTTTGGTTACCCATCATTGGGTTATTAGCATTAATTATTAAAATTAATCACTGGAATGCTCCAGTCATCTTTAGTCAATTGCGAACGGGGAAAAATGGAAAGCGTTTCAAGATGTACAAATTCCGTACAATGGTCCCAGAGGCGGAGAAGTTAAAAAGAAGCTTAATGCATCTAAATGAATTGAACTGGCCGGATTTTAAAATTCAAAATGATCCACGGATTACTAAACTTGGAAAATTCTTGCGCAAAACGAGTCTGGATGAACTACCACAATTATTCAACGTAATTCGTGGAGATATGACCCTTGTTGGTCCAAGGCCAACCTCATTTAAATCCGAAACATACGAGGTTTGGCAAACAGAACGATTAGATATTACCCCAGGGTTAACTGGGTTGTGGCAAATAAATGGACGCGCAGAAGTTCTTTTTGATAAACGGGTTAGGATGGAAATTACTTACATCAAAAACTGTTCTTTGGGTTTAGATCTTTATATTATCTTATCGACATTAAAAACATTAATTTTATCCAGTGGGGTATAGATTAAATCATCACTATATGATTGATCCACTACGTTAGCTGATAGAGGTCATTTGATATATATATAGAAAAAGTAGGGCACGCCTTTAAGTGTGCCCTACTTTTCAAAACCAGGAATATTACCGATTTTACTGCGTATTCCTTGTAATGATGAATTGACGAATTATGATCAGAACAACCAGCAAAGCAACTACTATGAGGACTGGAACCAACCAATTCGGTTGCGACCATGTTGTTTGTGGATTTAAAGGCAAGGTTGGAATTGGTGTGGTAACAATTGTCTCACCATCTGGAGCTAATGTCGAGGCAATAGATGACTGATTTTCGGGGAAACCATATGGCGTAACTACTCTACTGGTCGCAATTTGATTCCCATTAGTTATCGCAAACAAACCCATTAACTCCCTTCGAGAGGCCCTCTCAGTAATTGCAATTCCTGCGAGATTCAAACCATCGTCAGAGTTACCCGAAACTACTAAAACCTCATTCTCAAGGTTGAAGGGGGAGTTCAATAGTTCTAAATAGCCTAAATTTACATCTGGAGGGGTGACATAAGTCACTTGTAATCCTTTTTCGTTTGCCGTGTCCGTCTCAACATCGAAAGGCGCGGGTAAGGCACCATTTATTTCTACTAAGAATGGAGATCGCGATGATCTCCCGACGATGATCAAATCCTTTCCATCCCGGATTTCTGTTGGCACACTATCACTATAAGCCAATGACATATTCGATATCAAGGGATTTGCCAGACGTCCAAACGAGAAAGCAATTTTAGCTGCGACATTCCATCCGACTGGATCACCACTAGAAATGACAAAGGCAATATTGTTCAAATCACTGGAATCGATAAAATTACCAGGATATAACCTAAAATCTAGTGGTTCAGCAACCTGATCTTGAATGGTGTTCACTGGAATGTTCAGTTGTGTATTTTCATGGATAGCGATGAAGTAATCCGGGAACCCTAATGTATCACAGGAATAGATTGGAATCAGATCGACCAAGAATTCAAGTCTATTTTCACCAAACCGTAACAATCCTGGTGGTATATCAACCCGAAACTTCCTTAGCGATCCTGAAGTGTCTTCATTGAGCAAAATAGCAGCAATTTTTTCGTCATTAAGAGTTACTGTCATGGAAGATTCTCCAACTACTAACCTTCCAGAATAGTAAAGCAGGTCAATCCAAGCTTCTTCCGAAGAAACCTGTTCTTTCGGAATGAAAAAAGAATAACTAGTATCACTGCTACTAGTTGACCCAAACCCAAATCCTCCAGTCCCTAAAGAAATGGTCGAGTAGCCTAAATCTTTTAATCTAAAATTTTCAACAACGGGGATTTGATCAACCTCAGTTTGAACATCTGCTACAAAGGCAAGGGCTGGTGAATCTGAAACAAATATGTTTCCTGCGCTAACAGCTTTAGCCGCTTTATTAACTGCAACCTCTGAATTGCCACTTACCAGCAAAACAACTTTATTTGGATTCCATGGCGATAAAGCTAACTGGATAACACCTTCATCACTGAGATTAAAGGATGGATTTGAAAATTGTCCATTCTCAACATCCAGTGGGAATTGAATACTTGAAAGCAAATCAAAGCTTTCAGGCATCCCAACAAATATTAAATTACTCTCAGATATCAATTCCTCTGTGAGTTGATTCTCTGGTAATGTATCAAACACAAATTCCGAGCCTGTTAGAGAGCCGAATCCACCAATGACATTAAACGCTGCTTCCATTTCACTTGATGAAGGATTTGATGGAAGAACAAATAACGTCGTGGTTGGATAAACATTATTTCTCACAAAAAATGGGGCCGGTAAATTAGAAAGATCCAATTCTGGAGGATCGGTTTCAAAAGGAAGGGCGAAAAAAGATGAAGCTTTAATTACTAGAGTTGTTCGAATATCATATTCACAACTAAGGCTACCATTGAATATTAGGGCTAATTCATGTCTGCCGTTACTACGAGGTGAAACCAATGCTGGGGTTGGGATATTGATCTCCAAGTTATTTTCCCCACTGGAATTGACATAAACTTCCTCAATGACTTGATCATTGAATACAACAGATAAAACCCCAACAAAGCTACCTAAATTATTTGGAACTTGTGCAAGATCAGCCCCTCCTAGCAAGACCTCATAGTTTAAGAAAAATTTGCTTCCAACTTTAAAAGACCACTCGGGTGGAATGTTAAAGGAGGTTCTCATTGAATCATACGGGCTATAAAGAATTCGATCCAGATTCCCTAAATCCTCGAGGGATACTGTCAATTGATCATTTTCTATTGAAATTTGTGAAGGAGTAATGCTTAAATCACTGGGAGATTGTGCAAAAACCCTTGTAGAAGTGAATGTAATACTAAAGAAAATTACAAGAAATAATATTGAATACTTTTTCATGGCTGAAAACTCCCAAAATTTTGTGGATTGCTTGTTAAATGCGAAACATTTATTCACTATTCTGGAGACGGGCCTCCATCAAAATAGATCCTGTCTTCAGTTTGCATCGCTATTTCCAACGCATTTTCTGCACTTTTAACAAGGTTTCCAAAGGATTCTCCAATTTGGTGTTCTGCGACCCCAATTCTTGGATCGAGATCGATATTAAATTCGCCCTCTGATTCTAAGGATATAGGCTGCTCTAGTTTTTCAAGAATTTTTCTCAGGGTTTGTTTTGCTGGAATCCCAGGAGTATTTGGGAGCAAAATTCCAAATTGAAGTTTAGACCAGCGCCCAACAACGTCATTCCCCCGCAAGGAGCGGCTCAGAACAGCATTCACATCCTTTAAAATCTGGTTAATATATACCTGCGGCAAAGAATCATAAATGTCCCGCAAGCCATTTAAATAAAGGAAACCCAAAGATAAGTCACTTTCGGATTTGGAAGCAATCTCTTTTTGTAAACTTTGTTCAAAATAACTCTTTGAGAAAGCAGAGGAAACCGGATCATACATTTTTCTTCGGCTTAGGCCTTCCATGGAAATCGAAAATTGGTCCTGAAGAACAACTAATCCTACAGCAGCAACCATACCAAGTAATGTAGCCAGCAGAGCATCCTGAGCAGGACGAGGTCGAGCAGGAATTTCAGGGCCCTCAGCCTTATCGACAAAATCAATTGAATAGACAGGGTACGAACTATTGATCAAATCAATTGAGTACTGACCAATGCTATTTGCCAATACCTGAGCCACATTGGGATTTGGTCCTGAAACCGTTAAATATATAATATTTGCTTCAGGTAATACAGCTACAGAGTTAATATAATCCTCGTATTCGATTGGGTCAGCTTCTAAAAGTTGAAAAGTATTCTCATAAACTTGCCGACTCTTGATAATTTCAGCATAGGTGGCAACGATCGAGCGTTTATCAAGAGTACCCAGGCTGTCTGCCAAATCGCTAGGCCGCTCAAAATCTTGAACATCAGGGCTGACAATAAAAGAAGCTGTTACTTCATAAGTTGGTGTCGTAAAATAGTAAGAATTAATCAAAGAACTAGAAATTGCAATTAACGTTACGACAAATATTACCCACCAATTGCGATATAATAATTTAAAAAAGTATCTAAATTCCACCTTTCACTCTCCTTCTGCGATATAGAATATCATATACGTAAAAAGGCTTTATGTCTATCACGATTATGCACTCAGGATAAAATGTTCCACCACTACCTTTATATAAGTGAAATTAAAATTGTTTGACTGAAAAGGTCCTTATATAATCCTTTACACCTAATTATACCCACAGATTTGTTTTACACAAATATTATATCCTGTTAAATTACCCAAAAATAACATCATCAAGGGTTATAAGTATATAATTATGTATGAATTGAAATTTTAGACAAAAAATTAAAGCGAACTATAATAGTACACAATTAATTCATGAACATTTTATACTAATGCTTAAACTTCTATTGAAATACATCACGGAAAAACGATCATTGAATAATTCGTTATTTTGGATATCATTTGGATCCATACTTTACACATATTTTGGTTATCCACTTTTTCTCACACTCCTGGCAAAAAGAAAACCTGAGAGAGATTACCAGATTGATTTTTTGCCAAAAGTTACCCTTTTAATTGCAGCCTATAATGAAGAGTTGGTTATTGAGGAAAAAATTAATAATTGTCTGGAGCTTGATTACCCGAAAGAAAATCTTCAAATTCTGATTGTCACTGACGGATCGGATGACAGAACCCCGGAGATTGTTGAAGATTATGTCAAGCAGCAAGTGGAGTTACTCCACACACCTATGCGGCGCGGGAAAATGGCTGCGATAAATCGCGCTATTCCATATGCTTCTGGGGATATCATCGTATTTTCTGATGCAAATAACCACTACAAGAAGGATACACTCAAATATTTAGTAGCTCCATTCCAGGATGCAAAAGTTGGTGCTACCAGTGGCGAAAAAGCTATCAAGCAAGACGGAAGCAACCTTGGCGCATCTGAAGGGATATATTGGAAATACGAATCATATATCAAAAAACAAGAAACCAGGCTTAGCAGCTGTACCGGAGTAGCTGGAGAAATCTTCGCAATTCGCCGCTATATTTATTCACCCCCACCGGACCATATTATTAATGATGATTTTTACATGGCGATGCAAGTTTTAAGACAAGGTTATCGCATCGTTTATGTACCCCAGGCCAAGTCTATTGAAAAAATATCTATTTCACCAAAACATGAGATTATAAGAAGAAAAAGAATTATTGCTGGCAGATATCAAGCGATTGGCTTTGCAAATAAAATTCTCCCTCTAAACAACCCCTTATTAGTGTGGCAAATTATCTCACATAAATTCATGCGACCATTAGTTCCATTTAGTATGATCATCGCCGCAATCACTAATCTTAATGCTTTCTTAAAGAATATTCGCTTAAAGGAAAAGCAGAAAAAATTTTGGAGTTTAAACTCTCGTCTTGGTAACCTACTTCTGACTGCACAAGCACTCTTCTACGGATCAGCATTTATAAATTCTAAAGTTAGAAAGCCTGATAAATCCAACACTTTTTTCCGAATTTTGTATCTCCCCAAGTTCCTCATTGATAGCAATGTCGCCGCTTTACTAGGATTTATCGAATACATTAAAGGGCAACAAACAAACCTCTGGGAACGAATTCCACGCCAGTAGCAAGATTTGAGGATTATAAAACCTTAGAGTATTTTATCCTTCCGAATAGACTGGATCAGGTAAATTCCAGCCCAAGCAAATAACACACTAAAAACGGTCTCCTTGATCTCCACAACACTTTCTGGCAATGTTGAATGAATTCCGTTATAGAGATCCCTTGTTGATAAGAGGATATTTGGGAGTTTAGCAATCAAATAATTAAATACAAACAGGTAACTAAACCACAGGGGGAAAACTGGAAAAATTTTTCTTAAACGGCCCCCAATTGATTGATTTAGACTAAGGATAGGAACACCCACCATCAACGCCCCCCAAAACAAAGCAAATAAACGATCAGTATTATTCAAAAAAGTGCCTTTGAAGATTTCTAAATTATGTAAATTTGTTTCACCTTGCCAGTTAACTTCTTTCCATTGTTCAGGAGTTTCAAGGTTAAATATACGTTGCCCCCAACTGATTTCTTCTCCAAAACCAAAGAAAAAAACAATGGCGAGTAACAAAAATATAATACGCTTCTTCCAGCTAAAGGAGCTTTTTCGTTCTGGTTTATTAGACTCATAAAAAGCGATTGCAAAACAGATGCTGGTCATTAATAACCCAAGTGTACCGATGGTTTCAACAATTCCATCTTCTACAACTAAAGAATCAATCATCTCCTGGTCTAGGAGTAAAATTAAATAACTTGCGATAATTATGAGGGAGACAATAGTAATGGTGGTAATTTTATTTAATCTCATCAAAATGAAACTCCATCAGTTCCTGTATCGAAATATGTCCAGAGGCCACCCGAACTTCAAGATCCCACAGTTGGGAAGACCAAACACCAGAAAGGTTTTGTTGATACTCATTTTTATTTTCCGTGTTCAAAGGATCCCATATTACTACCCTGAATCGTCCCGGATTGCGGATATCTATAACGGCATCATACCATTGGTCAGGCTGTAATTTTAAATTACCGCCAATAGTATTGGCAAATATTCTGAGATCTCCTTGCTTTACATAAATTTGAGGAGAATGATATGGTAAAAACCCCCACCTTAATTCGGTATCATCATCCAATCTTGAGCTAAAATAAATTCTTATCCTAGAAGGTACGCTTACTTTAAAGCGTAAATAAACACCTTCGTTTTCGCTCACCTGAACGGGGAAATATTTCTCAACAAATCGCCACGATGAAGACTCTTCTACGGTAATATAACCTTTATCGCTGCGGTAAACCACGCCATAATCCCCATACTTTACTTCAGTATCCCGAAAATCAACTTTACTATTAATCTGTAAACCTGAATATAAATGCTGAATTTGGTCAATCTCAGGATCTACAACATCTTGTGTTCTTGTTGGTTCTACCGTTACTGTTGGAAATATGGAAACCGATGACGAAAAAGTGGGAGTAGGACTTTTCTTTTGCGTGGATATGATCAAATCCTCTGTTGGTTCTTGATCTCCAACAATTTGATTTTCATTGAAGGGTCTCCCACCAATAGAACAACCAATTAACGCAAGAATGGCCACCACCATTATATATATTGCATTTATTAAACTTGAGGACCTTTGAATAATGTTTCCCATCTAATACTACCAATATTTCTAGTAAGGCATTTTTCGAATGATACTATACCTATATTTATATAATAAATCTCCTTAATCTGCACAAATATTAAGCTCAACTTTAGACCAATCAATTTGGTCAAGAGAAAAATTATCCTTCCGCTCGATGCTTAGAAGTTGTTTATTAATCGAACGCACATTATCCGTAAGCTGGAAATAATAGTTATTTTTGTCATCCACCAAACCACTGTTTCGCACATCATCAAAGGGCGAATCTCCATATTGATTTCCCCACGAATACCATTGAGCACCGATGACATAAGGCAAATTTGCCCAGGTGGATAGCAAATTGGCATACATCCAACCTCTCTGATATTGATATGGCACCGTTTTATCCCGCCAGCGCGCAACGAATAAATAGGGAGTAATAGAAAAATCATCACCATCCTCCGCAGCAACACCAAATTCGGATATAAAGATCGGCTTTCCAGTCGGATCATGAAATGTTTCCTTGACCAATTGCATCCATTCCAGCGGATGGTAAGTGCCGGATTGATTAAATGAAGGATACCAATTAACTGCAATCACATCGAAATCGCTAAAAATATCCATATTGCTTTGAAGCGCTTCGATAGCTGCCGGGCTGTTTAGGTGAAATCGATTACTAAATATTGGGCGATGAAATCCACGTCCTTGGTTTTGGATAAAGTCGTTTTCTACCTTCCTGATGTTGGAAATGATGGTATCGACATAAAGCTTATAAATTACTCTGACAAATTTATAGAGATCATCCTTTACCGGATCCTCATGGGAACGGATAAAAGGTTTGTCCTTTCCAATAACATCCTGAAACGAGGAATACCGGTATTTGTGGAAGCTTGAAGACCAAGAAGCGTTCAAGTCATCTGGAGACTGATACGGGTCGGATAATTCAAAACCTTCAGGAATATTTAGGTCAATCACGCTTCCAAACTTAGCAAATTCGCGATCAACACTTGGAAGATTATTTTTTCCCTGAAGCCAATCAATAAAGGCTAATTTCGCAACGTCTCCCCATAAGAAGTCATAGACATCTCCGTAAGCAATTTCATTATCTGTCCAATATCCAATTACATCTTCACTGGTTAACTTCCACCCGTCATTTGATAATAATGTTTCTGCTTCCTGGACTGCGTACTCCTGCCAAATTGGGCTGAACACATCAGGAAAGAAATGCCCGAAATTATCTATTAATTTCCCATCTCGGTCTTTTAAGACCCACAAAGATGGCTCTGCTTCAATATCGGGTTGTGAAGAAAAATTTAACCAAACAATATGATTACGGGTATCAGAAAAAGACTCCGCCCCCTCGAAATCTCTCCATCCCAGGTTAAAATTTAATTCGTACTTGCTTTTGACCTGAGACTGCTGTTTGAGAAACGATTCAGGATCTCCGGTAAATGATTCAATTTTATGGTTCACAATAGATCCAGTTCCTATACCCCAAAAAGCATTTTGCCGTGGCCCAACAAACCACCATACCCCAGAGGAAGGATCTTGCTGAACCGACGTACTCCATCCTTCAATTTGAGGTAAAACAGCCTGATCTCTTGATGTGGTAATTTCTGGAGCAGCATACCAATTTCCTGGATAGAAATAGTCGAATTCTTCAGGACTAATTTCGACCAACGAAACATTGTCAACCCACAATGTCCCAGGTGAATTATCTAATGAAATACCAATTTCTATTTTTTTTGCCCTGGCGTTTTCTGGATAAGGTGGAGAATTCCAATGGGGAGGATTAATTAATACGGCTAGTTGATCCCATGCACTATTATTTGATCCATTGAAATAAAAGGTATCAGTTCCATGCCCCCTAAGAGATAGTTGGTCTCCTTTCCCATCAAAATATTTAATTCTTAAGAGTACGTGACCTGGATGAACGTTTTCAGTCATAATATTGGCTGTAAGCAAGTATTTAGCATCCTCATTAGGCAGATCAATGATCGGGCTTCGCAATATCGCCCTGTCTTCCCACGCGCTGCTTGAGTTGACGCCGTTGAAAGAATCCCAGATTCTGATAGACCAATCACCTTCAAACACAAACTCTTTTCGATTTTCCCATGCATACTTCGGAGACCGTTCAGAAAGTTTAATTGAGGTTATATTAAATCCCCATTGATCGTCTCCAATTAATTGGTCAACTAAAGATAAATCTCCATCCTCAAAACCAGGATTTGGCAAAAGATTTGTACGATTTGAGAGATATAGACACACATTAGCATGACGGATATTTACAGACTCAGCTAGATAATAAGAATTAGACTCGCCATCAACCTGTTGCTGCATATATAGAAAATATTTCCCATCCGGGAGATTTGATGTGTTCCAATAATAAACATTTGCGGGATCATCAACGGGGATATCCTGAACAATTAATTTCCCATCAAAACCATTGCTATCAGTATCGTAAAAAAGTGAAATTGAACCATCAACTTCATTGTCATCATTCCAATGGATCACATGCAGAAAATCACTCGTCTCATGCTCTAAATAGGATTCCAAAGTTGCTTCTTTTGTCACTATTCTTTGTTCTGATACAGGAGTTTTTGCACACCCACTACCCATCAGAAGGCTAAATAAAATGATAGTAAGAAAATTATTAAAACGCAACATTTATTAAAGAACCTTGTCGTATAAATTTCTAATTAAATTCGCCACCTTTCTAAGCGAATAATGCTGGATGATTTTTTCTCTGGCGCTGATCCCATAACCAATACGAAAATGCGGGTTTACCAAAAAAAAATTTAGGGCATGCTCCAGTGCCTTTGTGTCATCAGGAGGTATCAACCAGCCATTTTTTTGATGTTCTATCAAATCCACTGTGCCCCCAATATCTGTCGATATGACTGGCATCCCACATGACATTGCTTCCAATAAAGCATTGGATAATCCTTCTGTTGAAGAAGGTAAAACAAAAATATCTGCCGCCTGGAGATAATCAACTACTTCATCTACCATACCGGTAAAATGAATCCCTGCTCCGGCTATATCTTTTAATTTTTCCTCCTGCGGACCTGTGCCTAAAATAATCAAATTCGCTTGAGGATGTTTTTCATAAATTTTCGGCCAAATCTTAATGAGTTGATCCACTCGCTTTTCAGGCGAAAGCCGCCCAGAAAAAACTACCAACTCGCCTTTTGGGAGGAGGTGTCGTTCTCTTAGTTCTTTTTTCCTTGTCTCATTCACAGGTTCGAATTTATCTACATCTACACCGTTAGGAATAAAAACCCGCTTCTCAGATTCAACGCCATATTGGATCAATTCCCGCTCAATTTCTTGACTGATTACGATAAAAGCATCTAGCGCTTTAATTAGCATATTGATCCGGCGTTTACCAAACATACGTAAATTCAGTTTTTGCAAATCTCCTAATTCTCCACCCCGAAGGACTTTGGCTACTGCCCTCACCCCAAATAATTTCTTTGCCAAGACCGCAGTAGTAGATGGGGATAACAATTCATGAGCATGAATGATATTGGGGCGAATTTTGTTGATTAACCTCAGCGTAAAAAGTGAATATGACAGAGATGCCAGAACTTTCGGACCAGGAACAGGTACACGATATACTGGAAACCCATCTATCACATCGAATTTTGACAATCCCGGGT
>JABAHR010010682.1_pt1 | contig 24309 bp, 18 predicted proteins | sample 7062101 | NCBI WGS metagenome assembly JABAHR01 (sample SAMN14534553, study PRJNA622989) | marine sediment metagenome | biome: marine biome [ENVO:00000428]; feature: marine pelagic biome [ENVO:01000023]; material: deep marine sediment [ENVO:00002113] | place: India: Gulf of Kutch | collected...
AGCAGCGAACCGGCGCCTTTCCTCGCCACGGACCTCGCCGATGCAGGCCTGGAGTTGACCTCGCCGGACGATTGCGCGCCGGTTTTCAGGGACGAGGAATTGCAACGCATTTATCCCCGGCCGCTCATCTGCCCATTGCAGCCGCTGGGATCGGGCAAGAGGCCCGAGGTCATACGGCCCTGGTGACCGGGCGCGCTGCGCGCGCAGTTCCGCAGGTTAGCCTCGGGTTTCAGCCGGGCGGTTCGGGCCTGTCGCCGTCCATTGACGGTAACGCCAGGTAAGCCAGGCGCTTGCTCTCCATGCGACCGGTGGTCGTTGTGTGCAGGACGGTGGCCAGCGCGAGGCTGAAGACGCTGAATCCATAGCATGTCATGGAGACGATAAGCGTTGGCTGCCTCAGCACCAGGCCCGTTTCAAAGAACTCGAGCAGAACCGGCACAAACATGCCGGTCGCAACGGCGAAGAACAGCAGCGCAATCAGGCCAAAAAAGCGGAAGGGCTGTTCCAGTGCAAAAAGCCTGATGATGGTGGCCAGTATCCGTATCCCGTCGGCCCAGGTATTCAGCTTGCTGACAGAGCCTTCAGGGCGGGGGAAATAGGGCGTTTCGATCTCGGCCACCGGAAGGCGCAGTTCCAGCGCATGGATCGTCAATTCCGTTTCAATCTGGAATCCTGTCGCAAACGCCGGGAAAGATTTTACGAAGCGTCGGGAAAAAACGCGGAACCCCGACAGGATGTCGAGCATGGACTTGCCGAAGATTTTTCCGACCGTGCCGGTCAGCAGCCGGTTGCCCATTGCGTGACCCGGCCGATAGGCTTCTTCGCTGGTGGAGATCCTGCGGGCGACCACCATGTCGAGGTGGTTCTCCAAAAGGTTCCGGATCATTCGGGGTGCGCTGGCCGCATCGTAGGTCGCGTCGCCGTCCACCATCACGTAAACATCGGCCTCGATATCCGCGAACATCCTTCGCACCACGTTCCCCTTGCCCTGCAGGGACTCGGTGCGCACCTCGGCGCCTGCCGCGGCGGAAATGCCGCTTGTGTCATCGCTCGAGTTGTTGTCGTAGACCAGTATGCGCGCCCGGGGCAGGGCGGCCCTGAAATCATCGATGACCAGGCCGATGGAAGCGGCCTCGTTGTAGCAGGGTATGAGGACGGCGACAGATGGTTCCGTATGGCTCATGTTCTACCTCGCTCCGGGCCGTTTCGGGGCAAGCATACACGGCTTCAACCGATCCTGCAGCCCTCCCGGGAGAGGCGCCGGCGGCGGGGTTTGTTCTTGTATCCCCGTGCTGATATCGTCGCAATTCCGATGGAGACAAGATGCACAGGGATCGCATGGAAATCCGGCATCAAAGCAGGGCGGGCGCATCGATGAAAACGCCGAGACTGGCCCGATTCGCCGTGGTCGGGGGCGCAGGCTTCCTGGTCGATGCGTCGGTGCTTACCATGCTCGTGTTGTTTGCCGGGACGGGCCTGTACGCCGGGCGGGCCGTGTCGTTTCTCCTTGCCGTTTCCGTGACCTGGTGGCTGAACCGGCGCTGGACCTTCCAGGTGAGTGGAAACCACCCGAAGGGCAGGGAATACAGTGGATACTTCGTGGTCCAGGTCGTAGGTGCGCTGATCAACCTGGGCGTCTACGTGTTATGTCTCGAAATGTACGAGCAACTGGCCAGGTACCCGGTGATACCCCTGGCGGCGGGGGCGCTCCTGGCGCTCCTGTTCAACTACTATTTTTCCAGCAGGCTGGTTTTCAGGAAATGAGCACTCGAGCCGACGGCCCCTACACCGGGGTTGAAAACCTCGAGGTCATGGCGGAAGCCAGGAATTACAACACCTGGCTGGCGGACCTGGTCGTCAGGAACCTTGGGGACGGGCGGGAATACGTCGACTTCGGCGCCGGTAGCGGCACGTTTGCCCTGATGCTGGCGGATCGCGGCCACATCATCCGGTGTGTAGAACCGGACGCTGCATTATCGATGCGCTTGCTGGAAGCAGGCTTGCAGGCCGTGGATTCGGTGGACGCCCTGGACCCCATCAGCCACCTGTATTCGCTGAACGTCCTGGAGCATATCGAAGATGATTTCGGGGCAGCGCAAAAAATTTTCAGCCGCATGGAGCCGGGCGGGACGGTTTTCGTCTATGTTCCCGCTTTCCAGGTCCTCTACACCAATATGGATGCCAAGGTCGGTCACTATCGCCGCTACTCGAAGCAACGGTTGACCGAAGTATTTCGACAGGCAGGTTTCGTGGTGGACGATGTACGGTTTGCCGACAGCCTCGGGTTCTTCGCGACACTGCTTTTCAAGTGGCTGGGAAACCGGGACGGCAGATTGAATCGCCGGTCACTGCTGATTTACGACCGCTACGTGTTTCCGGTCAGCCGGCTTCTTGATCTGCTCGTTTCAGCGTTCATCGGAAAAAACCTCATGATCAGGGCGCACCGGCCCTGAAGCGATTCGTTCGCGTCCGATTGGTGCGTTCCGGTTCAAAGCCCGCTTCGGGTCTTCCACTGCGATTGCAGGCGCAGGAATTCCGGGTCGAGTTTCAAGGGTTTCAGGAGCGGGTCACTGAGCAGGCCATGGATGCCCGGGTCTCTTGAGTCGTATGCCTTTTGTAACCACTCGATAGCCGTGGCCGGTTCGCCCCACTGGGCGTGAATCTGCCCGAACTGGTAAGACGCGCCCTCCCCGATGGATTCCTCGAGCTCGCCCAGGGCGGCACGCGCGCGGCCGGAGTCGCCGTCAAGGTGATGGGCGACGGCGAGCCCGGTCAAGCGAAGATGGTCCACGGGCTCCGAGGACAATAGATCGATCGCCTCCGCCCGATCGCCGCCGTTCATGAGCAGGCAGTACGCCAGCCAGGCATTGACGCGGGCGGCCCCTGGCATGGCCGCGACGGCGCGTTGTTGAATTCGGCGTGCCTCATCGCATTGGCCAATGACGAAATAGGCACGGGTCAGGGCGGCCAGGACGGGGGCCGCGATGGGATCCTTGCCCAGGACCTCGATGTAACGCTCCACGGCCCGTTCGGGCTGGCCGGACACCATGAACATGTGGCCCATCCAGTTGAGTGCATCGAGATTTCCGGGGTGCGTGTCAACGGCTGCCTGGTAGGCGTCCAGCGCGTCGCTGAATCGATACCTGGCAGAGGCCGCCCGACCCTTGGCCAACAGGCTCTCGGCCAGATTGGGATTCTCGTCCATCAACACCCCGGCGAGTTCCTCGAGTTCCTCCACGCCTTGTTGGAAATCGACCGCACCGTTGCGGAAGCGCGCGTCGAGCACCTTGAACAGGCCCCAGCGAGCCAGGGTGAAACCCTGATCCAGGTTCAGTGCATGGAGAAATTCGGCCTCGGCGCGGCGGCGCGTGTCCTCATCGTCGGGCGCCCGGCGCAACATGAACGTGCCGCGCAGGTAGGCTTCGTAAGCTTCCGCATCGTCTGTATGCTGAGGGACCAGGGTGTCTTCCTCGAGATCGAGCAGGGTCGCCCGCAGTGCGCCGGCGACCATCTCGGCGATCTCTTCCTGGATTTCGAAGATGTCGTCCAGTTCCCGGTCGTAGGTATCGGACCACAGGTGAAAGCCGTCGCTGGCCTTGACCAGTTGCGCGGCGATGCGGACGCGATTGCCGTCCTTGCGCACGCTGCCTTCCAGCAGGTTGGCCACGTCGAGCTGGCTGGCAATATCGCGAAGATCGGCCTCCTTGCCCTTGAAGGCAAAGGACGAGGTGCGCCCGGCGACCTTCAGTTCCCCCAGCCGCGTGAGTGCGTTGAGCAGTTCCTCGGTGAGTCCGTCCGAGAAGTACTCGTTGCCAGGGTCGCCGCTCATGTTCACGAAGGGCAGCACCGCGATGGATTTTTCAATGATCTGCTCGGGGAGTTCCGTTTCCTCGTCCGTCCCGGCCGCGATTGCTTCCGCATGGGAAACCGTGGCTGGCCGTGCGTCGTCTTCGGGAATGAAGCGGTCGACGACTACCGTCACGATCGACAGGGTCAACAGGACCACGATGGCCTTGTTGATTCTCTGCCCGGTGTGGAGGGTGATCGAGGCGCCGTCTGCCACGTCGCTTTCGCGCCGGATGCCCTCGGGCGTGAGTTCGAAAATCCAGGAGAACAGCAGGACCAGCGGGAAGCAGATGACCAACATGCCGAACAGGAAGCGGAAGGTCCAGTCCGGCACGCCCAGTTGGCCGAACAGCACGTCAGCGACCTGCAGCGTCAGCCAGCCGGCCACGATGTACAGAAGCGCGACCTTGAAGACGTTGCGTCGCTTTAATTCGGCGAAAACGGACATTGCGCCATTGTAAGAGAAGAAACGGTGGACGGTGTAGTTATAGGTCTGACCTATATAACGAAGGATCGGGGCCCGGAAAATTGCGCCTGGTCCCGCGATGCCGAAAGCAGCCAGATCCGGTTCGAGGCCATTCCCGACTTCGGTGAATCGTGCGTTGCTGAGTAGCGGTCGACAGGCGGGCGACTTGACCCGGTATCAAATCAAAGCCGGGCACAAATGCGTGTCCGGCCTTTTCTGCGGGCGCTTTATCAGGGCCACATTGCGTTGAGCCACAGGCCGGCGTTGAGGCCCGGCGCATCGATGCCCGAGCCATGCTCGCGGTAGGCCCTGTCGAAAAGGTTTTCCAGCTTGAATCCGAATTGCAGCTTTTCGGACGCCTGCCAGGCCAGCCTGAAATTGAGGGTGGTCCAGCCCGGCGTGCCTTCGGGATTGATGCGCGGATCGCCGGCGTCGCGGGGGCTCAGCCGGTCCTGGTCTCCGGCGAACAGTACGTGCCCGTCCAGTGACAGCTTTTCCGAGGGCTCGATGCGCAAACCGATCCGGCCGTTGAGCGGCGGTATCCGGTCGGCGGGGAAGCTGCCCCCGGTTTCGTCGCGCTCCTCGCCGCGCGTGTAGTTGAGTACGCCGTACAGCTCGAAGCGGTCCTCGATCCGCCACCGCAACCCGGCTTCCAGGCCGTACAGTTCCACGCGGTTGCGGTTCTCGCTGCGCACCACGGTGCGCCCCTCCGGCGTGATCTCGCCGGTCGCCACCGAGGTGATCTTGTCCGCGTAATCCAGGTAGAAGGCGAACAACTCGGCCTGGAGGGCGCCTCCAGAGGTCTTCAGGCCCAGGTCGTAGCTCCAGACGGATTCGGGACCCAGTTCAGGATTGGCAACGTTGAAGCGGTTCCCCGGGCGCGGGCCGAGGGTGCCCAGGTCGAAGATATTGGGCGGGCGGAAGCCACGGCCCAGGTTGCCGACCAGGTGCAGGCTCTCCGAGACCTCGTATACCAGTTGCAGGTCACCCGTGAAATCATCGGGTGAGAGCCTGGACGCGGGGACGTCATGGGTGGCGGGAAGGTGGATATCGAAACTGCTGTAACGAACGCCACCGCCGATCGTCAGCTTTTCACCGGGGTGCCATTCGCTTGAAACGTAGGCTGCGGCGCCGTCCATGGTGGAGCCGTCCGGGAAGCGGCTGCGCACCGTGAATTGCTCGCCGTTGTCTTCATCGAGCCGGCTACGGGCGCTGGCCACGTCATCGGTGTTGTACTCGAACCCCCAGGTCAGGAGGGTGCCGCCTTTCAATGATGAATTGAACTGCAGGCTCACGGTGTCCAGCGTGCTCTCGTTCTGCTCGGTGCTGATCAGCGGGGATCCGAAGTCCTGGGTCAGGCGATCGTCCGTGATGACCTGGCGGGCGGCGTGCAATTCGAAATCGTCGTACCAGGCAGCGCCGGAGCCCGTCCGGAAACGGGCGTGCACGAAGCTGCGCCGGTTGGGCATGAAGCGGAACTGCTCCGAGGCCGGCTCGGTCTCGCCGAAACCGGGAACCAGTTCGTCGATCCTTGGCGTGGAGGGCTGCTCCAGGACCTGGACCGACAGCATCAGGTCGGCATCGGCGCCGACATCCGCCACCAGCTTGAGGTCGGCCGCCTCGGAGCGGTAGGCGGAGGGCGACAGGGTTTCCCCGCTGCCGGTCTGCCGGTCGGAGTGGTCCTGGATCGTGATGCCGCCGCCAAGGCCCACGCCTTCGCGTCCGGTGGAAGAACGCGCACTTAGCACCCAGGCATCGTCGGCCGAGTTGAAAGAGCCGTACAGGCTGCCTTCCCGCTGCCAGTCGGGGCCTTCGAAATAAGGCGTGTGCGTCAGGATGTTGACCACGCCGCCCATGGCGTCGGCGCCATACAGGGTGCCCGACGCACCGCGAACCACCTCCACCCGCCCGGTGGCGAAGGCGTCCACGAGGCCCAGGTACTGGTTGGGCGCGTTGCGAAAAAAGGCGTTGTTCAGCCGCATGCCGTCCACCAGGTGCAGCACCTGGGAGCCCTTGAGCCCGCGGATGATCGGAATGCCCTGGCCGGGCGTGGTCTGCTGGAAGAACGTGCCGGGCAGGCCACGCAGCATTTCCGCCAGCACGTCTGGGCTCTCGGCCTGTATTTCCTCTCGGGTGACATGACTGACCGCAGCAGAGACGTCGAATTCGGTGGCCTCACGCCGCGTCGCGGTCACCTGGACGTGCTCGACGGAACCCGTTTCCTCGTCGTAAAGTTCTTCAGCCCGCACGGTGCAGGCAAACAGGAACAAGAGCAGAAGCAGGGGCGGGAGGAGTAGCCCTCCCGCCCGGATTGCGATCATCGCTGCCTAGTCCCCCGGAACGCCGCGTCCCGGCGTCCAGGGCACGCCGGCCTCGTCGAGGTCCTGTCTGAGCGCCGGCAGGTCGGTGTCGAAGATGCGCCCGAGCGCCGTCTCGATGTCGGCGAAGGCCTGCTCGGCGATCTCCAGGCTGCGCTCGTGCATCGGCGCCGGGCCGTAGCTCGAGAACGCCGTGCCCATGCGGGCCACCTCGACACGCCGGTTGACCGACACCGGCCCGGGCGCGCCCATCCGGTCGAGATTCTCGTCACCGGACAGGCGGACCTGCAGGTCCAGTACTTCGAGTTCCATGGCCCGGGCCCGGTCACGCAGATCGTCACTGGCCTGCGATCGCACCAGGGTCTGCTTGATCGCGCCCAGCTCATTGAGCAACTGCTGCATGGCCGCACCCGCACCCGAACCCTTGCGCAGCAGGGTGTCGAGCTTCAGGCCGAATGCCACCACCTGTTCCGGCGTGGCCGTGGCCAGCTTGCTCTGGTGCATCAGGTTAACGGTGATGGGAGACTGCAGGCCGGTGTCGTTCAGAACGCCGTTGACGCGCGTGGCCAGGCTGACCGTGTATTCGCCGGGAGCCGCCAGGGGACCTGCGAAACTCAACCATTGATCCTGTGACTGGTCGGTCCACGGGTCGGAGTTGGCGTAGCGCAGGTCCCATGCGATCCGGTGGAAGCCCGCCTTGGCCGGGCCTTCGAGCCGGCGCACAAGGTTTCCGGCAGTATCCCGAACGGTCAGCACCACCGCCGGATCCTCCTCGGCGGCTTCTTCACGAAGCGCATCGAAACCGGGGTAGGGAGTGTCCCCGCCCGCCTTCTCGATCTCCATTTCCCGCTCGCGCCGTTGCTCTTTCGCCGTCATGAGCGATTCGGGCAGGTAGTAGGTGACCACGGCGCCGAAAGGTGGATTCGGGGCCACGAAGTAGCCGTCGCCCTGCGAGGACTTGCTGCCGGTGCGGAATTCGCCCAGCGGCATGCGCGGCAGGTACCACAGCGCGTCGCGCACCGGGAACAGCAGGGTGGCCGATTCGAGCTGCGCCTGGGTCAGGCCGCGCAGCGGCGTGTAGTCGTCGAGCACGTAGAAGCTGCGCCCGAAGGTCGCGCCCACCAGGTCGTTCTCGCGCTTCTGGATGACCAGGTCGCGGAAGGAGATATTGGGCACGCCGCCGGCCAGCTTGGTCCAGTGGCCGCCGCCGTCCACGGTGAAGAACACGCCGAACTCGGTGCCGGCGAACAGCAGTTGCGGATTCACGTGGTCCTGCACCAGGCGCCAGACCAGGTGGCGGTCCGGCAGATCGCCGCTGATGCTGCGCCAGCTGCGCCCGCGGTTGGTGCTCTTGAGGATGTAGGGCGCGAAATCGCCCGACTTGTGGTCGTCGACGACCACGTAGACCGTGTCGGCGTCGAACAGGTCGGCCTTGATGTCGTTGACGAAGAAGCCGTCCGGCACGCCGGGCAGGCGGTCGACGGCGCGCCAGTTGGCGCCGCCGTCCTCGCTGACCTGAACGCGGCCGTCGTCGGTGCCGGCGTACAGCAGGCCCTCGACCAGCGGGGATTCGGACAGCGAGGTGATGGTGCCGTACTGCGACATGGCCCACAGGTCCCAGTTGGAGTCCCAGCTCCAGACGCGATCCATCATGGGCAGGGTGAGGCGGTCGCGGCCGAAACTCAGGTCGCCGCTGATCGCCGTCCAGCTGTCGCCGCGGTCGTCGCTGCGCCACACGCGCTGGCTGGCGAAGTACAGCCGCGCCGGGTCGTGCGGGCTGATCAGGATCGGCGCGTCCCAGTTGAAGCGCTCGGAGTCCTCGCCGGCCTCCGGCTGCGGCTGGATGTAGATGATCTCGCCGGTCTTGCGGTCGTAGCGCACCAGGTTGCCCTGCTGCCACTCCGAGTAGACGATGTCCGGATCGGTGGGATCCACGGCCGGCTGGTGGCCGTCGCCGAACAGGGTGATGAACCAGTCGCTGTTGCGGATGCCGTGCACGTTGTCGGTGCGCGACGGGCCGCCCTGGGTGTTGTTGTCCTGGGTGCCGCCGTAGACGTTGTAGAACGGCTCGTCGTAGTCGACCGCGACCTTGTAGAACTGGGTGATCGGCAGGTTGGCCATGAATCGCCAGTTTTCCAGGCCGTCCAGGGTCTCGTACACGCCGCCGTCGGAGCCTATCAGCAGGTAATCGGGATCAGCGGGATCGAACACGATGGCGTGGTAGTCGCCGTGCACGTGGTCGTTCTGCACCGGCAGCATGGTCTTGCCGCCGTCGGTGGTGCGGTGCAGGGTGGGGGCGACCTGGTAGACGGTGTCCACGTCGTGCGGGCTGGCGAAGATCTCCTGGTAGTAGTGCGGGCCGGTGCCGCTGTAGAACTCGTCCGTGCGCTTCTCCCAGGTCTCGCCGGCATCCAGCGACCGCCAGAAACCGCCGGTGCGCTGCGCCAGTTCGATGGTGGCGTAGACCACGTCGGGGTCGGCCGGCGAGATGGCCAGGCCGATCTTGCCCTTGTCTTCCTTCGGGATGCCGTTGGTCAGTTCGCGCCAGGTCCTGCCGCCGTCCGTGGACTTGTGGATGCCCGATTCGGGCCCGCCGTCCATCAGCGCGGCGACATTCCGAAAGCGCTGGTGAGTGGAGGCGAAGAGCACATCCGGGTTGCGCGGGTCCAGGTGCACCTCGTTGACGCCGGTGTACTCGCCGGCCGACAGGATCAGCTCCCAGGTCTCACCGCCGTCGGTGGTCTTGTACAGGCCGCGATCGCCACCTCCTGACCACAGAGGCCCCTGTACGGCCGCGTACACGACGTCGGAATCACGCGGGTCCACCCGGATCATGCCGATATGCTCGGAGTCCTTCAGCCCCATGTTTTTCCACGTATTGCCGCCATCGAGGCTCTTGTATATCCCGTCACCATAGGCCACGTGGCGGCCGCTGACGTTTTCGCCGGTGCCCACCCAGACGACGTTCGAATTGTTGGGATCGACGGTCACGCAACCGATGGAATAGGACGCCTGGTCGTCGAACACCGGTTCCCAGGTCGTGCCGCGGTTGACGGTCTTCCAGACGCCGCCGCTGCCGACACCCACGTACCAGGTGCCGCGGTCGTTCGGGTCGACCGCTATATCCGCCACGCGCCCGGCCATCAGTGCCGGGCCGATACTGCGCCATTGCAACCCTTTGAGGGTGGCCTCGTTGAGCCCGGGCTCGGGCTTCTCGGTTTCCTGGGCGAAAACACTGCTTGAAAATGCAATAATAGTGATAAATAACAGCGTGGTACGGAATTTATTTAACATGATTTCTCCATAAAATCCGGGTGCGGGAAACGCCGCCATACGCTTGATTCTGTGCAGCCAATACTGCTGCGGGGGCCGTAAGTCTGCCATAAAATCAACCGCGAGTTCAGTGTTGATCCAAAGAAAGATGATTCCACTTTTTCAGGTGTAAACTATGGTGGCCCCGATGGGCGCTTCTGGCCCGTGGGGGACTGGTCCGGACTGGGAGAAGAATGATGCAGAATCTGGCTAAAGTGTTGTTGGGGCTCGCGATCCTCGGATTTGTGTTGGCCGCGGTTGGCGTATTGACCGGCGTCCATGTCCTGAGCGTATCGCCGGAAGGTTACTCCTATGCCTGTACGAACCTGGCGCTTCTCGGAATAGGGTTCTCAATTATTTTCAAGGACGGTTGATTTCCGGTCGCTGAAGCGCTGGATTCGGCGACATCCGGTTTCTCAGACCGGCTGGTTGGCCGGTCAGTAAGGGTCCGTTTGGCTGTATGTCGCCAAGGCGGGCGATTCGCTCAGCCGGCCCGAATTGGCATTCATCAAGACCGCGCATTTCCATTGCCTTCACATTGGGACAACCCGGCGCCGCCCTCCTGCGCAGGGTAGTTGGAAGCGAGACAACCGGGTCCCGAACGGGTTGGGGCGACCCGTCGCTACCGGGTGGCAAGCCAGGCCCGTTTCAAGGCCCTGGCCGACGCCTCGATGTCGGCTGGCCGGGTAAGGCGTCCCAGCGTCAACCGCACCGAACCGATCGCCTCTTCCTCCGAATGTCCCATGGCCCGGATCACCGCCGAGGCGGATTCGTCTTCCGCGTGGCAGGCGGAGCCGGTCGAGGCGGCGATGCGGGGGGCGTTCGCGAGGATCGCGTTGCCTGAAACGCCCGGGAAGCGGACGTTCAGCGTGTTGGGAAGGCGCAGTTCGGGGTGGCCGTTGAGTTGCAGGTCCGGGATTTCGGCTTTCAGCAGTTCCCAGAGCCGGTCGCGTAAGCCCGCGATCCGTTCCGCCTCGGCCAACACGTCTCTCGACGCGATCTCGCAGGCCTTGCCCAAGCCCACGATGTACGGCACGTTCTCCGTCCCCGGGCGCAGGCCTTGCTCGTGTCCGCCGCCCAGCAACTGCGGGGCGAGTTCGATTCCCTCGCGCACATAGAGCGCGCCGATGCCCTTGGGCGCGTACATCTTGTGCCCGACCACCGACAGCAGGTCGATGCCGAGTTCATCCACGGTGAACGGTATCTTGCCCGTGGATTGCGCCGCGTCTGTGTGGACCAACGCACCGGCGGCGTGAGCGGCGTCGGCCATCACGCGTATTGGTTGGATGGTCCCGGTCTCGCTGTTGGCGTGCATGACGCTGACCAGTGCCGTATCCGGACCCGGGGCGGCTTCCATGGCTGCATCTAGGACCATGCCATGCCCATCCACGCCCACGCGCACGATCGAATAACCCCGCGATTCCAGGAACCGGCAGGGCATTTCCGTCGCCGGGTGCTCGATCACCGAGGTGACGATATGCCTTCTTTCCGGCCGGGCCGCGGCCGCGCCGCGGATGGCGAGGTTGTTGGCCTCGGTGCCGCCTGAGACGAAGAAGATCTCTTCAGACCGGCAGCCGAGCAGTTTCGCAACCTGCTGCCGGGCAGCCGCCACCGCGTCGCGGGTGCGCTGACCGTAGACGTGGTTGCTGGAAGGGTTGCCGAAGTGCTCCCGCAAATACGGCAGCATGGCGTCCACCACCTCCGGCAGCACCGGCGTGGTGGCGTTGTGATCGAGATAGATCGGATCCCGGTTTTTGCTCATGGCATCACCGCAGGGATTCCCGCATACGGAACTGGACCAGCAGGCCTGATGCGAAGGTCAGCGCCGCGATGGCGTAGAGAGCGGATGTGATCCCAAGCAGATCTGCAACCACGCCGGCCAGCACCGCGCCCACCGCGTAGCCCAGGTCGCGCCACAGGCGGTAGACGCCGACGGCCGAGGCCCGCCATGAGGGATGCGCGGTATCGCCGATGGCGGCGAGCAGGGTCGGGTAGACCATGGCCGTTCCTGCGCCCAGCAGGCCCGCACCCGCCGCGAAGCCTCCGAAGCCGCCGGAGCGCGCCAGTACCACGATGCCGAGCGCCTGAACCCACATGCCCGAGGCGATCAGGCCCTTGCGCCCGATGCGGTCGGAGAGTGCCCCCGTGTACAACTGACCCAGCCCCCACACGGCCGGGTAGATGGCTGCCAGCCAGCCGATCTGCTCCAGGCTCATGCCTGCGGCTGCGAAGAACAGGGGGAACAGGCCCCAGGCCATGCCGTCGTTGAGGTTGTTGACCAACCCAGCCTGGGAAATCGACGACAGGTTGCGGTCGCTCAGCGAGGTCCTGCGGAAGATTTCCCCCTGGCTGGTGATCCGCTCCTGGGATTCCGCGTGCTGCAGTTCGCCCTCGTGGTGCACGTGATGATGCGTCTCGCGCACCAGGAAGGCCGAAATGAGCAAGCCGGCGGCCACGAAACCGACGCCGAGGTAGAAGGGCTCCGGGCGCAGGCCCCAGCGGCTGGCCACGTAGCCGGTCGCCAGTGCCGCGCCGGCCACGGCGAAATAGCCGGCGAATTCATTCAGGCCCATGGCCAGCCCGCGATTCTCCGGGCCGGACAGGTCGATCTTCATGATCACCGTGGTGGACCAGGTCAGGCCCTGGCTGATCCCGAGCAGGGCGTTGGCGCACAGGATCCATGACCAGGACGGCGCCCACATCAGCAGGAAGGGAACGGGCGCGGCCACCAGCCAGCCGATGACCAGCACGAGCTTGCGCCCGTACGCATCCGAAAACCGCCCGGCGAAGTAGTTGGTCAGGGCCTTGGTGACGCCGAAGACGACGATGAAAGACAGCACCGCCGTGCGGGCGGCCAGCAGGAACTCCTCCTCGGCGATGGCCGGCAGGATGCTCCGCTCCATGCCGACCATGGCGCCGACGAAGGCGTTGACCAGCACGAGCAGGCTGAACTGCGCCAGGTTGGCGCGAATTCCGAGTTGCGGTGTGCGAGCGGTGGAATTCACGGTCTCAAGCGAGGGGATCCGGCCAGGGCGGATCGCCGTACCGGTCGCGGTACGCCTGGCTGAAATCCACAGCTTCTCTGCCGAACTGCGCGCTGATCTCCTCGTGGTTGGTCACGAAGGTGGAAATGTCGTGTGAATGAACCTTTTGGTACATGGATCCCGTGGCGATAATTTCCCCGATTTCCGCTTCGCTCACCGCGTGTCCGAGGCATCGGAACAGGTAGCGGAGGAAGCCAGGCGGATCCTCGCACAACTGTTCATAGAGTAGTGGTGCAACACGGATGCCCCGTTCGCTCATGCGCTTCAGCAATTGCATCTTTTCTGTGTGCGTGCTTCGGCAGTAGCGAATGATCCCGGCCAACCGCTCCGGATCGACATGGATCGGGGGTATTTCAGACCGCTTCCGCTTGCCGGTCGCAATGTCGAACTGCAGGTGACCGTCCTTGCCAGTGCCGTCGCCGTGGTAAAGCGACAGGGCCCAGCGGAAAATGTCCTGGCGAACCGCGTAGAACACCACGCAATCGTTGCGCATCAACAAGGGATCCAACCCCTCGCTGTATCGATGCCGTTCGAGGTGCAGGCGCGCAGCCAGGTCCGGCCCAAAGCGGGGGATGCGCTCGACGAACCTGAGCAACGTTCCGCGGTCACGTTCGTCCGGTGGGCGATACCGCATCTTGATGCCGGGGATGGTGTTGGCCTCGATGGGACCGAGGCCGCAACCGACGTTGCGGGAATAGATTCGGTTGAGGCGGTCCTGGTCCCTCGCCCCGCTGAATATGATGTCCAGGCACTGCAGGATATCCCGGCTGGGCATGCCGCCGGTCTGGTAGCGGTCAAAAGGTTCGTCTGTGCGAGCGTCGACCTGGTGCACCATGGATATGCCGCGCGTGCCGTTGAGCAGCCACCACAGGTGACTGGTGCCTTCCTTCTCGTGGTGCAGGATCAGGAAACCGGGCATTGCAAGGCGCATTCGTCCGTTAGCTGTCGCCCCGTGGCCTGCGGCGCTCGATGCGGTCCTTGTCTTCGCTGAGGTCCACCGAGAATAATTGGCCCTCGGAGTGCGCCACCGTGGTACAGACCGTGGCGTCACCGGTCACGTTGGTGACGGTGCGCAGCATGTCGAGGATACGGTCCACGCCGAGGATCAGCGCGATGCCCTGGGCCGGCACGTTGATGGCCTCCAGGATGATGACCAGCATGATGATGCCGGCGCCGGGCACGGCCGGCGTGCCGATCGAGGCCATCACCGCGGTCAGCACGATGGTGAGCTGCTGGGCGATGCTCAGGTCCATGCCCAGCGTCTGGGCGATGAACACGGCCGCGACGGCCTGGTACAGCGCCGTGCCGTCCATGTTGATGGTCGCGCCCAGCGGCAGCACGAAGGAGGAAATTTCCTCCGAGGCGCCGAGTTTCTCCTCGCAGCGCTCCATGGTCACCGGCAGGGTGGCGCCGCTGGAACTGGTGGAAAACGCCACCAGCTGCGCCGGGCCGATGCCGCGGTAAAAATTCCTGAAGGTCAGGGGCGTCCAGAACTTAAGCAGCGCGCCGTAGGTCAGCCCCACGTGAATCAGCATGCCCAGGATCACGGTCAGCATGTAGAAACCCAGGGCACTGAGCAACTGCATGACCTGGCTGGGATCGTCTCCCGTCACCGAGGTGATGGTCCCTGCGATCAGGGCAAACACGCCCAGCGGGGCAATCTTCATGATCAGGTCCACCAGGCGTATGACCGCGTGGGACAGGGCGTCGAACACGTCTATGAGCGGTTTCGACTTGTTCGCCGGCAACTGGATCAGCCCGATGCCGAACAACAGCGCCACGAACACGATCTGCAGCATGTTGCGGTTGTCGGAGGCGGAGTCGAAGAAATTGGTCGGCACGATGTCCACGATCATCTGGAGCGGTCCGCGCTCCCGGGCCACGTCGGCGGCCTCGTCGCGCGCCGTTGCATCGCCGCCGTACTGCGCCTGCAGGGTGACTCTCGTCTGCTCCGGCACGCTGTGGCCGGGCTTGACCGTGTTGACCAGGACCAGGCCGATGGTGACGGCGATGGCCGTCGTGGTGACATAAATGCCGATGGTCTTGCCGCCGATGCGCGACAAGCGGCTGAGGTCGCTGAGCGAGGCGACGCCGGTGACCAGCGAACCGATGACCAGCGGGATCGCGATCAGCTTGAGGCTGTTCAGGAAGATCGTGCCCCAGGGTGAAATCCAGTCCTCGGTGAACTCGACCCAGCCCGCGGCCGCCGCGACGATGCCGTAGATGACGCCGGCCACCAGGCCGATGATGATTCTCCAGTGCAGTTTCTTGTGCCAGGGCATGTTCTCGTTCCGGTGTCTGCGGGCTGTACGGCCGGTTCGCGGGGTGTTCTCCGGTTCCGGTGCAAGTTACCAAAATCCGTTTGCGGATACGAACTTTTTAGGCGCGGAAGCGGCAATCGGCTAATATCCACCGCTGAGACCGCACCAACCGCATTGTCGCGACGGGGGAGTAGTACCGGAATGATCCGCCGCCTGTTCGGCCTCAGCGCCGTGATGCTGGCCCTGCTGGTGGCCGGCAAGTGGGAATCGCGGCCCCTCGAGCATCCGCCGGGCGTACTGGTGCCGCAAGCACCGCGCCAGGTGGCCGTGCCGGAATCGACCTTCAACGTGGACGAATACCAGCTAACGCGCATGGCGGCCTTCGAACTGCGCGCCCGCGTGTTGTCTTCCGAGTCCTATTACCTGTGGCGCGAGGCTGCTTTGTCCCCGCTGGACCTGGCGCTGGGCTGGGGCGTGATGTCCGATCAGGCGGTGCTCGACCGTATCGACATCTCGCAGAGCGGGCGCTGGTACCACACCCGTTACGACTACCCGGCCCCGGTCAGCGACAGCCAGATCATCAACAACAGCAGCAACATGCACATGATCCCGGCCGACCGGGCCATCCGCAAACAGCTCAAAAATCTGCGCCGGGGCGACATCGTGCAACTCGCCGGCCACCTGGTGAACGTGTCTCACGAATCCGGTTGGCACTGGAACAGCTCCCTGCGCCGCGACGACACCGGGGCCGGCGCCTGTGAACTTTTCTACGTGGAAAGCGTACGGGTGGAGTAGGGCAGGTGGCCGGGTTGGAGGGAGCAAGTAAACTACCAGTTCGGTGCTCGAAGCAGCCCTGAGGCCGGGTTTGATCAGGGCCCTCGTGGCTTGTCAACACCACGTCGCCGCGTTGCGAGACTATTTCGATTCCAGTTGAGTTGGGTCATGGGAAATTTCGCTTTTTTCCCATAAATTACAACCACATGATTGAAATACGGATACACGGCCGGGGAGGACAGGGCGGAGTCACGCTCGCAAAGATCCTGGCCAACGCACAGCGCCTCGAGGGCAAGTCGGTACAGGCCTTCGGTATCTATGCAGCGGAGCGTTCAGGCGCTCCGCTGCAGGCTTTTCTGCGCTACGCCAATCGGCCCATCCACAATCCCAACCAGATCTATGAACCCGACCACATCATCGTCCTCGACCCGACGCTGATCTCGCCGCCGATCCTCTCCGGCCTGAAGCCCGGGGGCTTCATCCTGCTGAACACGCCCCAGTCGCCGGCCGATTACGAGGGGCGGGAGCGCGTGGAGCCGTTCCGGGTGGCGACCCTGGACGCCACGACGATCGCGGTCGAAAACGGGCTGGGCAGCCGCACCGTGCCGATCGTCAACACCGCGCTGGCCGGCGCCGCAGCGCGCCTGATCGACCTGCAACTGGAATCCGTGCTGCAGGCCTGCCGGGACATGGGCTTTCACGCCGGCAACCTGAACGCCGCCCGGCGCGCTTACGCCGAGGTGCGCTTCATGGCACACGCGGCCCGGGAAGCCGAGCAGGTGCACGTGCCGGCGTCACGCGCCCGTATCCCGGGCATGGTGGACGGAAATACGGGCACGTTGCCCGGCATCCGGACCGGGGAGTGGGCAAACCAGCAGCCGATCTGGGAAAACGCGACCCCGCCCTGCAATTTCGTGTGCCCGGCGGGCAACGACGTCCAGGGTTTTCTGCAGCGCCTGGCGAAAGACGACGTGGACGGCGCGCTGGAAATCCTTCTGCGCACATCGCCACTGCCGTCCGTGTGCGGGCGGGTCTGTCCGGGATTCTGCATGCAGGAATGCAACCGCAACGAGCTCGAGGGCCCGGTCAACGTGCGCGCGCTGGAGCGGTACGCGGGCGATCACGGCACGGCGCCGGTCGTGGCGGTCCCTGCTCGCGAGGAGCGCGTCGCGGTCATCGGTTCCGGGCCGGCCGGCCTGTCGGGCGCCTGGCAACTGGCCAGGCTGGGTTACCGGGTCACCGTATTCGAAGCCGGGCCGGAACCCGGCGGCCTGATGCGTACCGGAATTCCGACCTACCGCCTGCCGCGCGAGGACCTGGACCGTGATATCTCGCGCATCCTCGACCTGGGCGTCGAGGTGAAACTGGACAGCCCGGTGGACGCACAGCGCCTGCATGAGCTGGCCGGTGAATATGACGCCGTGCTCGCCGCCACCGGCCTGCAGAGGCTGACCGCCCTTGACCTCGGACTGGACATGTCCGGCGTGATGCAGGGCATCGAATTCCTGGACCTGGCCCGCAGCGGCGAGATCGGCGTGGACGGTGAGGCCGTGATCGTGGTGGGCGGCGGCAACACGGCCGTGGACGCCGCGCGCTCCGCGTTTCGCCTGGGCGCCAGTGACGTGCGCATCGTCTATCGCCGCACGCGCGAGGAGATGCCGGCCATCGCGGAGGAGATCGAGGAGGCCATCGACGAGGGTATCGCCATTGACTTCCTGTGCGCGCCATTGCACATCGAGGGCGGTAACGGGCATCGTGTGCTGGTCTGCCAGCGCATGGAACTCGGCGAGCCGGACGACAGCGGCCGGCGACGGCCGGTGCCGATCGAGGGTGCACGGGTCGAATACGACTGCGACCGGGTGATCCTGGCGCTCGGGCAGGCCGCCGAACTGTCGCTGCTGCCGGAAGGCGCCAGGCTGGCCGACGACGGGCACATCCACTCCAACGGCCAGGGCGAGAGCGGCGGGGGCATGTATGCCGCCGGCGACCTGCTGACCAACGAGGGTACGGTGACGGCAGCCATCGGTTGCGGACGGGACATGGCCCTGATGCTGCACGAGCGCTTCACGGGCCAGCAGCACAGGGCGGAGCGCCCGCCAGCGGATGAGGTGGTGCGCGCCGACCGGATCCGCATGCAGCACTTCGAGCACATGCACCGGCGCCTCGAAGTGGCGCTTCCGCTGGAAGCCAGGCGGGGATCCTTCGACGAGGTGCGGCACGGCCTGGAGGACCCGGAAGAGGCGAAGCGCTGCCTCAGCTGCGGCGTCTGTAACGCCTGCGACCGCTGCGTCACATTCTGCCCGGACGGCGTGCTGCGCCGCGAAGGGGACCGGATCGTGTTCGACTACGATTATTGCAAGGGTTGCGGCGTCTGCGTGTCCGAGTGCTCGCGGGCCGTGATCCACATGGAGCAGGGCAGTGCCGGCAGCCGTTGACATGGAAGCCCTGCGCATCGTGACCGGCAACCAGGCGGCCGGCCACTCGCTCAGTCTCGCCGGCGAGGCCAACCGCAACGCGCGCGGCGTGGTCTGCGGCATCTACCCGATCACGCCCCAGACCGAGATCGTCGAGTACGTGGCCAGTTTCCCGTTCACCAAGGGCCGCGTCATTCCGGTCGAGAGCGAGCACAGCGCCATGGGCGTGTGCATCGGCGCGTCCCTCAACGGCACGCGATCGTTCACCGCCAGTTCCTCCAACGGGCTGGCCTACATGGCCGAGAACGTCATGGTGGCGGCCTTCTACCGCCTGCCCATCGTCATGGTGGCCGTCAACCGCACGCTCGGCCCGCCCTGGAACATCTGGGCGGACCAGGGCGACACGCTGATGTTCCGGGACTTCGGCTGGATCCAGTTGTACTGCGATTCGAACCAGGACGTGGCCGACACCACCCTGCTGGCGTTCAGGCTGGCGGAGGACGCCCGGGTGCTGTTGCCCGTCATGGTCTGCATGGACGCCTTCATCGTCTCCCACACGGCCATGGAGACCGTGCTGGCCACCCAGGCGCAGGTGGACCGCTACCTGCCCGACTGTCACCTGCCGCACCGGCTGGATACGGCGCACCCCGTCACCGTGGGCGGGCTCGCGTGGCCGCAGGAAACCCTTTCGCAACGGCTGGAACTGGACGAGGCCATGGCGCGCGTACCGGCCGTGTACGAGGAGTGCCGGGCCGAGTTCAACTCGGTCTTCGGCCGCGAGGTGGCGGACGTGGTAGAGGGGTACTTCACCGAGGACGCCGAAGACCTTCTGATCGCCTCGGGAACCGTGGCCACCACGGCGCACGAGGTCGTCTCCCAACTGCGCGCCCGGGGCAGGAAGATCGGCCTGGTCCGGATCAAGATGTTCCGGCCATTCCCGGCCGCCCGGATCCGCGAATTATGCGGCGGAGCCCGGCGCATCGGCGTGCTCGACCGAAACTATGCGGCGGGCATCGGCGGCATTTTCTGCCACGAACTGCGCGCCTGCCTGCACGGGCACTCGGACGCCACGATCCAGGGCTACCTGGCCGGGGTGGCCGGCGGCGACGTCGTACCGGAGATGGTGCGGGAGGCGGCCGACGACCTGGCTTCCAGGGATGGTCCCGGCGACCCGGTCTGGATGGGGATCGAGAAATGAATGAAATCCCCCGCAGCACACAAGGCCCGGACTGCCTGCTGCGTCCCGGCAACACCAATTGCGGTGGCTGCGGCATGAGCATGTCACTGACCATGTTCGGCCGCGCCCTGGAGGGAGAGCAGTGCTCGCTGGTGATCCCGGCCTGTTGCGGCATCGTCACGGCGGGCGCCTATCCGACCACCAGCTACGGCGTGCCGGTGACCGCCTCGACCTTTGCCTCGGCGCCCGCATTCGCCAGCGGCGCCGCCGCTGCCGTGGATCTGAACGGCGAGCAGAACCACGTGGTGTGCTGGGCCGGCGACGGCGGGACCTACGACATCGGCCTGGCGACGCTGTCGGCCGCCGCCGAGCGCAACGAGAACATCATCTACATCTGCTACGACAACGAGATCTACGGCAACACCGGCGGCCAGCGCTCTTCGGCGACGCCGTTCTCCGCACGCACCGCCACGACGCCCGCCGGCAAGGCCGAGCGCAAGAAAAACATCCTGCAGATCGTGGCCGCCCACCGCGTGCCTTACGCGGCGACCCTGTCCATCGCCCACCCGGACGATTTCAGGCACAAGGTGCGCACGGCCCTGGGCACCGAAGGCTTTCGCTTCCTGCTGATCCATTCGCCGTGCCCGACCGGCTGGAAATCCGAACCGGCCGAGTCCGTCGAACTGGTCAGCCTGGCGGTGCGCAGCGGCATCTTTCCCCTGTACGAGGTGTTCGACGGGGTGAAGTACCGGATCAACGTGAAGCCGGATGGAACCGACCCCTCGGAGTACTTCGACAAGCAAAGGCGCTTCCGCAGCGAGGACATCGACCTGGACGCCATCCGCGCCTGGATCCAGCGGACCCAGCAGCACCTGGAACGCCTGGCGGCAGGCTGATTTTCCCTTGGCATGAAAACGGCCCGCCAGTCGGCGGGCCGTTTCGGCATGCGCGGCTTTTGCTTATGCCGCCTTGGGATGGGGTACTTCGCCCGGGTTTTCCGGTTCCTCGACCGCCACGTACGGATGATAATCCGGCTGGTACATGCGGTCGCGCACGTAGGTCCGGATATCCTGCGGCTCGGGGACGGTCGCGAGCCCTTCCTCGTAGGCCGCCCGGCACACGGCCGTCGCGATGGCCAGCGAGATCTGGCGGATCTTGCGCAGGTCCGGGTACATGGTGCCGGTCGCGAGTTCCCCGTCCGTGACCATGTGGGCCAGGGTCTTGGCCGCGGTGTAGAACATGGCGTCGGTGATCTTCCTGGCCCCGCAGCTGACGCCGCCCAGCCCGACGCCCGGGAAGATGAACATGTTGTTGCCCTGTCCGGGTACGAAGATCTTGCCGTTCAGGCGCACCGGGTCGAAGGGGCTGCCGCTGGCAAATATCGCGTCGCCGTTGGTCCACTCGTAGGCCTGTTCCGCGGTGCATTCCGACTTCGTCGTCGGATTCGACAGGGCGAAGATGACCGGCATGCGGCAGCTGCGGTACATGGCCCTGATCACCTGGCGGTCGAAGGTCTGCGGCTGACCGCTGACCCCCACGAGGATGGTGGGCTTGACCCGCTTCACGACTTCCAGCAGGGTCTCGGCCCCCTCCTCGTCACGGGCATAGGGAACCTTGTGCGCCTGGAGTTTCTTCCTGCGCGCCTTCGTCACCAGGCCCTTGGAGTCCATCAGCCAGAAACGCTCGCGTGCCTGCTCCAGGGTGATGCCGCTTTCCTCCACCATGCCGGCGCAGATCATTTCGGCGATTCCCACGGCCGCGGAGCCCGCCCCGTAGAAGATGATGCGCTGGTCGGCCAGTTTCTGCTCCTTGGCGCGCATGGCGCACAGGAGGCCGGCCAGGGCCACGGCACCGGTCCCCTGGATGTCGTCGTTGAAGCTCAGCACTTCTTCGCGGTAACGCTCGAGCAGCGGGAAGGCCTTGTCATTGGTGAAATCCTCCCACTGGATCAGCACGTTGGGCCAGCGTCTCCGGGCGGCGTTCACGAACTCGTCGACCATGGCGTAGAACTTGTCGCCCTTGGCGCGCTTGCGGGTGATGCCCAGGTACAGGGGATCGCTCAGCAGTTCCTCGTTGTTCGTGCCCACGTCGATCAGGATGGGCAGGGTCCGGGACGGGTGCAGGCCGGCGCCGGCCACGTAGAGGGCCAGCTTGCCGATCGGTATGCCCATGCCGTTGGCGCCGAGGTCGCCCAGGCCGAGTATGCGGCTGCCGTCGGAAATGACGATGATGTCCACTTCCCTGGCCGGCCAGTTGCTCAACACGTCGGCGATCCTGCCGCGCTGGTTCCAGTTCAGGTAGAGGCCGCGGTTCTTCCGGTAGATATGCCCGAACTGCTGGCAGGCATGGCCCACGGTCGGCGTGTACAGGATCGGGGTCATCTCCATCAGGTTTTCCATGACCACCTTGTAGAACAGGGTGACATTGCGATCATGCAGGGCCGTCAGGTAGATGTACTTCTCCAGCGCGTTGACCTGGCGATGATAGTTTTCCAGCACCCGCTGGACCTGCTCTTCCATGTCCGCGACGTGCGGCGGAAGCAGGCCGCTCAGGCCCAGGTCGATACGCTCCTGGGACGTGAAGGCCGTGCCCTTGTTGAGCCAGGGGTCATTGAGCAGATCGAGCCCCCTGAGGAAAACGGGTACGGGCGAGTCCGGGCCTGAGTCCGGGGTGAGAACACTGTGTTGCGGCACCATTGTGACCTCCTGAGTGCGGTACTCGTGCGCCGTTGGGATGTGCGAATGCTACGCGTGGCTGAATTGCCTCGGTGATGGGTCAAGTATGCCTCGTAAGGGCCCGAAGAAGCGTGATCCAAGTCATTGTTTTGTCGTAAATACACAACGAACTATCAATAACTTGCGAGCGCCTTGCCCAAAGCCGCTTCCGGGGGCGGAGCCCCCGAAGCAAAGGTTCGTTACAAGCTGTTGAAGAAACGGGGTTTCCCGGCTTATTGGCCCTCAGGTACACCCTTTCAGGTGCAGCAGCAGGGCCTTCTGCGCGTGCATGCGGTTTTCCGCCTGGTCGAATATCGCCGAATTCGGAAGGCGCGAGGTGGCGTAATCGATCTCGTCGCCGTAGTGGGCCGGGAGGCAGTGCAGGATGATTGCGTCCGGGTCCGCGCGTTCCATGGTTTCGGCATCGATCCGGTACGTTTCGAAGATGCGCTTGCGGGCCTTGGCCTCGGCTTCCTGGCCCATGGACGCCCAGACGTCCGTGTACAGCACGTCGGCGCCGCCAACGGCGTCGAGATCGTTGCTGGCGGCAATTCGGGCGCCGGATGCCTCGCCGAGTTTCCAGGCTTCCTTCAGCACCTTTCTCTTTGGTTCGTACCCTTCCGGCGTGATGATCGTCAGGTGCATTCCGGTCAGCGCGGCGCCGTACATGAGTGAGTGCGCCACGTTGTTGCCGTCGCCGATATAGCAGGTGTGCAGGCCTTTCAGGTTGCCCTTGCGCTCGATGATGGTCTGCAGGTCGGCCAGGATCTGGCAGGGGTGCTCGAAGTCGCTGAGGCCGTTGATGACGGGCACGCTGGCGTGGCGGGCGAGCTCCTCGACCACGTCGTGGCCGAAGACGCGCGCCATGATCGCGTCGGCCATGCGAGATATGGTCAGGGCGACGTCCTCGGGAATCTCCCGGGCGCCCAGCTTGATGTCGCTCGGCGCGAGGTAGATGGCGTGCCCGCCCATCTGCGCCATCCCGGTTTCGAAGGATACGCGGGTGCGCAGGGAGGGTTTCTGGAAAATCATCGCCAGCACCTGCCGCTCGAGGCGGTCCGAATAATCGCCGGGGCGCGACTTGACGTCGGCTGCCGTGTCCAGCACCAGACGCAGTTCCGCGGCGGCGAAATCTGTGACGGAAAGGAAGTGGCGGTCTTTCAGTGGCGTCGGCATTCCGGTGTTCCTCCATACGTGCCTGAACGGGTCGCGCGCAAGTCTAGCCCAAAGAATTCGGGAGACGAAGAGCGAAACGGCGAAGAAATGATCTACGTCGCAAGCGCTTTTTCGACGGCCCCCAGGTCGGGCTCCAGGTGCAGTGGCGGAGGGGCGCTCCGGCCGGCTGCGGCCGTGTCCTTGAGCCCGCTGCCGGAGACCAGGACGACGATCCGTTCGTCCGCTGCCACGACGCCCTGGTCGGCCATATGCCTCACGGCAGCCCAGGCCACCGCGCCTGCCGGTTCGGGAAACACGCCGGCGAGGCTCGAGACCTCATGGATGGCAGACAATGTGGCCTCGTCCGGCACGCTGACCGCCTCGCCGCCCGATTCCATGACCGCGCGTACCGCGGCAAGACCGTCGCGGGGGCGGTTGACCGAAATGGAATCGGCGATCGTCGTGGCTTCGACCTCGTCCACGTTGACCCGGTGCCAGTCCGNNCACGTTAACCCGGCACCAGTCCGGATCATCCCCGCTCGCGCGCAGGCGATTGACGGTTCGGCAGATCGCGTCGCTGGAAGACGACTGGGCGCAGTCGAGCTTCGGCACCCGGTCGGCCAGGCCCGCCGCATGCAGCTCACGCCAGCCCTTCCAGGCAGCGCTGATGATATTGCCGTCCCCGGCGGGCACCACGACGCGGTCGGGTACCCGTCGGCCGAGGGCCTCCCACACCTCGAAGCTCCAGGTCTTCTTGCCCTCCCGGGTAAAGGGATTGACGCCGGTGCTCCTGTTGGACCATCCGAACGCTTCGCAGGCCTTAAGGCA
>JABAHR010003360.1_pt1 | contig 24248 bp, 22 predicted proteins | sample 7062101 | NCBI WGS metagenome assembly JABAHR01 (sample SAMN14534553, study PRJNA622989) | marine sediment metagenome | biome: marine biome [ENVO:00000428]; feature: marine pelagic biome [ENVO:01000023]; material: deep marine sediment [ENVO:00002113] | place: India: Gulf of Kutch | collected...
GTCGAAGAGCTAGGCGAGATTGGTTAGACCCGGGCGCAAGCCCGATCCGGCCATTCCAGCCACGCAATCCGCAATCTCCGTGCGGACCCGCCCGACCACCCCCTGGGGTGGTCGGGTTTTATTTTGCTTGCGGTTAGCCGACCGGGCCCGGACAATTCCGTGGCGATGTCGGCAGGACAGGGAACCAGTTTGCATGGACCGTTGAACGGGATACGGGTACTCGACTTCACGCGGGTACTCGCGGGGCCGTGGGCGTCGCAGCTGCTGGCTGATTACGGCGCGGAAGTCATTAAAATCGAGCGGCCCGGAACGGGCGACGATACGCGTCAATGGGGTCCGCCCTGGCTTCAAGACGACGCCGGGCGTGACTACGGAGAGTCGGCGTACTTTCTCTCCGCTAATCGGAATAAACGCTCGGTGACCATTGATCTCGGTCATCCGGATGGTGCCCGGCTCGCCAGCGACCTGGTGGCACAGTGCGACGTCATCATGGAAAACTTCAAAGTTGGCACGATGGACCGTTTCGGACTGGGCTATGCCGCATTGAGTGCGAGCCACCCGTCGCTGGTTTACTGTTCGATCTCGGCCTACGGGCAGTCCGGGTCGCGCGCGAACCGTCCCGGGTACGACGCCATGATCCAGGCATCGGCTGGCTTGATGAGCGTCACTGGCGAAGCTGACGGCCCGCCGCAGAAGGTCGGCGTGGCCATCGCCGATATCATGGCCGGCATGTACGCCACCACGGCTATCCTCGCAGCAATCGTCGCCAGGCATGAATCGGGCGCAGGTCAGCACATAGACATTCCTCTGTACGACAGCCAGGTGGCATGGCTGGCGAACCAGAACATGAATTTCCTGGTTGGCGGCGAGGTTCCCGGACGGCTCGGCACCGCGCATCCCAACCTGGTTCCCTACCAGGCTTTCGCGACCGCTGATGGCCACCTGATCCTGGCCATCGGAAACGACGCCCAGTTCAGGGCCTGTTGTGAATGCCTTGGTATTGCGGAGACCGGCAGAGACGCGCGCTTCGCCAGCAATGCCGGTCGGGTCATGTACCGGACGGAGCTGGTCGAAATCATGGGCAAGGCTTTTGCGCGGAACAAGACTGACGCATGGCTGGAAGCTCTGGCAGAGCGCGGTGTTCCGGCCGGACCCATCAACTCGGTCGGTGATGTCCTGTCCGATAACTATGCAAGCGAGCGGGAACTGGTGCGTTTCCTGCCGCATGGGGCCGGCGGCGACGCACCGACCGTTGCGAACCCGGTGCGTTTTTCAGGCACGCCGGTTGACTACCGTCATGCGCCACCGGCGCTCGGCGAGCATACCGAAGAAATTCTTGCCGAGTGGCTCGGGCTGGACGCTGCCAGGATCGAGGAATTGCGCGTCAGCGGCGCGATCTAGATGACCAACCGGGATTCCGAATCGCGATATGCCTGGTTGGAGGACGAAGTAGCGCGCGGCGCCACGATCGTTACTGCGAGCCGGCGTCTCGCGCGAGATCTCGCCGGCGTTTATGGCGAGCGACGCCTCGCGGAGGGCACACTGGCCTGGGCCACGCCAATGATCTGGGCCTGGCCCGACTGGCTTTTGCGGCTTGCGGCAGCCGCTCGCGATCCAGTTCAGCTGCCGCGCCAGCTGGATTCATTGTCGGTTGCCGTGCTCTGGGAGCAATGCCTCGGCAGACGGGTTCCAGCAGGCGTTCTGAGCCTCGGCGGCGTTGTCCGCCAGGCGGTCCGCAGCTGGCAGCGGCTTGGCGAATGGAACGTGCCGGTCTCGGCGCTGCTCGCGACAGCGGGCACGGAAGATGAGCGCCTGTTCGCCAGCGCGGCCGCTGACTACACCGACATGCTGCAGCAGAACAACTGGGCCGACGCCACGCAGCTGCCGGGCATCGTCGCGACGCTTGTTGCGGCCGAGCCGGATCTCGCGCCGGGTCGCCTCGTGCTGGCCGGCTTCGACCGCGTGAGTCCGACGGTAAGCCTCGTCATCGAAGCGCTCGAGCAGCAAAGCTGCGTGGTCCACGTCAAAGACCGCGCCCGCCGTTCGAGGGATGTCGACATTCGCGCGTTCGCGGATTCGGACGCCGAAATGCGGGCCGCTGGCGATTGGGCGCGGCGCAAATTGGCGCTCGATCCGGCGGCAGCGATCGCCATTGTCAGTCCCGAACTCGAGAGCGACGCCGAGGACGTCTCGCGGCTGGTGCGCGAGGGACTGGTTCCCGGCTGGCAGTTCGGCGGTGCTTCCCACCGCGCCGCGGCAAACCTGTCGTATGGCCGCAGGCTGGCCGAGTATCCGGCGATCTCGGTCGCCTTGTCCGTGTTGCGCTGGACCTGGCAGGGGCTGGCAGGTCCGGATCTCAGCTTGCTCCTGCGCACCGCTTGCCTCGGGCAGGCCGAGGTTGGCGGTCGGAGCCGTATCGAGCGGGCTATTCGCGCTTTCCCTGATCGCGAGTGGTTACCTGCAGACTTCCGATCGGCGTTAAATGGCGCGGATGACGCGCCGGACGCAGTCCGTTTCCTGGAGCTTGCCAAGACCATCGAAGACTTTGCCGCCGAGGTGGCCGACACGCAGCGGGCGCCGACGGACTGGGTCCGCAAAACTGACGAGTTGCTCGACAGCGTCGGCTGGCCCGGCGCAGATACCCTCGACAGTCCCGGCTACCAGCTGGTCAATCGCTGGCGTGAGCTCATGAACGATTTTGCGAGGGTAGGGACGGTCGTGCCTTCGATGCACTGGCGTGAAGCCGCGTCGCGAATAGCGTCGATTGCAGCGGAGACTGTCTGGCAGCCCGATGTCGGACCCGGTGTCGTCAGGGTGCTCGGGACGCTGGAAGCTTACGGCATGGAGTTCGACGCGGTCTGGGTCTGCGGTATGGACGCCACGCAGTGGCCGCCACCCTCAAGGCCGCTGCCGTTCGTGTCGCGGCGGCTGCAGCGGGATCGGGACATGCCCGACGCGACGCCCACCGACACGCTGGCCTTTGCACGTCGCTTGCTGGAGCGCCTGACCGATGCTGCGCCAGCCTGCGTATTCAGCTGGAGCGAAACGCGCCAGGACGCGGAACTGACACCCAGTCCATTGCTCGACACGATAGCACCCACCGGCGAAAGCGATGCCGCCGATCCGCTCTGGTCCGCGCGGTCGCTTGTCGGGACGCGACGGTTGGTATCGGTCGACGCGGACGAGGTACCGCCCGTCGGCGACGGGGAGCGAGTCCGTGGCGGCAGCTACACGCTGCAGAGACAATTCTCGGAGCCTTTTTCCGCATTCGTGCACGGCCGCCTCGGCGTCCGGCCGCTCGACCCGTTCCTGAAAGGCCTGTCGCCGAGTCTGCGCGGCAGCGTCATCCACAATGCTCTGCACAACCTGTTGGCCGATGATCCGTCGCAGGCGGAGATTGCAGCCTGGCCGGATAAGAGCCGGCGCATCGGCAGCGCAGTCGACGCGGCGCTGGACGCAGTGGGACGTCATGCGGACCCGGTACTGCAACGCCTGATCGGTCTCGAAGGTCGCCGGCTGCGGCGCATGCTGGACGACTTCATCATGGCCGAGACGGAGCGAGCTGCATTTGCAGTCGCTGGCGTCGAGAAGACGGTGGAGTACCGGCGCAACGGCATGACGCTCGGGTTCCGGATCGATCGCGTCGACCAGTTACCGGACGGCAGGATCCTGGTTATCGACTACAAGACCGGCATGCCGAAGACTTTCCTGACAAAGGACGGCGATCTCACGGACCTGCAGCTCGTGGCTTATGCCGACGCCCTCGCCGAGCCGGTGGGCGGCCTGTTGTTCATCAACGTTGATTCCCGAGGCATCGCTTATCGCGGCGTCGGCGACGGTTGGCAGGCAAGCGACGATCAGGACTGGGAGGCCAGGCTCGATGCGTGGCGCAGCGAGCTGCATGCCGTCGTTGCGGGGCTGGCCGGCGGCGATGCCCGGATCAGGCGCTACCAGAACACTGCCGACGCACGACCGCTCGCCATCCTCAGTCGTTTCGAGGAGCTCCGACGTGACCGCTGATTCGCTGCTTATCGAAAAGGATGTCGCGGCTCGTCGCGACGCGCTCGATGTCGAGCAGTCCTTTATCGTTCAGGCGCCAGCCGGTTCCGGCAAGACGGAACTCCTGATTCAGCGATTCCTCGCGCTGCTCGCGATCGTCGATCATCCCGAGGAGGTCCTCGCGATCACTTTCACCCGCAAGGCTGCGGAGGAGATGCGGGTCCGCGTGCTCGAGGCGCTGCGACGCGCACGTGACAGGATCGAGGTCCATACCCGTCACGAGAAACTGACGCTCTCGTTGGCTGACGCGGTTTTACACCGAGACGGTGACAAAGATTGGCAATTGCTCGATTCGCCGTCGCGAATGCGCATTGAGACTGTCGACGCCTTCGGCGCAGGGATAGCGAGATCGTTGCCGCTCAGTTCCGGCCTGGGCGGCGCAAATACGACCGTCGCCGATGCGGAGATGCTGACGCTCTACCGGGAGGCCGCCGCGGCAACCCTCGATTATCTGGCGACCGATGCGGACGCCGGGCAGATGGTGGCAAGGGTCCTCGAACACCTCGACAACAACGTGGGCCTGTACATCGCCTACCTGTCTCGCATGCTCAGCTCACGCGAGCAGTGGCTCGGCATCACTGGCAGCGGCATCCGTTCGGCTGCCGACGCAGAGGCAGCGAGGCGCCAGCTCGAGGCGAATATCGCCGATATTGTGCAGCGTCATCTTTCATCGACTCGTGCCCTGTTGCCGGCGCTTGCCGAGCAGGAATTGCCCGCGCTACTCGGCTATGCGGGACGCAACCTGGTTGAAGCGGGCAAGCTCGAGCACCGACTTGCTGCATTGGCCGACGCCGGGTCACTGCCGGGCACCGACGTCGGTGACCGGCTCGCCTGGCAAGGCGTTGCCGATCTGCTGCTGACGCAACGCGGGGACTGGCGCAAGTCGGTAACGGTCAATGACGGCTTCCCGCCGGGTAACAAGGAACCAAAAGGCGCGTTGAAGGGAATTATCGACGGGTTGCAGCAAGTACCCGGACTGCAAACCTACCTGGCACGTTGCCGCCTGTTACCGGAAGCACACTATGCCGACAGTCAGTGGGACGTGCTGCTCGCGTTGTTCCAGCTGCTGCCGATGGCCGTCGGCGAGCTGCGTCGGTTATTCGGCGAACGTGGCGTTGTCGATCACAACGAAGTCGCAATTGCCGCCGGCCGCGCACTGGGCAGCAGCGAGGAGCCGGGCGAGGTCGCGCTGATGCTCGATTACCAGGTTCGGCACCTGCTGGTCGACGAGATGCAGGACACGTCCATCGCCCAGTATGATCTGTTGCGCAAGCTGACGGCCGGCTGGCAGCCGGACGATGGTCGCACGATTTTTTGCGTCGGCGACCCTATGCAGTCGATCTACCGGTTCAGGGATGCCGAGGTTGGAGAGTTCCTCGTCGCCAGAGAACGAGGCATCGGTTCGGTACACCTCGAGCCTCTTACCCTGCGACAGAATTTCCGTTCCGGCGAAACCTTGGTGCACTGGTTCAATACCGTGTTTTTGCAGGTGATGCCACTGCGCGACGACATCGCGATCGGCGCAATATCGTATGCCGAATCTGCGCCAACGCCGGACAAGCGCGGGCAGGGTGAATGCCGCGTGCATGCGCTCTTCGATGCCGATCCCGAGCAAGAGGCCGCCACGACGATCGAGGTGATCCGCCATTGCCTCGCACAAAACGACAGCGACAATGTCGCCGTCCTCGTAAGGAGCCGCACCCAGCTCGGCGACCTGCTGTCACAGCTGCGGCGTGCCGGTATTGATTACCAGGCGGTGGAAATCGAACGACTTACGGATGTTCCCGAGATCATCGAACTCATCGCGCTTACACGGGCGCTGTGCCACGAGGGCGACAGGCTCGCGTGGCTGGCGATGCTGCGCAGCCCGCTGGTCGGCATGCGCTGGGCGGACATCCACGCGCTGGTGCGTAATGACGACCGGCACACTGTCCCGGAGCTGTATTCGGACAGGGAGCGACTTGCGACCCTGTCCGCAGATGGCCGGCAGCGCCTCGCGTCATTCCTGGAGCGGATCGAGCCGTTTCGACAGGCCAATCGCATCGTCTCACTGCGAGAGCGCGTCGAAGTAGCCTGGCACCTGCTCGGAGGACCAACCTTGCTGGCGGACGCAGACATGCTCGAGAACGCGTATCGGTATCTCGAGACGATCGAGCGGATCAGTGTCGCAGGCACCTTGCCGGATGTCAGTGAACTCGAACGCAGGCTGGACGAGGAGCGCGTGTCGAGCCTGGCGGGTGGTAGCTGCAGGCTGCAGATCATGACGATGCACAAAGCGAAGGGGCTGCAGTTCGATCATGTCGTCCTGCCGTCGCTGGGTCGGGGAACGCGGGGCGGCAGCAAGGAGGTGCTGAGCTGGCTGAACCTGCCCGACAGGGAAGGCAGCAACGAAATGATTATCAGCCCGGTAGGTCCGCGCGCGGCGCTCGAAAACGATCCGCTGCATCGCCTGATAGAAGAAACCGACAAAGACAAGGATCGCATGGAGCTGGATCGGCTGCTGTACGTTGCCTGCACGCGGGCGAGGCAATCGCTGCATCTCGTCGGTAGCGCAGGCATCGCAAAGAGTGGCGATGCATTGAAACGCCCGGACAGTCGCTCGCTGCTGAGTCGGCTCTGGCCGGCAGTCGAAGCGGAGTACGAACGGGCATTCCGGCAGCATCCTGAAACGCCCGAGACCGGGCTGAAAGACGAGGAAGACGCCCTGGTCGAGCCCGTATTGCGGCGGCTCGATGAAGGCTGGACGGTGCCGGCCGTACCCGCGATGCCGGGCGACCGCGCCACGGACAGGCTAATCGCCGATGAGCCACCCGTCGACTACTACTGGGTGGGTTCGGCGTTGCGCCATGCCGGCACAATCGTGCATCGCTGGCTGCACAGGATCGGTGACGGGAGGCTGGCAGTGCAAGCCGAGGACGTCAGTCGGCTGCGGCCGGGCAGTCGTCGCTGGGCTGCGGCGCTGGGGGTGCCGCCGGGCGAGCAGGAGATTGTCTGCGACCGTGTCGAGGATGCATTGCGGGGCATTCTCGGCGATGACAGGGGGCGCTGGATATTGTACGGCGACGGCCGTGCCGAGATGGCGTTGTCGGGCGTCGTCGACGGGCGTATCGAGTCGGTCGTGATCGACCGGGTCAGGGTGGATGCCGACGGCATACACTGGGTTATCGATTACAAGACAAGCACGCACGAAGGTGGCGACCTTGCCGGCTTTCTGGATCAGGAAGCCGAGCGTTACCGGCCGCAGTTGGAACGATATGCCACGATCTATGGGGCACTGACCGACGCGCCGGTGAAAACGGCGTTGTACTTTCCTCTATTGCAGGCTTTCCGGGAGGTCGAAGTCGGATAACTGCCGCGGGATCAGAGCCTGCCCTCGAAACGGAACGGCCTGCGACCTCGCTCGTCGGCGCTGCCGAGAAGACGCAATTGTTGCTCGATAGACGGTGGTGCGCCGGGCAGGGCGGCCACCTGACCGATAAAGCTGTAACTCCGGTCCACATTGATCGAGATGACGCCCGCCACATCGAGCACGCCGGATACGTCTTCGACGTTGCCGGTGATGAGGCCGTCAGCCGAGGTGAAGTCGGCCCGGAAGTCGCCAACAACGCCTGCCGAAAGATACCGCGAAAAAAAATCGTTCACAGTAATGCTGCCGTTCGCAGTCACCGGCAAGCCGTCTTCCAGGACGAGTTCGTCGAACTGCAGTCCCAGGTCGCCATTGAAACCCTCCCGCTGAAAACTCTCGTGCACGAGATCGAGCGGCACGCTGCCGGACAGGTTGGTCAGCGCAAGGCTACCGCCCAGGCCGATGGCGACGTCGGTATTCACCGTCCCGGCGGCCGGGCTTGCCGACGTTTCGAATGCAAGTTCGCCGGTCAGCAACGCTGACGGCTTCAGTTGCCAGCTGATCGATTGCAGGTAGGCGCCACCTGCCAGGCCTTCAGCCGCAAACCCTTTCCAGACGGAACCCGAGATGCCGCTCAGCTGCAGGTCCGGCGGCGCAAACCAGCGGTAGGCAACACGCGCCGGGAAGCTGACGACGAGCACGACAAGGAATACCAGCACGCCTGCGATGATGAGCCGTTTCATGCGCTGATACTAACGCTGCAGGGTCACGCTGGCGTTGACGCGGCCCGGACTGTCGCTGGAGGCGATCGTGAAGCTGCCGGACTCGACCTCGAGGCCGTACTGCCGGTGCAGATCGCCCAGCCAGAGCATGAGGTCGTCGAAGGCCGCAGCCTCGAACTCCACGCGGATGCCTGTGCCGGACGGCGTGGGCTGGCTGCGTTGCAGGGAGTTCGTCAAACCGCGCTGACGAAGGCTGTTATCGACGATGACGACCAGCGACTGGTTCTGCCCCATGTTCGTCGCCTGCCCACTGACGGAGGCCTGGACCTGGCCACGCATTGGCCGGAGCTCGGCAAGCGATCTTTGCCAGTCGTCGACGCGCGCTTCCGCCGCCTTGTGACTGTCTGCCAGCGGTACCCACAGGCCGAACCAGGCCGCAGCGAACACGATCACGACGGCCGCGGCAGCGACGAAAACGCGCTCGCGGGCCTCGAGCGAGCCGAACCAGTCTCTCATCGGCTTGCCTCCTGAACTTGAATGCGGCTGTTCCACCGGTCGCCGTCTTGATCCGTCGACTGGATGGTCGCCCGGAACTGGCCGCTTTCGCCGATCGCCCGCTGAACGTTGTCGAGCGTCGCAACGTCCGGCGCTGCGACCCGGAGATCAATGACGCCGGCACGGAAGCTGATCGCCTGGATCGTCGCCGCCTGGTTCTGCTGTATGGCCTTGCTCAATTGCTCCATCGACTGCAGGAACAGTGGCGGCGTCTCGACGTTGCCGATGCGGCGCCGCAGGGAGTCGATAACCGCGCCCGGATCATCGGTCTCCAGCGCGTCGGGAAGCATCTGCCGGTATTCGCTGTTGAAGGTCTGGCGCAGTTCAGTTTCCTGCTGTGTGAGCATGTAGAGGTCCAGCACCCTGGCAGCAACGACCAGCACGCCGAAAGCCAGCGCGAGCATCGCGGCATACTTCCACGGCCGGAACAAGCCGCCATATTCCTTTTTCGGCGCATATTGCCCTTGCAGCAGGTTGATGCCTGCTCCGGTCGCAATCGTCACGGCCAGTCTCGGCGTCACGCCGTCAGGCAGCAGCTTGACGTCGACGGAGTCGAGTTCGTGGCGCAGAGCAATCCAGTCGTGCTGGTAACGCTCCTCGTCGCCAGGCTCGCAGTAGACGAGCAGGTGCCGGGGCATCGATGCGGGCGGCTCGTCCTCATCGGACGCCACGGCGTTGCTGTCATCCAGCGCGCCGATGGCGGCAAGGGCGTCTCCCGGGCTGACGCCCTGCATGACCAGCTCGATATCAGCGCCGTCATTGATGAACACCGAGTCACCGGCGAGCAGCAGGCTGATCGTACCGGGGATTCTCGCGAGCCCGTAGCTCTCCGCCACGATCGAGTCGGCCACGATGCCGGCATCGTCGAGCGCCGAAATCCAGTTCTCCATCCGCTCGTGGCTGACCACGCTGACCGGTGTGCGGCCGCTGGAGCGGCGCACGCCGGCGGCAAAATGCAGGTCTTCGACGTCCTCGGCAAGATACTCCTCGAGCGCGTACGGCAGCGCAGCGAGGAGTTTTGCTCCTTTGACCGGTATCTCGACGCTGGTCGTCAATACTTCGGCGCTCGGTACGAGAACGATGACGTCGCGTTCGCCGATATCGACGGCCGCCTCCTGCAGCGTACCGATCGAAGGCTGGCTCCGCCTCGCTCCCGTTGAATCGACTGCGATCCAGTTCGCCAGCTGGCTCTGGTTCTGATCGATACGGATGACCAGGTATTCCGACATGTCAGGTGGTTCCGAGACTGCGCAGGATGGGCGTAACCGTGCCGGTGTTCGTTGCACGTTGCAATACGCTGTACAAAGTGATCCGAACCGTATCAATCCGGACGATGACCTTCAATCGAAAAAATTGTGAAGAATCGGACAGTTGCTGCAGTACTTCCGGGTCGACCAGGGTGGAGAACGAGGCCCCCATGTCGGCGAACCCGGCGCCTTCACGTTCCTGCAGCAGTCCCTCGACGTCCGCCGTCGTGATGTTCTCGCCGAGCGATTGCAGGATCGCCGGGGTCGCCGTGTTGACGTTGATGGTCGTTCTGCCCGGCAGCGCGACGATATGCGGTTCGAGCAAGCGGAAGATCGTCCGGTCCATGCCCTCCAGCGCGGCGAGTTCGCTGGCGCTTGACAGGGTCTGATTGGCGGTGCGGTAGGGCGGCAACATGCCGGTGTAGATCGCGTCCTCGGCGCCATCCGGGAAGGATGCGTCGACATTGCTGTCGATCCAGTCTGCGGCAATACCGGCATAGCGGGGATCGAGACCGAGCGTGTTCAGTAGTCGTCTGAACTGTTCCAGCGACTGCTCGACAACACGGCCTTCCTCATCGACCAGGTTGTTGACGTTGAAGCGCCCCTGCAGGTCCTCGATGCTGCCGAATACCTCGCCGCCTTCGATGGGCAGTCCCGGCAGATCTGTCGCCCAGATTTCGCCGAGATGGTCGGTGTCGTTATCGGCGCCGTCCTGACGCAGGATGCTGATCACCCAGCTTTCGGCCCCCAGCGCGACCTGGATCGCCTGGTCGCGCCCGAGATTGACGAGCGTGCGGCGGACGTCGAGCGCATTGTCCCAGGCGAGATTGGCCGCCACCATCGTGGCGATGGCCGATATCAGCATCGCCGTGATCAGCGCGACCCCGCGGTGCCGACCGGCCGCCATGTGGCGATGCAGGTTCACGGCGCCACCTCGATCAGGCGGCGGATTTCGCCTTCGTCCTCGAGCGTGAGCAGGACCTCGACTGCGCGCGGCCTTTGCCGCGCGCCCAGCGCGCCGGGGCGGTTCAGCGGCGGCCACTGGTCCGAGTAGTCGTTGTCGTCGACCAGGAATCGGAACTGCAGGCTTTCGACACCGTCGAGCAGGGCGACGCTGACCGGTTCATTGCTCAGTGTCCGGTCCAGTGCATACCAGTGATAGCGGATCAGCTCATCGTCCTCGATCCGATAGGCAGCACGCTGCTGGGTGGCTCGCGGCAAAACGATCGGATTGCTCCAGCCGTTGCGGGTCAACTCAAGTGCGAAGCCGGTCTGAAAGCCGGTGTCGAGCGCCGGGCGAAGATTATCGCCGAGTTCGTCACGGACCGGCCTCGGCGCCAGCTGCTGAAGGTCGTCGCTGAGCATGCGGATCGTCCGTTGCACGGCCTGCAGGCGGTCCATCCGCTCACTGAGAATCTCGGCGCTCAGCAATGTCTGACTGAGCGTGCCGTAAGCGAAGGCGGCGAGCACCGCGAATACGGCCATCGCGACCAGGACCTCGATTAGCGTAAAGCCGCGTCGCCGTTTCACTGGTCTTCTCCGATCGACTGGCCGCCACGACTCCAGGCGCGGTTCGCCTGTCCGGGAATACCGGGTTCGCCGATGAAGCCGGTCACCGTCCGTATGATGTCGTCACTGCCCGCGAATGACACGCCGACATCCACTCGATAGAGATACTCGACGCCGGTTTCGGAGACGGTGGCCTCCCAGCCCCATTCGAGGCCGGCAAACTCGACTTCGCCGCTCGACGTGCTGACTTCCGGCTCGGTATTCGCGAGCCGCATCTCGGCGATCCTGTTTTGTGCGATCCACGCGGCATAGGTGCGGTCCCGCATCGCGGTCCCCGCATCGATCATCTGACTGATGCTGGCCATGACGGCCACCAGCGCGAGCGAGGCAACCACCAGGGCGACCATGACTTCGACCAGCGTAAAGCCGCGACTCGCGCTAGAGAAGCGCATTGTCTTCCGCCTGAACTTCGAGTTCGCCGGCCAGCGACATGGTCAGCAGCAATTCGCTGCGATCAGCAAAACGAATGAATCGCAGCTCGAACGGCGTTACGTCGCCGCTCGACATGATCAGCACGTGCGGCAGGTAATCATCCGTCAGGTCGCGCGTCGGTACCGGATTGCCCTCATCATCCCTTTCGCGCTCGGTCTCCTGCGCTTCCGTGTGCAGCAGAACCTTGTGGCCCTCCATGAATAACTCGAACTCGACACCTTCGTCGAGATCTCGCTGCACCAGGTAGTCGTCGCCGATCACCTCGAACCATTGATCCAGCAGCGGGTCATACTCGACAAAGCGATAACCCGCGGCCATGAATTCGAGTCCGAAATCACGCCCCTGGGTAGCGGCCTCGTCGGAAACGAGTTCGATCAGCGACGACAAGCGGCGGGCCTCGCGATCGAGACTGTTGTTGTCCGACAGGATGCCGAAGGACAGCATCGCGACGGCGAGCAGGATGCCGACGATGACCAGTACCACCAGGATTTCGATCAGCGTGAAGCCGGGCCCGCGCCGACGGTTGTATAAATATCTGCGGTGAGTGCGGACTGACATTTATTTATCCGCTAGATTGGCTGGTACACCAGACCGGCGCCACCTACTCCAGGTTCCAATTCCCCATATCGGCGTCGATGCCTTCGCCGCCGGGACGGCCGTCGCGGCCATAAGAAAAGATATCGATCTCGCCATTCTGACCAGGATTCAGGTACTGGTAATCATTGCCCCACGGATCCTTGGGCAGACGGTCGAGATAGCCGCCCGGCTTCCAGTTGCGGATATTCGGGTCCGCCGGCTTCGTGACCAGCGCCTCCAGGCCCTGCTCGGACGTGGGATAGGCGAAATTGTCGAGTCGGTAGAACTTCAGCGCATTCTCGATGCCGCGGATGTCCTGCTGAACGCGGGTGACCTGCGCATCGTCGATGCGGCCGATGACGTTCGGCGCTACGATCGCGGCGAGAATACCGAGGATAATCACGACAACCATGATTTCAATCAGCGTAAAGCCGCGCTGCCGGCGATTCAATTTGCTGCCCACTGCGAATTGCTCCAATGCAGAATGCGTCAGGGCGCAATATGCGCCGCGTTGACTCTCACTCAGATTAACCGTCAGTATACCAAACATGGGGTTATTCAAGCGTCGTCAGGCCAGCCTGCAGGACCTGATCAAGGGCGGTGTCCACTGGCAGGTTGCGGCAGCAATCCTGCTGATTTGCCTGGCTTTCGCCGTATTCGGCGACGCGGGCAGGGACACGTTCCGGTATGACCGCCTGCAGATCGAGAACGGCGAATACTGGCGGCTGGTTTCCGGTCATTTCGTCCACTTGGGAACAACGCACCTGCTGCTGAACATGGCTGGCCTGGTACTCGTATGGTTGCTGGTCGGGCGATATTACACGCGCATCCAGTGGCTGACTGTGCTCGCGGTCACGCTGGCCGTGACGACCGCCGGCTTCTGGTTTATCGACGTACACATGCTCTGGTATGTCGGCTTGTCCGGCGTGCTGCACGGCCTGTTGCTCGCGGGGTCGATCAAGGGCTTCCGGGAGCTGCCGTCCGAATCGGCCATTATCATCGTCATTGTCGTAGCGAAGCTGGCCTGGGAGCAATTCTCGGGCCCCTTGCCGGGCTCGGAATCGGCGACTGGCGGCCCAGTCGTTGTCAATGCCCACCTGTTCGGGGCCATCGGCGGGGCGCTCGCCTCAGCCACCTTGTGGCGTAGTGCAGACGACCAGCCGTCTATATAATCGCCCACCACCATTGCCGACCAGCCGAGCAAGGAGACCCGTTTTGACAGTCGCATTCGTTTTCCCTGGCCAGGGATCGCAATCCGTCGGCATGCAGGAAGCGCTTGCCGGCGAGTTTGCCGCGGTCGGCGAAACCTATTCAGAAGCAAGTGAGGCGCTTGGCTTCGACCTCTGGGATCTCGTCCGGAACGGCCCGGCGGAATCGCTCAACGAGACCGTGAACACGCAGCCGGCCATGCTGACGGCCGGGGTCGCCACCTGGCGCGCCTGGCAGGCAGCAGGCGGGCCTGTGCCTGCAATGATGGCGGGCCATAGCTTGGGCGAGTATGCCGCGCTGGTCAGCGCTGGTGCGCTAGCGTTTCCTGACACGGTCGCCCTGGTTCGCCGCCGTGCCGAGCTCATGCAAGGCGCCGTGCCGTCCGGCGATGGCGCGATGGCGGCAATCCTCGGCCTCGATGATGACGTCATCATCGAGGTCTGTGCGGCGGCATCGGCGGCCGGTATTGCCGAAGCCGCGAACTTCAACTCTCCTGGACAGGTAGTTGTTGCCGGCGACAGCGCCGGCATTGCGCGCGTGATCGAACTGGCGAAGGAAGCCGGAGCGCGCCGTGCGATGCCGCTGGCGGTCAGCGTGCCGGCACATTCGTCGCTGATGCGGCCGGCGGGTGAGGCGCTGGCTGCATTGATCGACGCTGCCGAGTTTAGCGAGCCTGAGGTGACCGTTGTCTCCGCGGTGGATGGCACGCCGTACGCGAATGCGGCGGACATGAAGGAGCGAATGAAAACACAGGTCTACAGCCCGGTTCGCTGGGTTAACGTGATCGGCTGCATGACCAACAACGGTGTCGACAGGATTTATGAGTGCGGTCCAGGCAAGGTGCTTGCCGGACTCATGCGACGTATCGACCGGAATGTCGATGCAGCCTGTATCGACGGACCCGATAGCCTGCAAACAGCAATCGACGGAGCCAGCGCATGAGCGTATACACGAACAATATTTTCGACGGACAGATCGCGCTGGTCACTGGCGCATCCCGTGGCATCGGTGCAGGCATAGCGCAGGCGCTCGCCGCCGCAGGCGCCCGGGTTGTGGGCACGGCGACGAGTGACGGCGGTGCGGCCGGCATATCCGAGGCGCTGGGTGACAACGGCAGGGGTATCGTGCTCGATGTGGCAGATGATGATTCGGTAAGCGCGGCGATCAAGAATATCCAGGATAACGACGGTGCGCCGACCATCGTCGTCAACAACGCGGGAATCACGCGTGACAACCTGTTGATGCGGATGAAGCCGGAGGAATGGGACGATGTGATTTCGACGAACCTGTCCGGAATATTCCGTGTCAGCAAGGCAGTGCTGCGCGGCATGATGAAGGCCAAGGGCGGCAGGATTATCAATATCGCATCCGTCATCGGCGTCATGGGAAATGCGGGCCAGGCGAATTACGGTGCGGCAAAGGCGGGCATTATCGGCTTTTCAAAGTCGCTCGCGAGGGAAGTCGGATCGAGGAATATCACGGTCAATGTCGTCGCGCCCGGATTCATCGACACGGATATGACGAGCGTCCTTCCGGAGGAGCAGCGCAACGCGATGCTGGCGCAGGTCCCTCTTGGTCGGCTTGGCGACGTGCAGGATATTGCCGATGCCGTCGTGTTTCTCGCGTCGCCGTCAGGGGCCTACATTACGGGCGAAACGCTGCATGTAAATGGCGGAATGTTGATGGACTAATTCGCCCCAAATGTGGCTAGATTGGCCCTTCGTATTCACATACAATACCGACCCACGCCTTTGGTGGTCTTGAAATATCAATAACTTACACGCGCATGGCCTTCGAGTGACGCTGGTTGCCGCAGTCATGCTAGCCTGAAAAAAGGCGCGATGCGGCGCCGAGCAACACCGGCAGAGGGTTCCGGACAGATTTTTGGACATCTCTTCTTAAGGAGAAGTGATAACAATGAGCAGTATCGAAGAACAGGTTAAGGGCATCGTTGCCGAGCAACTGGGCGTCAAGGAAGATGAAGTGACGAACGATGCTTCTTTCGTCGATGACTTGGGCGCTGACTCGCTCGATACCGTTGAACTGGTGATGGCGCTCGAAGAGGAATTCGAAACCGAGATTCCCGACGAGGAAGCCGAAAAGATCACGACGGTTCAGCAGGCGATCGATTTCATCAACGCCCGCCAAAGCGAATCCTGATTTCCGGCCGGCGCGGCGGGAGACCCTCGCGCCTGGCATCCAACCTTGTCAATCGGCAGTCCTGCCAAACGTAAACGGTCAATCCTTTGAGTACGCGTCGCGTCGTCGTTACCGGTATGGGTATCGTCTCGCCGGTCGGTAACGATATAGCCACAGCCTGGGAAAATATCCGCGAGGGTCGTTCCGGTATCGGCCCGATTACGGAGATCGATCCGAGCGAGTTCGCCACGCAGGTTGCGGGCGAGGTGCGCGGATTCGATGTCGGTGATTACATCGCCGTTCGCGATGCCCGCCGCATGGATACATTCATGCATTACGGTATCGCGGCATCGGTCGATGCGGTCAAAGATGCGGGGCTCGAAGTTACCGAGGAAAACGGTCATCGGATCGGTGTCGCGATGGGTGCAGGTATCGGCGGTCTCGCGACGATCGAGGATAACCACAACAAGTATCTGTCCGGCGGCGCCCGTAAAGTTTCACCGTTTTTCATTCCGGGCAGCATCATCAACATGACGTCCGGAAATGTCAGCATCATGTATGGAATGACAGGACCAAACCTGTCGATCGTGACAGCCTGCGCGACCTCGACGCACAGCATCGGTGTCGCAGCGAGAAGCGTGATGCATGGCGACGCCGATGTCATGCTGGCGGGCGGCTCCGAATATGCAACAACAAAATTGTCGCTGGGCGGTTTCTGCTCGGCACGGGCGATGACGACGCGAAATGACGAACCGGAGAAAGCGAGCAGGCCGTTCGACCGCGATCGTGACGGCTTTGTATTGAGTAACGGCGCAGGGTGCCTGGTCATCGAGGAGCTCGAACACGCGAAGTCGCGCGGCGCAAACATCTATGCCGAGCTGATCGGCTTCGGCATGAGTGGCGATGCGTTCCATATCACGTCGCCCCCGGAGGACGGCGAGGGCGCTCGCAAGTGCATGACGGCGGCGATGAATGATGCCGGCGTCGACCCGGCGGACATCGATTACCTCAACGCTCACGGCACCTCGACCCCGGTAGGCGACAAAGGCGAAACGCGGGCGATAAAACGCGCATTCGGTGACGCGGCGTCATCGCTTGCCGTCAGTTCGACGAAGTCCTGCACGGGGCATCTGCTTGGCGCTGCAGGCGTCGTCGAGGCCATTTTCTCGATCCTGGCGATTCGCGACCAGGTCCTGCCGCCGACGATTAATCTCGATAATCCCGATCCGGATTGCGATCTTGACTACGTGCCGCACGCCGCACGCGAAGCCGCGATCAGGACCGTGATTTCCAATTCATTCGGCTTCGGCGGCACCAACGCGAGCCTCGTTTTCAGGGCATTCGACTGACTTCGAAGCGCTGCCATATACTTGACGCATGTCCCGCGTCCTGAAGGTTTCCATCGGTCTGATTGCCGCAGCAGGGCTGGCGCTCGTCGTGCTGGCGTTGCAGTTCAATCGCTTCCTGACTACCCCTGTCGCCGTACCCGAGACCGGTGCAGAGCTGGTCATCCGGCCCGGCGTTGCCTTTCGTCAGGTCAGCACCGAGCTTGGCGAGCGCGGCATCATCTCGCAGCCGACGTTTTTTCGCCTGTATGCGAGGCTATCCGGCAAGGCATCAAGCATTCATGCCGGTGAGTACCTGATCGAGGCGGCAACGACACCGGCTGCGCTGCTCGACAAGTTCGTATCCGGCGACGTCAAGCTGTACTCCTTCACGATCGTGGAAGGCTGGACTTTCCGCGAACTGATTGCCGCTTTGGCGGCTGACCCGGTCGTCGTGCAAACGCTGGCCTACGAGGACTGGCCTGCGCTGCTCGAATCCATCGGCGCCACTGAAGACCATCCGGAAGGCCTGTTCCTGCCCGAAACCTACCGGTTTCCCCGGGGTACCAGCGATGCCGACATCTTGCGGCAGTCTTACCGGCTGATGCAGGAGGTACTGGCCATGGAGTGGGACAGGCGCGGCAACAATCTGCCATTGACGAGCCCTTACGATGCCCTGGTGCTCGCGTCGATCGTGGAAAAGGAAACCGCGCTGGCCGCCGAACGCCCGCAGATAGCCGGCGTGTTTATCCGTCGCCTCCTGACCGGTATGCGCCTGCAAACGGACCCTACCGTGATCTATGGGATTGGCCCTGACTTCAACGGCAACCTGACCCGCGCTGACCTGCGCACCGACACGCCTTATAACACCTACACGAGGGGCGGCTTGCCGCCGACGCCGATCGCCCTGGCGGGTCGCGCGGCGATCAATGCAGCCCTGAATCCCGAGGACGGCACAGCGCTCTATTTCGTGGCAACCGGGCTCAGCGACGGCAGCCACAAGTTCTCGGATACCAAGGAGCAGCACGACCGGGCCGTCCAGGAGTACCTCGCCCGCCAGCGTGCGCAGCGGGATGCACCGGAATGAGCGAATTGGCGCGCGGCAAATTCATTACCGTCGAAGGCATCGAAGGGACCGGCAAGTCGACGAACCTCGAGTTCATCGCCGGGTTGATCTCTGAGCACGGCTATACGGTGTCGCGCACGCGAGAACCCGGCGGAACGCCGATGGCCGAACAGATCCGCCAGCTCCTGCTGGATCACGGCCAGGAGCCGTTGCCGCCGATCGCCGAGCTGCTGCTGTTCTTTGCGGCGCGTTCCCTGCACCTGCAGAACACCATTCTCCCGGCCCTGCAGGCCGGTCAGTGGGTACTCTGCGACCGCTTCACCGACGCCAGCCGCGCCTACCAGGGCGCCGGTCGCGACCTCGGGGCGGAACGGGTGGAGCTGCTGGCCGACTGGGTCCTGGACGGCTTCGAACCGCACATCACACTGTTGCTCGATGCGCCGGCCGAGATCGGCATGCAGCGGGCCGCCCAGCGCGGCGGCGGTGACCGCATGGACAACGAGGAGCTGGCATTCTACCGGCGGGTTCGTGCGGCTTACCTCAACCTCGCCGAGCGTCACCCGGAACGGTTCGTGGTCGTCGACGCCAGCCAGGATCTCGCCAGGGTCCAGGCCGATATTGCGGCTGCAATGGTGCCGGTATTGAAGTAATAGAGTACTTTAACTAAAGAACTTAAACTGCTGTTTTTATATGGAAATCCCTTGGCTGAAATCAGTCGTCGACGCCTGGCAATCGAGCCACGCGCAGGGCAGGCTGCCACATGCGCTCATGTTGACTGGCGGGGCAGGCACCGGCAAACGCTCGGCTGCCGCTTGGCTGGCAAGAAGCTGCCTCGGATTGCCGGTCAACGCGCTTCCCGAGTATCCGCTGTCCGTGCCGGAACACGCCGACATCCGCTGGCTGACCTGCCCGGAAGACAAGTTCAGCATCGGCATCGACGCGGTGCGTGAGCTGGTGGCAGAGCTCAACCTGACCAGTTACGAAGGTCGCGGCAAGGTTGCTGTCATCGAACCGGCCGATGCGATGACGACGAATGCAGCAAACAGTTTGCTGAAGACGCTGGAGGAACCCCCCGGGGACGCGCTGCTGGTGCTGGTTGTCGACAGGCCCGGCCGGCTGCCGCCGACGATCGTGAGCCGCTGCCAGCGCCTGAACGTTCACCTGCCGTCAGAGTCAGAGGGCCTGGCCTGGCTCAATTCGGTCCGGCCGGGCACGGACTGGGGGCGCGCCCTGAGAGACGCTGGCCTGGCGCCGCTGGCGGCCATCGACGGGCTCGCGAGGTTCGAGGAAAGCGACGCCATGGCGGCCCAGTTCCGCGCTATCGCGGAGGGACGGGAGGCGCCGCTTGGCGTGGCTGCAAAATGGGCCAAATTCGAGCCCGATTTCGTGCTCGGCTGGCTGTCGAGGCAGGTCCAGCTGTGTATCCGACGGACCGCAGACAGCAGAATGACGGGGGTTCCAGCGATTGTCGGCGATTCTGTGCTGGAGCGCATAGACAGGCGAAAATTGTTCTGTTATCTAGACATAATCAACAGGTTACGAGGCCAGCCAGCGGGCTCTTTCAACGTCCAGCTGACCCTCGAATGCCTGCTGATCGACTGGTCTACACGGCTGGAGTCGTTAACAGGAAGTGAGTAACGGACTATGAGCAAACCCGGACTTCTGACACTGACGATCAAGGACAAGAGTGCGCTGTACCTCGCGTACATGCCCTATATCGTCAATGGCGGCCTGTTCATTCCGACGAACAGCTCCTACCGGCTGGGCGACGAGGTTTTCATGCTCCTCAACCTGATGGGTGAGGAGGAGAAGATTCCGGTGGCCGGCACGGTCATCTGGATGACGCCGAAAGGCGCGCAGGGCAAGCGTACGGCCGGCATCGGGGTGCAGTTCAGCGACCAGGACCAGGGCAATACCCAGAAGAAGATCGAGAACTACCTGGCCGGCGCGCTGGGCGGCGACAAGCCAACCCACACGATGTAGTCCATTCGTCAGCCGGCGTTGATGCCGCCGCGCAGAACGTACGCCTCGTAACCACGCTCGCTCAGGATGTAGGCTCCAGCGGAACTCCTGCGGCCGGTGTCGCAGCAGACGACATACTTCCTGTTCTTGTCCAGCGTGTTGATCTTCAGGCGGATGAAGTACAGCGGGATATTGATGGCGCCGTCCTTGTGATGATTCTCGAATTCGCTCGGCAGGCGCACGTCGAGCCACTGACCGCCTTGCTGAATGATTTGCTCGGCCTCTTCGGGGTTGACCCAGTCGAGCATCGGCTCGTTCAGTAGCTTCTTGAAATCGTCCTTGCCGAGGCGCATGACCGAGCCGTCCGTCGTCATGGTCACCGTTGCATTGCGTTTGGCGTCGGAAATCAGCGCTTCCTCGCCGAAAGTGTCGCCAACCTGGAGTTCGGCGAGCTTGATGCCTTCCTTGTTGAGCGGCGTCTCGCGCGTGACCAGGCATTTGCCGCGAGTCAGCACGTAGAAGTAGTCGCCTTCGGCGCCCTGCTTGAGGACGACGTCGCCGGACTTGTAGTTGATCTGCTGCATGCGCATGAAGATCGCCTGGATATTGGCCGGCGGAATCTTGTGGAATGCCTTGGCCTGCAACAACATCGTCATCCAGTCGTCGCCGCCGACTTCCTCGGCCTGTCCCTGCAGTTCGGAGACCTCGTAGGAACCGGTCTGGTCCCAGGTCAGCATCACGTCGAGGAGATCGCTGTCGATCGAAATGTACTGCACCCGATCGTGCGCCCTCGCGGTCACGCGTCGCGGGAACATCGGGGAAACGGGATTGCGCGCACTTTCGGTACCGCCTTCGACGACCTGGGCGATCTTGCCGCCGTCGATCAGTTCCAGCGCGCCCGAGACTATATAGACCGTGCGTTTTTCGGTGTCGCCTTCCTTGAACAGGATCTGGGCGGGAGACAGCTCGCGAATACGGACTTTCTTCGCCAGTGCGGCGAGGTTGTCGCGCTTGAGTCCGTCCAGCGGCGAAAAGCCCTTGAGCAGTTCAATATCCAGCTGCTCGATCGTCATCGCATATCCTGCATGGTTGTCAAATACCTGCGGCCCTGATTTGATTTATGGGCCCTGGAGTGCACATAAGCCCTTATTCTAACTTCAATTTGTCGGCATCCGGAACATTCCAGGCTGCTGATCGTGAAGCGGCGCACAGTTTCCGGACCCAGAGCCGTAAATTCGCTCATGATGTTGGCGCGCCGCGAAGCTCGTCGAAACCAGGGTGGGGCAGAAAGCGATGACCGTTTTCCTCGGCGTGTTTCTCTGCCAGTGCTGCGAGTGTCTCCGTAACCTCGTCGATACCTCGATTCCGCGCGTACTGCAACGGACCACCGCGGAATGGCGCAAAGCCGGTGCCAAAGATCACACCCGCATCCAGCAGGTCGGCGTCGCGGACCACCTGCTCGGACAGCACGGCCACCGATTCATTGACCATCGGCAAAATGAGCCTGTCGGTGAGGTCGGGACCGGGATAGGCCGCTTCTTCCTTGACCGCCTTGCCATCCTGCCAGCGATAGAAACCCTGCCCGGATTTGCGCCCGAGCTCGCCCCGTTCGACTTTGCCGGACAGCACATCCGGTACCTGCCGGTCGAATGCATCTCCCAGCACCTTTGAAACATGCATGGCCACGTCAAGGCCGACGCTATCGATCAGCTCTATCGGTCCCATCGGCATGCCGAAGCGTTCCGCAGCCTCGTCGATGGCCGCCAGCGGGACCCCGGCTGCGGCCAGCATCATCGCCTCCGCCATGTAGGGGGCAAGGATACGATTGACCACGAAGCCCGGAGAGCTGCGACACTCCAGCGGGAACTTGCCTATGGCCTTCACGAATGCAAACGCGACATCCAGCGCGCTTTGCTCTGTATCGTCGCAGCGAATGACTTCAACCAGCGGCAGTTGCGCGACCGGGTTGAAGAAATGGAGACCGATGAAGCGGCGCGGTTTATCGTAAACCGCGCGCAGATCCTCGAGACGAATACTCGAGGTATTGGTCGCCAGGATGCAGTCCTCCTTCATCCGTTCCTGCAGGTCGACATAGAGCGCTTGTTTGGCTTCCGCATTCTCGAAAATGGCCTCGATCACGAGGTCCGCCTTGTCGACGCCGTCACCCTTTACATCCGGCACGAGGCGATCTGTCGTCGCTGCGCGCGCATTGGCATCGCGGATGCGTTTACTGAACAATTTCGCGGCGCGCTGCATCGCTGGTTCGATGAACTTGTCTTCACGATCCTGGAGGGTGACCTCGAGGCCCCGCAGCGCGCACCAGGCGGCGATGTCGCCACCCATGATCCCGGCGCCGACGACGTGGACGTGCTCGACACGCCCGGCGGGCTTGTCGCCCTGGCCCTTCAGTCGATTCTGCAGGAAGAACACCCGCACCAGGTTGCGCGATGTGCTGCCGACCATCAGGTCCGCGAACGAGCGCGCTTCGGCCGGGTAGCTGTCGTCCGCTGCGCCGAACTTCTTCCACAGCGCAATCATTGCGTAGGGCGAGGGATAGTGCTCCCGACGGGCCCGCCCGGCGACCTGGCGGGTCAGCATCCGCGCGACCAGGGGCCGCAGGAGGGACAGGTTGAGACACTTGTCGAGCAACGGCGCCGATTGCCTGGGCTTGCCCGATGCGAGGATCTCGCGAGCCGCCTGTTTCCAGTTGTCGGGCGTTACGATTCGATCGACGAGTCCCTGCGCGCGGGCTTTGTCGACCCGAATCGGTTTGCCCGTCAGCATGAGCGGCATGGCTGCACGCACCCCGGCGATGCGCACCGAGCGGACGGTGCCGCCAAAACCCGGATGCAGCCCCAGCTGGACCTCCGGCAGGCCGATCACGGGTTTGGGGGTATCCAGCGCGATCCGATAGGTACAGGCCATGGCGAGTTCGAGACCGCCGCCAAGCGTCAAGCCATTGAGGACGGCGACCGTCGGGCAGCGCAGCGACTCCAGCCGCGCGAAGAGCCGCTGACCCAGGCGGATCAGCTCGTAGCCCTGGTCCGCGGACTCGATGGTCGTGAATTCGTTGATGTCGGCGCCCATTACGAAGCCGGTCTGCTTGCCGGAATGGATGACCACGCCGCGTGGCGCGTTCGCCTCCAGGTCGGCAACAATGCGGTCAAACTCGAGGAGCACGGCCTCCGACAACACATTCACTTTGCTGTCGGCTTTGTCGAGACAAAGCCATAGCAGGCCGTCCGCGTCGGTTTCCGTTCGCCAGTGTCGGTAATTGTCTGCGGATTCTGCACTCACGACGTCACTCAACCTCGAAGTCGCATACCAGCGGCAGATGATCAGAATAGCGCACCTGCGGGATCTCGAAATGTTCGACCCGGATGCCGTCCTGGTAAAGGATGAAATCGAGTTCCTTGCGGGGAGCCCGACTGGGATAAGAGGGCAGGCTTTTGATATTCGCGCTTTTCAGGCCCGCCGCCCGCATGAACAGGTAGATCTCGTTCTCCCCCCAGAAGGTATTGAAGTCGCCTGCGACGATCACCGGTTTGGTGGTTTCTTCGATCAGGTCATACAGCTTGCGGAGCTGCAGGTGTCGGTGCCGATACTTGAGCGACAGGTGAACCAGGAACACTGCGAAGTCATCCATCTCTAGTTCGATGATCAGACGCTTGATGCCGGTATCGAAGTAGTGGAATGTCTCGCCATGAACGCGCGGCGCGGCGAGAAAAGCATTCCCCTGCTTCCGGAGGATCGGCAGCACCTTGTTGATCGAACGGGCGCCGTACTTTGTCTCGTAGGACGAATTCATGCCTAACTCGGTCGCGATGGCCTCGGCCTGGTTGATCTTGCGGCTGCGCATCGAGCCGGTGTCCACCTCGATGAGGCCGACAATGTCGGGATCCGTCGACTTGATGAATTCGGTGATGCCGGGCAGCACGCTCTGGTTGCCGAGGATATATCCCGCACCCGGTAACGGCATGTGCATCGACGCGCCGGCGCCAACGGCATAGCGGATGTTGTACAGGAGTAGTCGCATGATCG
>JABAHR010001264.1_pt2 | contig 24226 bp, 28 predicted proteins | sample 7062101 | NCBI WGS metagenome assembly JABAHR01 (sample SAMN14534553, study PRJNA622989) | marine sediment metagenome | biome: marine biome [ENVO:00000428]; feature: marine pelagic biome [ENVO:01000023]; material: deep marine sediment [ENVO:00002113] | place: India: Gulf of Kutch | collected...
TCTAATGCACTAAAACCTGTTGTGCTGCCTGGTGAAACAATGAATATTCATGTAGTGAAAGAAGGAAAAGAAAATAACCAGGGTGTTGGGTATCTTGAAGATGGAACAATGGTTGTTGTAGATGACGCCAAGAGATATCTAGGAAACAAGATAGATGTTTCTGTAACTAGTGTTCTTCAAACACCTACGGGTAGAATGATCTTCTCCAAAGTAAAAGAAGATAACAAGCGCATGGCTTCAAACTTCAATGGTTAAAATAGATACCGCTGCTATCATTACAGCAGGCGGAACAGGAAAAAGATTTGGAACTCAGGGGGAGGATAAATTACCAAAACAATTTACACCTCTCTCTGGTAAACCAATTATTGTCTATTCATTGGAGAGTTTTGAGAGTTCAGAATCTGTATCAGAAATAGTAGTTGTAGTTCCTGAGGGATGGGTTGAGTACACTCAGAGTGAAATAGTTGATAGATATAATATCACGAAAGTTACTAAAGTTATCTTTGGCGGTGATGAGCGGCAAATATCTGTTGAAAAAGGTTTTAAATCAATTACATCCGATGCTGAAATAGTTGTTGTACATGACGGTGTTCGCCCATTTGTTACCGTTGATCTAATTGAACAAGTTGTAGCCTCAGCCCTGACATCCAGCGGGGCAATCGCAGCCTACCCCTCTATCGACACAGTAAAAAAATCTGATTCTGATGACCTAATTGAAAACACATTAGCTAGAGAAACTATATGGCTTGCTCAGACCCCCCAGGCATTTAAGTATGATATTTTAAATATGGCTTACGAAAAAGCCTCAGAAGAAGGTTATTTAGGTACTGACGAGGCTGCACTTGTGGAGAGATTAGGAGAGAAGGTAAAGCTAGTGAAATCCTCTAGATATAATATAAAGATCACTAACCCTGAAGATATAGAAGCTGGAGAATTCATCTTAAAATCTCAAATTTATGAGAAGATATGATCATGTATAAAATAGGATATGGCTTTGATGCACACAGATTTTCTAAAGACAGTAAGCTCATAATCGGTGGAGTAGAAATTCCTTTCGATTTGGGACTTGCCGGTCATTCTGATGCTGATGTTCTTAGCCATGCCATATGTGATGCTCTCCTTGGAGCACTGGGTGAGGGAGATATAGGCACCCATTTTCCAGACTCTGATCCAAAATATAAAGGCATGTCCAGTCTGGTATTTCTTGAGGAAACAAAGAAGTTGCTTAAAGACAGAGGTTATGAGATTGAAAATCTGGACAGCGTAATAGTTTGTGAGAAACCTAAGTTAACCTCCCACATAACAAAAATAAAAGAAACACTATCAAATACTTTGCAAACCCCTTCTGATTCAATTGGAGTTAAAGCCACCACAACAGACCAAATGGGCTTTACTGGCAGAGGTGAAGGAATTGCCGCCCATGCGGTAGTGCTTATAAAAACTATTGAGCCTTAGTTTTTAAACTAACTCATATGAGATCAAGTTTTCTCTTTGGAGAATCTATCAATCAGGAAAAAATTCAACAACGGCTGATAAATTCTTCGATGGGAAACATGAAAAGTCAGGTTCTGTATATACCAGACATCAACGAAAACTCTGCTGTGGATGAATTTATCCAGAAAGTATCACCAGAGATATTGATCATTAGCAACGTTGGAGAATATAAAAATTTGGATGGCGATTTACTCTTATTAGACACTGATGAAGTTGGAGCAGTAAGAATTATCGGTGATGAAAAAGAATTAGTTTTGAATTAAACTTATGCTGCTATGAAATACATAATACTCATCATAATCATTGCAGTGCTTCTATTTTATTTCTTTCTTCCGGCTACAAAGGACAAAGATGCATCTAGCGAAATAGAACTATTATTAAATAACTTGATTGAATCTGGCGAGAGAAAAGATATGGATGTTGTAATGGAGTATTTTTCTCCTCAATATGCTGACTTAGATGAAAGAACCTACACCGTAATCAAAACAATTATAGAAAGTGCTTTTGAAAGATTTGATGTCATAGATGGAGGCTATTCAGATTTAATCGTCTCTACCAACGAAAATGAAAACGGTGAGGCCGAAACAACTGCGAATCTTAATATATGGATAAAGGGTATCCGTTCAGGAGCTAGTTATAACTTAATCGGATCTGAAAATAATCCTCAAAATATTGATATAAGATTCGAGAGTATAATGTTTGGAGGATGGAAGATTTTGAGTGTAGAAGGGACAAAATAGGAACTACTCGTCTCCACCTTCCATCTTAGCATTGATAAAATCGCTCAGGATTTTGACATCCGTATTCTTAGCCTCATCTACCGTGCCTGTAAAAACAATCTTTCCATGATAGAGAAATGCTATTCTGTCTGAAATTTCAAATGCACTTTGAACGTCATGCGTAATAATTACACCTGTAATTCCAAACTGTTCCTGCATCATTCTTATTAGATGGTTAATTCTTGTAATGTTGGGTGGATCAAGCCCAGTTGTGGGCTCATCATACAAAAGAATCTGTGGGTTCATTGCCATGGCCCTTGCAAGCCCCACTCGCTTCTTCATACCACCGCTTAAATCTGAAGGCATTTTGTCTTCAATATCCGGAAGCCCTACAAGTTCAAGATTTCTTGCTACAATAGCTTTAATTTGATCCTCAGGAAAATTTGCATTTTCTCTAAGTGGGTAAGCTATATTTTCTTCAACAGTTAGGGAATCAAATAGGGCTGCGCCTTGGAAAAGCATTCCTATTTTCTTTCTCACATTAACTAGCTCTCCCTCATTCATGGGCACGATATTTTCGCCCTCTATTATCACATCACCCCTATCGGGTTTAAGAAGGCCTGTGATTTCCTTTAGTAATACGCTCTTTCCCGACCCGCTTCCTCCAAGCACAGTAATATTCTCACCACGCTCTATGGACAGGTTAACCCCATTATGCACTTCCTTTTCGTCAAATGCTTTATAGACGTTATTAATTCCTATTATCTGTTCGGCCATTGTGAAGTAAACATCCTTTAAAAATACAAAGCATGTATTAGATTCCTATCGAGTCTAATTAGACTGAGTCAATTTGTCAAAAAAACATTTGAGTGCTCTCTGGAATCAAGGGAAATATTTAAAATGATTGACTTTTAAGGCAGATAGATGTATATAAGTGTTATTCCCAAAACAACTGATAGGGTCGAGTTGAATCTCATATTAATTCAGTCTGTAGTTAAAATAGAGCCTCTAATTGAAAAGTTGTTTTACAGAAAGCGAGCATTAATTTCATGAGAAGAGAGAACATCCGCGCTGAAAATGAGCTTGAAGTCAACTTAAAGTTCTTAACCCAATTTTTAATCCACCCTACAAAAATAGGTGCCATAGCTCCATCTAATGATAGGCTTTGCGAAATGGTAACTGACATGGCAGAGCTGGATAAGGTATCTAGTGTAATAGAGTTTGGTCCAGGAACTGGTGTAATCACAGAGAAGATTGTGAGAAAAATATCTGAGGACACAACATTCTTTGCAATGGAAATAAACGAAACACTTGTTGAAGCTACTAAAAAGAAATGTCCGGAAGCAACTGTATATCTTGCATCAGCAAGTAATGCTAAGAAATATCTTGATATACATGGTGAACCAGGATGTGACCGTATTATAAGCAGCCTTCCATGGTCTACTTTTAGTGATCATTTACAAGATGATTTAATGGAAACCATTATGGATGTGCTTAATCCTGGTGGTAAGTTTCTTACATATGCTTATGTGCCAGGTTTAGTTTTCCCTTCTGCCATAAGATTTAGGAAAAAGCTTCATGAAAAGTTTGATAAAGTTAGCAGAAGTGAGATTGTTTGGACTAACTTCCCTCCAGCTTTTATATATTACGCAGAAAAAATATAGTAATTTCAACCGATTATATAGTCCATATTAATACATCTTGACATAGAATAAATTTTATTACACAATAGCAATGTGTAGGCTATTGACCTTTCTTCAAGTTACTTGGAGAGATGGAGGATGAGCTTTAATAGCAAACACAACTTTCTTGAAGGGGATTTTTATTCTCTTCCGATTGCTTAAACCCTATAATTCTATTGACATTACTTGAAACAATTAACATATTGGTATTAATATGTTTGAGTGGGGTTATAAATAAACCAAAAGCACTAAGGGGGTATTGATAAATGAAGGATTTTTCAAAAAAGATGTTAACCGTTTTATTTTTAATTTCCTTAACTCTTTCCATATCTGCAAATACTGAAATCGCGCAGGCTGAAATGGATGGAGCTACATTGCCTGGACCGCAGCTGGTAACCGATGCCTGGATGTTTATTGCTGCATATAAAGCCGATCCTGAGGTTCTAAAAGCTATGCTACCAGAAGGACTTGAACCAAACCCTGAAGGCCAGGTTGTAATAAATATGTACACAGTGCCGGACGGAAATGAAACATCAGGTTTTGGGCCTTACACTTTGACATATCTGACTATTGAGCTTGCAGACCAAGATTCATATGTCATGAACTCAGATATTAAATATCCTGGGAGATACTTCATATATTATTTTAACAGTTCACCAGTTATGAGAGCACATACAGAGAAAATTGGTATTCCTGTAAATGAGAATACAAATGTATTGACCACTACAGAAGTCAAGGATGGCAAGCTAACAGCTACTTTAATGGTAGATGGTGAGCCATGGATAGTATCGACTGCTGATGTGGGAAGCGAGCTTGGAAACTTTGGCGGCGGTCATCTTAACTATTTTGGAGTTATGCCTAAAGAAGTGGACGGGAAAACTACAAACCAGGTAGTTAAATATCCTATACCGTGGAATGGTGGTGTCGTTGATACTCAAAACGCGAAAATTGAGTTCAAAGCTGCAAAAGATAATCCGATAAATAAGGTTAAGCCGATTGGTGATCCTACTTGGGCTATATGGACAAAAGGAAGTTTTGTTTATCCTCAATACCAAGTTGTAAATTAAAATAACTTTATATACACAGGGTACCTTGCGTATATATCAGGGTGCCCTATTTTTTTTAATTAAGACTTACCTACCCTTTATATTAGCTAGTCCGCCATCCACACCAAGTACTTGCCCAGTTACCCAACTTTGTTCACTTTTTAAAAGCCATGCAATTGCTGAAGCAACGTCACCAGGCTCCCCAATTCTTCCGAGTGGGTGCATCTTTTCAGACTTTTTTAATATTGCTTCATTCTCGGTCAAGCTTTGCGTAAGTGGTGTTCGAACCAACCCTGGTGCAACACAATTAACCCTAATACCGTAACGGGAGTATGTAGCTGCTGCAGACATCACTAGGCCTATTATTCCCGATTTAGCTGCCGCAATCGCTTCATGATTAGCCAGGCCAGTTAGAGCTGCTGCAGATGAAACGAGTACAACTGAACCACCCTCTGATTCTATCATTGCACGTGCAGAACTTCTTACAGTTGAAAAAGCAGAGGTAAGGTTAAGTGAAATTGTTTTATTCCAATCTTCCTCAGTAGTAAGGTGAGACGGTTTTAATAGTATTGAACCAACACAGTTGACCACACCGTCTAATCGTCCATATTTTTCTAAAACATACGTCATGCATGCGTCAACTTCTTTAAAAACTGTAGCGTTCAAAGTATAGGTATCTGACGCTTGCTCTTCTGTTAACAGTTTGAGCTTTTCTTCATTATTTGAGCAAACAACAAGATTACAAGGATCTCTATTTAAATATTTGCACAATTCTGACCCTATACCACCTGTAGCGCCTATAATTACATATACTGGATTTTCAGATTTATTTTCCAAATATTTTCCTTTTAATAATTGTAGTTAAATGATGAACAATCGTAGAATGCTTATTAAGACGACCGGACAGTCTTATCCGGTCGTCTTTGGAGTCTCAATCTTAAGCAACATCATCAGCTAAACCCCATCTATGCTGTATGGCTCTCCATTGGATAGCCTGATATACTGCGCATAGCCCAACTAAGCCATAGACTATTCTGCTTAGAACAGCTGACTGACCTCCGAATATAGCTGCAACTAAGTCAAACTGGAAAAATCCCACTAATCCCCAATTTAGACCTCCTACGACTAGTAAAACTGCAACAATTACGTCTAATGTTCTCATATTTAATACCTCCTGTTTTTTGCTTTTGTTGATAAGTATAAGTATTGTCTATGCTCTGTCAAGCTTATACTGCTTCGAGATGTTTTTCTCTCTTTGCTCTAATATCCAAATATCTAGTAATTATAAGCCACTAGACAATTAACGAGGCAGAGAATGTGATTGACATATATTAGACAGTATAGCTTAATGTCATATTATAGACAATTTGGCTTTTATAAATATCTGATTGGATTAAACTTACTTAGAATAGCTATGAAACATAAACGTCTGGCACTGATTTTAGGAGATAGTCTATACTCAGATCATAGTAGTCTAAAGCTTGATAAGGATACTGTTTTCTTTATGGCTGAAGATTATGGATTGTGCAGTAAATATAAATATCATAAACATAAACTTGTCTTAATACTATCGGCAATGCGTTCTCATCGGGATACAATATCCAAAAATCACAAAATAGAATACTTTGATCTAAATGCGTCAAACATACACTTATCGTACGAGAATAAACTGAATAAGGTAGTAAAAAAGCATAATATTAAGGAAATTGCGACATATCATGTTGAAAACCATTCCATGCGAGAGAGAATTATAAGTTATTGCAAAAATAAACAAGTTCGACTGCTAGAATATAATTCCCCAGGTTTTTTAACAAGTCATAATGAGTTTGGCGAATACAGAGATTCATATAATCGTCTTTTCATGAATGACTTTTATAAATGGCAAAGAAAACGACTTAATATGCTCGTAGATCATTTGGGTAAACCTGAGGGAGGTAAATGGAGCTTCGATGCTGAGAACAGAAAAAAACTGCCCAAAAAGATAATTATTCCAGAGATCCCAAAACTTGATGCAACAAAACATAGAATAGAAGTTTCAAACCTGATTGAGGAACTGTTTGCTGAAAATCCAGGGAGCACTGAAAATTTTTACCTTCCCACCACCAAAGAACAAGCCTTGTTTTGGCTTGAGGACTTTCTAAAAATGCGGTTTTCTAATTTTGGACCATATGAAGATTCTATATCAAGGAACGAAGGTTTTATATTTCACTCAATTCTCTCTCCAATTATGAATATCGGCCTTCTGACGCCCAATGAGGTATTGGAATCATGTATGAAGTATCGAAAAACTCATGAAATACCGCTACAGAGCCTAGAGGGTTTCGTGAGACAGATAATTGGTTGGAGGGAATTTGTTAGAGGGGTATATCACACTGAGAATTTAAGGGGAAACTTTTTTAATAATCAAAGAAAATTGACTAAAAAATGGTATTCAGGCGAAACCGGTTTACCTCCACTTGATATGACTATAAAAAGAGTTACTAAAAATGCTTATGCCCATCATATAGAGCGATTAATGATCATAAGCAATTTAATGCTACTTGCTGAAATTCATCCTGATCAGGTTTACAAATGGTTTATGGAGCTTTTCGTTGACTCGGCCAGTTGGGTTATGATGCCCAACGTATACGGAATGGGTCAGTTTGCCGATGGAGGTACGTTTGCAACTAAACCTTACATATCCGGATCAAGTTATATACTAAAAATGAGTGATTTTAAAAGAGAAGAGTGGTGTGATATATGGGATGGTTTATATTGGCGCTTTATTGATAAACACAGAAAATTTTTTGATAGGAATCAAAGGATGTCTATAATGGTGAAGATGGTTGATAAGTTAGACAAAAAGAGAAAAATAAAAATACTAAAACTAGCTGATAATTTTATCGAAGAGGTAACAACTCAATAAGCATCAACTTTTAGTGAGTTATTCACAGCTTCTAATTAAGCACACCTCCAAAGACTCAAGAACTATAATTGATATTGCTTACGGATACAAAGTATGAAGTCTCTCGCTTCTATATGAAAAGTTACCGGGCAAAGAAAGATCAAAAACTTTCTGGGCCGGTGTTGTGCGTGTAACTTCTATCAGACGAGCCGGCTGTGTGCCACCGAAAGTAATCAGTGCGTTACCTGTAAGCGGCAAATAATCAGCATCCCCTATGAAGAAAGTATATATTGTCTCCTCTTCGAACTGTCCATACTCCCAGACTATATCTATTTCATTTGTTTCTTCATTAATTTGATATTCTACGGCACGACTGAAATTATCACTATCAGGAAGGATAGGATCAGGTGGGCTTGCTCTATTATTTCCGTTATCAAATATCATTATTGTGCCTTCATCTGTTATATCCGGGGCATGCTGATGGTAAGGGAAAAAGAACTCATGCTCAGATTGAGGAGTTAGCAAATACTGGCCAAACTCTTGTTGATCCCAGTTTTCATGAGGACCAAGTATCCAGATTATCTCACCGGTTTGTCTGCTAAACTTCACAACCGCATCTTGATGACGGTATGAGGTTATTATTGAATCATCGCTTGGGTCATGAATTACGGCGTTTCCATGAGACCAATCTTCTGTGTCTGCAGTTTCGCCAAATACCGTTTCAAATAAGTTATCATAAAGCCCAAGTAACGAACTGTAATTTAGGCGGAAAGGGTCAAGCATATCGAGTATTGACCATTCATTTACAATGGTCCCATCGGGAGTAAACTCTACTATTACATCGCCCACGACTATTGCAAAATCAAGGGGCCCAAAAGGAAAAACAGTAGTTGGATATTCGAAAAACGATCTAAACTCAACACTCATTGTTAACAAGTTTCCTGATTCCATTTCAAATACTTCATGATGAAAAGCAAGGGTATCAACAGGTATGCTTCCCGGGTCACCGTCTGTAGAGCCTGATGGATGCCAAAGATTGACTGTATTACCCAGCATATCTATCTCAACTATCCTAAATCTGGCAAGCATTAATAGGAGATTTCCATTTTTCATACGTCTAACATCACGGTCTAATGACCCGGATGGAAACTGTATGAAGTGATACCAACAAACCTCTCCTTCCTCATCAACAGCTACTAAATAGTTTGCTACCTCAAACAAAGTTACTCCTGGCTCCATAAGCTCAGGAGTACTCGTTACAATTATTGGCGGGAATCCTACGGGAAGAGGGTTTGTGGTAACTTGAAATACTGAGGGTTCTATTAATTCTAAACCGTCGATATCAAATACCTGTACAGTCACTGTATATGATCTATCAGGTTTAAAGCCTAGTACAGGGAGAGAATGCTCTAAACTAAAATTTTCGTAGTCATGAGTATATTGCTCAGCTCCGTCGCTAAGTGTCACTGTAACTCTGGAGAGTTCTGAAGTTGCTAACTCAAGCAGCCCTGCAAGAGGAGTGCTTGCATTCGGAGCCATGATTAAACTTGGACTTCTTGTTATGGAGTTTCCGTTATTAGAACTGTTACTACATCCAGAAACACTAAGAAAACCAACTAATATTAGTAAAACTAGATTCCGTAATAATAGTTTGTTAATAAAATTATCGCTCATCCGTGCACCCTCTTAACACATAGTTTGTTGTTTAAATGACTGCTGCTGATAACCCTAACTTGAATTTTATATCATATGTAAAAATGTAAATCAATCACTAAAAATTCATCCTCTATATCATTTGAGCAATTAGGATTAACAGAGCTATATATTAATACTATAACCTAAATAAATGGGTTGAGAGACAATGGGAATAAAACCAATCTCTAAGGTGCACGGGCTAATTCGCGAAGCCAGTTATAGTGCGAGCGGACACCATCTAGGAAGCCGCCATGTGAAGTATAAGGAATTCCATACTCACTACATGTTTGTTCAACTATTAGAGACATTGCTGGATAGTTTATATGACAAATCCTTGGGAACAGATGATGCTCTATCTGATAGTTAAGCCCGCCTAAATACCATGTGAGAAACTTGTTGCCTCTGGCAAAGTCTACAGTTGTATATATCTGATGAACTATCCAGGTCCTATCCATTATCCCTGCTTCCACATCTTGCATCGGGAACTCTGCCTCTTCAACGCAATGTGCAAGCTGGAACACAACGGACATAATCACACCTTGTATCATTGCTATTAATACATAGAATCCTAAAACATAGGCAATAGGATAATAGAAAGATGGAATCACAAATGCAACTGTGAAAAAGAAAATCTTTCCGCCAAAGAATATAATGGCATCGAGTCCTTTGGGCCGTTCTACTTTGTGGCCATTTTCTTCTCCGGTGAAATACACTCTAAAATCATCTAATAAGTGCCATTTAATAGCTAAAAAACCATAGAGAAACCAAACATAGAGATGCTGATATCTATGAAAGAAATATTTCTTATGATGTGGGGTAAATCTGGCAAATATTCCTACTTCAACATCGCTGTCATGACCTGTAATGTTAGTGTATGAATGGTGATAATAGTTATGTTTGCTGTGCCATAAGTATGAGCTTCCGCCGACCAGATCAAGCCAGTGACCCATTAGCTTATTGATTATTTTATGATTTGAGTAAGCGCCGTGAATAGCATCATGCATTACATTAAATGCTTGTGCGTTTAGAGCAAAGCTGAGCGAAATTGAAGCTAAAACAATGCCCCACCAGGGAAGACCTGCAAAAACTAAAAAACAATAGGAAGCAATTACCCAGGATATTGATAAAAAAGACTTTAGGTACATGCTGAAACAGTCCTTCTTATTTTTAGATGAATTCTTAAAGTAAGCATTTACCCGATTACTAAGCTCTTTTTCGAACTCACTGTTTGGAGCAAAACGTACTTTCTTTGAGATTGAAACAGTACCAGTAGATACAGCAGTAGTATTTGTCATGTTTTTTGAGTTTAGATTACATAAAGCACTAAGCTTGAAGGAATTGAAGGTTTTCTTGGAGGGCCTAATTATTACAGATTAAATTTAAACCAATAAATAGATTAAGGCTGGGAATATTTATTTGTTCTATCTCTTTATTTTTATATATTGCGTCCAGGAAAAACTTGCTGTGCTAAATATATTGTCCCCTTTTGTATTTTATAATTAAAGTCAGTATATCACTTCACTTAATAAGTACAATTTAATGCGTACATTCTAGGCTAATAGTAAAAGGAGATTTAAGCCTAATCTATTGTTCTTATCTGTATAGCATCTATACCGGCACCGGCAATAATGTCTGATAACACAACCACTCTATCACCAGGCTCAAACCCTTCTCTTGTACGAAGGATTACCATTGCATTTTGGATGGTTTTCTCTGGATCCTTGCTAAATGCTATACGATGGGCAAATACTCCTCGGTTTAAGAAAAGCTGTCTTCTAGTTCTATTGTCATTAGTAAATGCATAGATCAGCGTTTTGTATGGTCTGCAGTTGGTTAAGTACTGCGCCATAATTCCTCGGCGTGTAATTACCAAAATCCCCCTTGAATCTATGGATTCTGCAAGGGTAACAGCAGATGCGGCTACACTCTGTTTGTCATCGTTGTTTACTAGATTCTTGCTAAAATTCATGCCCGGCAACTTCTCAGACGCAGTTGCGATTTTATGAATATTATCGATGCATCGAATTGGATATTTACCTACAGCAGTCTCTCCAGAAAGCATTACGGCATCTACTTCGCTGTATATGGCATTTGCAACATCCGTAACCTCAGCTCTTGTAGGCATTGGGTGTTCAATCATAGATTCAAGCAGGTGAGTTGCTACAATAACACGCTTTCCTCTCTCCTGGCATTTACGAACTATTGTGCGCTGCACATTAGGAAGCTCCTCAAGAGGAATTTCTATACCAAGATCTCCCCTGGCAACCATCACGGCATCGGAAACATCAATGATTTCATCTAAATTTTTTACACCTTCTCGGTCTTCAATTTTAGATATAACTTTTATCTTATTCCCCTTCTCCCCAAGAAGCTCTCTTAATTGAAGAACATCCTTTGCCTCACGAACAAAGGAAAGGGCAATAAAATCCACTTCCTGCTCAAGACCAAACTGCACATGACGTTTGTCTGGCTCAGTTATAGATGGCAGATTAACTCGTATCCCCGGAAGATTCACATGACTCTGGCTCTTTAGTGTGCCTCCATCAATTACCTGACACTCCATGGTCCCATTGTTTTTCTTAAGTATCTTAAGATTAATTAAACCACTGTCAACGGTGATATTATCTCCCTCGTTTAGAGTGTTAATTAAGTCCTCATAGTTGATTGTAAATGAAGATATCTCAGCATCTTGGTTACCTACAGATACTGTTACAATGTCGCCTTCCTTTAGTTGAATATCTTCCTCAAGGGTGCCGGTTCTTATCTCAGGACCTTCTAAGTCCATGAGTATAGGAATCGAGTCTTTAATGTTCTGGTTGACGTTCTTAACAGACCTGATCACTTTTTCGTGTTCGTCGTGGGAACCGTGGGACATATTTAGGCGCACCACGTTCATACCAGCAACATACATTTTCATTAACATCTCGTACGATCTGGTCGAAGGGCCGATTGTGCAAATAATTTTAGTCTTTCGTAGTGGATTCATAACTTATTTAATTTCTAATTATGACGGGTATTTGTGTATTGTAAACCCTTCTTAACAGAGGATTAATACAGTTGTACCCATCCCTTAACCTATAGGAGTTCCAAAAATATGTAGTTCGAATAAGAGTCGGTAGAAAAGATTAAAGACCTTTCATTGTAGCTCTTTTTGGATGCTCTTTACGCCAGCGGAGTTTGTTAAGGGCATTCACATAGGCTTTTACACTCGCGACAACGATGTCAGTGTTAGCCCCCTGACCCTGAGTGATAACTCCGTCCTGCTCGACTCTGACTGTTACCTCACCCTGAGCGTCTATGCCCTCAGTGATAGAGGCCACGTTGTAGGTTTCAAGAGTTGGATTAAGCCCTGTCGCTTTTGAGACAGCCTGATAAGCTGCATCCACTGGGCCATCGCCGACTTCTGAAACAGTAACTTCTTGGTCGTCGATTAGAAGTTTTACTGTAGCTACTGGACGCATATCTACTCCACCAGAGTAGTTTGCGGAGATAACTTTGTAGAAATCAGATGAACGGACAAACTCTTCACTGATAAGCGCTTCTATGTCTTCATCGAAAACATATTTTTTCTTATCAGCAAGGTCTTTGAACTTAACAAATGCTTCCATAAAGGTGTCGTCATCAAGGAAATAACCATATTCCTCTAGACGATCTCTGAAAGCGTGACGTCCGGAGTGTTTACCGAGCACAATTTTGTTAGAAGGAATACCTACTTCCTCTGGGCTCATTATCTCGTATGTAATTCTCTCTTTTAGCACACCGTCCTGATGTATGCCTGCTTCATGAGCAAAAGCATTTGCACCAACAATAGCTTTGTTTGGCTGAACGTTGATTCCGGTTATTTGAGATACAAGCCTGCTTGTAGGATATATCTGCTCAGTGTTTATCCTGGTTTGATATGGATTATGATCATTTCTTACCTTTAGACCCATAACTATCTCTTCAAGTGAGGCGTTACCTGCTCTCTCCCCTAGTCCGTTGATTGTGCACTCAACCTGTCTTGCACCTGCTTGAACAGCAGCAGTTGAGTTTGCCACTGCAAGGCCAAGATCGTTGTGGCAATGCACGCTAAGAGTTAGATCATCAAGTCCATCCACTCTTTCAAGAAGAGTTCTGATGATATGGGCAAACTCCTCGGGCACCGTGTATCCAACAGTGTCAGGGATGTTAATTGTTGAAGCACCTGATCTTACAGCAAGATCAACAGCCTTTACTAGATAGTCTAGATCTGTTCTGGTCGCGTCTTCGCATGAGAACTCAACATTTTCAGTATAGTTCCTTGCGTGCTTCACTGCGCCGCTTATGATCTCAAGTACTTCGTCCTGGGATTTTCTAAGCTTATGTTTTAGATGTATCTCAGAGGTTGCAATAAACGTGTGAATTCTAGGGGCTTCAGCTCCCTTTACAGCTTCCCAGCCACGGTCAATGTCTCTGTAGTTAGCTCTGCACAGCCCGGCAATCTCACACCCGCGGATTGTATTGGCTATGACCTTTACTGACTGAAAATCACCTTCTGAAGAAATCGGAAATCCGGCTTCGATAATGTCGACACCCAACTTTTCGAGCTGGTGCGCTACACGTAGCTTTTCTTCAGCAGTCATCCCGCAACCCGGGGCTTGCTCACCGTCTCTTAATGTCGTGTCAAATATCTTGACCATATTACTACTTCCCATTTCAATAACCTCCTAAATTTAAACAATTATTTTAAGTCTGGACTAAAGTCTTGTCAATTTTTGTGGTTAGATACAAAGCGGGTGTAAGCCTCACAAACCTGTGGGCAAATCAATAAATGCGGTGCGGACCTTAAGCTTTTTCTCAAGAATTCTTGAGAGAGCCTTAAGACCTACTGTTTCTGTGGCATGATGTCCTGCAAATATTACGTTCATTCCTGAATCCTTAGCTGTATAGTATACCTCAGCAGTGTCGCCAGTGATATACAGATGAGCATTTTGTGCAAGGGCCTCATAAAACCCTGAGTAGCTGCCCCCGCCACTGCATACGGCAATCGATATAATTTTTTCTTTGCCGAATGGCAATATTATACATTCAGTGTCCAGAGAATCAACCAGTTTACGCTCTATATCTGCTAATGATATTGCCTTTTTTCTCTCACCAATCCAGCCTATATTCTTTCCTTTATGAGACATGAACTCTTTTTTTATTTTGGCTCCAAGTATTCTGAGAATTTCTGCATTATTGCCAACCTCGGGATGCCGATCCAATGGTAAGTGGCAAGCATATAGAGAAATATCGTTATTATAGAGAGCTGAGATACGCTCTTTGGACCAGGCTGTAATTGAGGGGTTGTGGTTGCTCCAAAAATGACCATGATGGACGATTAACATATCCGCATTCTCTTCTACCGTTATCTCAAATGATTCAATGGATGCATCCACAGCAAATGCAATTTTCTCTACATTGGATGATCCTTCGAACTGAAGACCGTTCCAGCTAGAGTCCTCGATTTCATCTATTTTCAAATAGGAGTCAAGAAAACTGACAACTTTATCAAGTGTTGGCATTTTAATAGTGAAAGTTCGCTATTTGACTAAATTACCCCTTTCCTTTAACCATTCTATATATAATCAGCAATACAATAGACCCTATTACGGCAAATATAAAACTTTTTAGGTTAAAACCTGGGGAAACAGTTCCAAAATCAAGAATTTGTGAAATGAAACCACCTACAAGTGCCCCGACTATACCGATTACGATAGTCATTATAAATCCACCCGGATCTTTTCCAGGAAGAATTAGTTTTGCAACTGCTCCAGCGGCAAGGCCAAATATTACCCAAGATAGAATATCCAAATTACCATCCTCCTTCTGTGTAGGATACTAAACTTACGAAATTAAATAGTACTACTTTTTATTTGGAAGTTCAAAGAGGCATTTATTTCATTCTACCGCTGTAATCCCAAGAATATATCCGGAGAGGTTCGATACAAATTGCGACTTCTGTATCTTTCCTGGTAAGTAGCCAATTGGCCAAATCTTTATTTGAGTTAGCTAGAAAACGGTTGATAAGCTTCTCAAGTTTCTCAGCACCTTTTTCAGGGATTATAGTAGCATGGCCCTTACCCCTTACACCCATATACGGACTTGCGTTGGGACCGACCTCGAAACCGCACTTATTATTGGCACCTAATATCTTTGCAACTGATGAATCTTCTTGGACTGCGCACCAGATTTTTCCTTTATCATACAAATACCATAGAGAAAAAACAGTTGGATAACCCTTTGATGTTATTCCTGAGAGTCTTAAGGGAAACTTTGTTTGGTTGAGATATTCCTCAACTCTATTAATATCCCAATCGCCTTTTAGTTCTAACATAATTCAGATCCTATAAAAATGCTAACTGCTATTTATTATAGCTTAAATCTTTATATTTGTGACTAGCATTTGCACATCACGTAATTTTCCTTATTCTATTAACTATTAATACAGGAGGGATTTTATTATGAATATCGCTAGAGTACTTTTTCTAAACTTAGTAGCACTATCACTACTATTTTCGTTTGGTACCCTTACACAAGCACAGCAAAGCACTGCTTTAAAACCCCTAGATGCTAAATATGTCTGTATGATTACAAACCAGGAGTTTGTAAAAGAGCAGATACCTGTTGAGGTTGATGGTAAAACATACTATGGCTGTTGTGAGATGTGTAAGGCCAAAATAAAAAATAATGCACAAGCAAGAGTTGCAATCGACCCTGTTAGTGGAAACCAGGTAGATAAAGCTGTGGCTGTAATAGGTGCTGCACCGGACGGTACCATTTACTATTTTGAGAGCGAAGATAATTTAAATCAATATAATCATACTGCAGCTAACTAGATTTTTACTGACATAACTCAATCTTTTTGATTATTCTAACGCATCAACAGATCTTATGTATAAAAGTAAAATTTTAGGCTTCCGAAGTTCTCTTACTGTATTTGCAGTATTTATTACAATACTATCCACATTCCTTATTAGTTCATCATGCAGCAATGATGATTCATCTCTCGATACTGAGCTCTCTCAAACGCTGAGACAAATTCTCATAGATAATATGGATGAATTTGGCATCCCGGGTGCGTTGGTAGGAGTATGGATACCTGGAGAAGGGTCGCTGATCATCGAAGAAGGTGTATCTGATTTAGATAGTGAAAGACCTATTAGTAAAGATGATCATGCTCGTATTGGTAGTATTACCAAGTCATATACTGTAACTGTGATATTGCAGTTAGTAGACGAAGGTACGATCAGCTTGGTCGATCCCCTATCTAAATACTTTCCCGATGTAGAGAACAGTGATGCTACCATTCGGGAGCTTGCAAATATGAGAAGTGGTATTTTTAACTACACAGAAGATAGAGACTTTGTTCTTTTGCTTATAGAGGACCTGCTGCGAGCTTGGACACCAGAGGAACTAGTCAAGGTTGCAGACCATAATTCACCATACTTCTCGCCTGACGGGGGTTGGCATTACTCAAACACAAGTACAGTTATTTTGGGAATGATTATTGAACAGGTCACAGGAAAATTTCTTGGAGATGTGATTCAAGAAAGAATAGTCGCACCCCTTGATCTTAAGGGTACTACTTATCCAACTACTCCTGATATGCCTGTGCCTTTTACAAGAGGCTATCTGGATCTCCCGATGGGATTTAGTGATGTAACGTTCTCAAACCCTTCTTCTTCTGCAGGATCAGGCGCTATGATTTCACGACTAAATGATATGCGTAAGTGGGGACAAGCGCTTGGAACAGGCTCATTGCTTAGGGAAGAAACTCAGCAAGAGCGTATCGATAGCTTGCAGCTGATAGTCTTTTCTCCGTGTGCTGATGACGACCCCGAAAGAGAGAAAAGAGATTGCCCAGAGTATGATAAATACGGCCTTGGAATTGGTGAGCTAAACGGCTGGATTGGGCATACCGGTGAAGCAATAGGCTATACCCTCTTAGTTATGTATGATCCAGATAGCGAGTCCATAATTGCTATTATTATGAATAGATCTGGTATAGGAGAACATGTTCCTACAAAAGTATTTAGGGACTATGCCGAGATTCTAAACTAACTTAAGCCTACATATAAAGCCCAGAGAACTAAAAACAGTCCAAATTGCAATTAGAACCCAGTAAAGTGCTGGCTCTTTTGCACGAGTCACTTTACGGTGAATCCATGTACTGCCTGTATATATTTCATATATATACCAAGCAAGTAGGGCTATTCCTACAACTAGCCAAACATTCATAATAGAACTAACCGTTAACTATATCTAGAAATACCCTATTTACAGGACCATCTAGAAAAGAGCGAATTTTTTCTAAATCACCCCGTTCTGCGCGCCAATGGTGGTACTTTTCATAGTTTTCCTTAGCTGCCCATTTTTCAACAAGGAATAAGCGCCCCGAATCCTCAGCATCGGTGCAGAGTGATATTCCCTCACATCCTTCGAAGTTGCGTGTGTCTGGTAGAATTTCTGCAAAAAAATCTGCATATTCAGAAAGTTTATCCTCTTTAATCTTTGCATCTACTATAATCATAATGCTCATTTTAGAATCCCCCTGTAGTTAGTTTCTCAACTTTATATACTATATTTACTCATAGTCATACATATAAGAGCGCTTTACTGATCGTATCACACAAGAAATTTATTACAATCAAAAAATAATACTAGTTGGCGAAATCATGAATTGATAGAAATGGCTGGTGCTATTGCATACACTTCGAACCCCAACTTACTACGATAATTTAAGTATTGAAGATACAGTCTTTCAAGAATTTAGTATCACTGTTTAACTTAGACTATATAATGCGCCTGTCTGTCAGGCCAGGTCTGATGGCTGTACAATCATATCGCTCATATCTCCGCCCGGGGTAAGCATGGGATAAACCATTTCCTCATAATCGACTTCTATTTCCATTAAAACCACCCCTTTCATAGTAAGCCCCTCTTTGAGACTCGCTTCAACTTCCTCAGGTTTAGTTATGTGAAATCCCGAAGCACCGTAAGACTGGGCGATTTTAACAAAATCCGGAAGCACTTCGAAATAAGACGAAGAATAATTGCTGTCAAAAAATAGAGTCTGCCACTGCCGCACCATGCCGTGATGTCTGTTGTTCAACACTATTATCTTTAAATCCATCTTGTTCTCGACAGCGGTCGCGAGTTCCTGCATATTCATCTGGAAACTACCGTCTCCGCAAACGCATATCACCTGGTTGTCAGGTCTCCCAAATTTTGCGCCGATCGCTGCCGGTAGTCCAAAACCCATGGTCCCTAGACCACCCGAAGTAATGTGTGCTCTCGGATTCTTGAAATTGTAAAACTGAGCAAGCCACATCTGATGCTGACCGACGTCAGCCGCTACTATGGCTTCACCATTGGTTATCTCAGAGATCTTATCTATTACGTAGGTGGTTTTTATCTTTGGGCCTTGCTGCGAGTAGCTCATTGGATGCTTTTTGTCCCAATCCTTTATCTTTTTAAACCAGGCTGATCTGTCAGCATGAAAATCTGGGGGGATTATCTCAAGCATCTGCTTTAATACTTCCTTGGCATCCCCAATAATCGGGCAATGTACTACAATGTTCTTATCAATAGTCGAAGGGTCTATGTCTATGTGCATAATTTGTGCCTTTGGCGCGAATTTCTCAAAATTACCGCCAGTGGCACGGTCATCGAACCTAGCGCCTATTGATATAACTAGGTCACTCTCGTGTATTGCCATATTCGCGTTGTAAGCGCCGTGCATTCCTATCCAATTCACGTAGAAAGGGTCGTCCGTTGGATAAGAGCCTATTCCCATTAGTGTATTGGTTACAGGTATTTTGTAGGCGTGAGCAAACTTTACGAGTTCATCTGTTGCTCCTGATATTATAAGCCCGCCGCCGCCGAATATCACCGGGCGCTTTGATTTAAGTATCATCTGAACCGCTTTCTTTATCTGCTCTGGATTTCCCTTCTTAACCTCTTTGTAACCCCTTATGTCCACTTTGGGTAAAGTAAATTCCTCTTCCCCTGCCAAAACCTTGAAAGGTATGTCAACTAAAACAGGCCCCGGTCTTCCGGTCTTTGCAATATGGATAGCCTCTCTTATTGTTTTAGTAATATCTGAAGTTTTTTTAACCAGATAATTATGCTTGGTGCAGGATTGAGTAATCCCGATATGATCTGATATATATGTATCTCCCTTGTCAGTATTCCAGGGGTCGAGATCTGCTACTATGCATACGATCGGAGATGAGTCCATATGTGCAGTTGTCAATCCGGTCACCGTATTAATACCATATGGACCCGGGAGAGTTATCAACACTCCTGGTCTTCCGGTGGCTCTGGCGTACCCGTCGGCCATATGTGCAGCCGCCTGCTCGTGGCGTGCTTTTACAAATTTTATCTTATCCCTATATTTCTCAGGGATAAAACAGAGGAAATCAGTCTCTCTACTGCTCAAAGGACAGAACAGTGTGTCTACCCCCTCATTTATAAGCATCTCAAATAATATGTCTCTACCGTTTATTTTTTCCATTTTTATTTATCTACCATCACTTTAGGATTTCAATTACCACTTGAACTTTTATGTGATATTTTCTAATAATTTTTCTGCAACCAATTCTGATGAGGCAGGGTTTTGTCCAGTAATCAATAGACCGTCCTTGAAAGAATAAGAAGCCCAGTCTGAACCTTTTGAGTATATACCTTCATTTGATTTGAGCATGTCTTCTACCAAAAACGGAACAACATCTGTTAATTGAACCGCGTCTTCCTGAGAATTAGAAAATCCGGTCACTTTTTTCCCTTTTACCAAACTATTCCCATTCTCATCTTTCGTATGCTTAAAAATAGCAGGAGCATGACAAACTGCTGCAACGACCTTATTATTTCTATAAAAACTCTCTATAAAGGTAATTGAGTCTTTACTTTCTGCCAAATCCCATAAAGGACCGTGCCCACCCGGATAGAAAACAGCATCATAGTCCACCTCATCTACGTCTTCTAATTTAGATGTTTTGCTAAGAATGTCTTGTGTTTCAGTGTCTTTATTAAATCTCTCAGTAGATGGTGTCATAAATTCTGGTGAAAAACTTTTAGGATCGATTGGAGGTTGTCCCCCTTTCGGAGATACTAAATCTATTTTGATTCCATTATCCCTCAAAATATAATATGGGCTTGTAAATTCTTCAATCCAAAATCCTGTTTTTTCTCCTGTGTCACCTAATTGATCATGACTAGTGAGCACAAATAATACTTTTTTCAATATGTATTTTCTCCTTTCTTATTTCTTAAGTATGTACTCTTCATTCACTGATAACTACAAACTTAATTGATAAATACTACGAATTTATTACTTGTATTTGTCAACTAATATCACACTAATAAGTTTAGCAGAGTAACAGATTTCGCAAAATTGATGCTGGCTGCTCTGAGCTATTGTTGAGATACAGATTCAAATAAAAATCATCTCCTATTCATAAAAGATAGAAGCAGCCATGAGGAAAGTCTTCATATCAGATTACATTGAGCGTTTAATGGCCTTGCTTGTAGTAAAATAGTTGATTTATTGAATTGCCGTAGTCTATCTTAGAACTCGAATTTTTATGAAGAATCGATATTATGTTAATGGTGATCTTTAAGGAACTGGGGCACAAGGATTCGAACCTTGACTTTCGGTTCCAGAGACCGACGTACTGCCGTTATACTATGCCCCAATTGGAGCTTTTAGTATTTATAATAATCAGAGCTCAGTCAAGTATTTTGCTTGATGATTAGGATTAGATACACTTTATAAAAAGTATTTATAAACAAGGGATTCCAAATGGCCGACAAACACTTTGAAATTTTAGAGACTTTTGAAAATCAATATCCTAGAAGAGAATACGAGATAGATATATCATGCCCTGAGTTCACATGTGTTTGCCCAAAGACCGGTCAGCCCGATTTTGCGACGATTAATCTCAAATATGTTCCCGACAAGCTGTGCATAGAGCTTAAATCGCTTAAACTGTATATGTTCTCTTACCGGGATGAAGGTGCTTTTCATGAACACGTTACAAATCAGATCCTGGATCATATTGTCAAAGCTTGCAGTCCTATTAGAGCAGAGGTGGTTGGGGATTTCAACGTAAGAGGCGGAATAAAAACAATAGTCAGAGCAAAATATTTTAAAGACGAGGAATCAAATGCAGGATTTAAGTAGGTGACGTAATTACTTTTTTCTAAGCGAATTAATCAAAATCATTTCTTTCCAAGCAATTAGAAGTTAGTATTTTCATAAGGACCTATAAGGTAGATATGAATTGCTGCTAAAAGCTCAAATAATAATCACAGGCACTATTATTATCTTAATTATTGCCACAGCATTGATGGCTCCATATATTGCCCCATTTGCATACGACGACACAGATTTTTCAAACACTCTTAGTTCACCCAATAAAATAAACCTTATGGGCACTGATCAAGAAGGTAGGGATCTGCTTAGTAGAGTAATTTACGGATCCAGGGTTTCTATAGCTGTTGCTCTTGGTACAGCCTTAATTGCCTTACTTGTTGGAACCTTTTATGGAGCTGTCTCAGGCTATCTTGGAGGCAAGATAGATGAATTAATGATGAGGGTGGTCGATATCTTCTACTCTCTACCAGACTTACTGTTAATTGTTCTAGTAACTTTAATAATAGGTAGAGGAGTGCTAGGGATTGTGCTTGCACTTGGGTTTACAGCATGGATGAGGGTTGCACGTATCGTGAGAGGAAATGTACTTCAGATAAAAGGGGTCGACTATGTGCAGTCGGCAAGAAGCCTTGGCGCTTCACCTTTTAGGATTATGGGACTTCACATTATTCCAAATATTTTGAGCCCAATAATTATTACAATTACGTTTGCTGTGCCATATGCAATATTAGCGGAATCGACACTAAGTTTTCTCGGCCTCGGGATTGCACCTCCAGAGTCAAGCTGGGGCACATTGGCAAGCACTGGGTGGCAGGGAATAAGAACATTCCCTCACTTGATAGTTTTCCCTAGTCTTGCGATTTTCATTACGGCTTTTTCATTTAACCTGTTTGGAGAAGGCCTGCGTGATTTACTCGATCCTCAAAGAAATAAAGGTAGGTAGGAATTAAACAATAATTTAGGGGGAAATATGAATAGAAATCTTATCATATCAATACTATTAATTTTTATTGTGATCGCTTTTCTATATGACCCTTCAGATGCAGCAACTAGGCTAAACTGCCAGTCAGAAATCTATCAACAAGCAACTAGTGATCCCAAAGATAGATTCAAAAAGGGGTATTGTTTTGTAAAATTAGGTCAATATCAGCAGGGTATTACAATGCTTCAGGGCGTATCAAGCCAGTTACCGAAAATTGGCGACTATGTAATTTATTTTGAAGCTGCAGGATATGAAAATCTCGGAGACTATGCTAATTCATCCACACTTTTCAACAAAATTTTGACCAAATATCCAGATAGTGGATTAAAGAAAAAAACTCTTGCTCGATTGGGGAATATTTATACTCAATCTGGTGATTACACCAATGCTGAGAGGATATTTAGATCTCTTGCCGGTGAAGAAAAGAATAGAAGTTTAAAAGCTTCCTACTTGCTCGGGTTAGCGGAGGCTATGGAGAAGCAGGGAAGATATCAGGATGCAGTTGCTACCTACAAGCAAATATGGGTTCAGTATCCAGAGACTGAATCATCTAGCAAAGCCTATAGTCAGGCTAATAATATTAGCTCCGCTCATGGCATAGCATTTCTGGTAACGCAATCTGATTATCTTCAGCGAGCAAATATTCTATTTGATAAATCAAGATGGAGCTCAGCACTTAGTAACTATAACAAGCTATCTTCTAGAAGTACTGAAGTTAGAACGAATATGGGAATAGCCATGGTTAAAACAAAGAGATTAAATGAGGCTGAGAATATTCTTAAGAATATTAACTCACCAAAGTCTCTTTTTTGGAGAGGAAAGCTCAAGACAAAACAAGGGCTTGATGCACAGGCATCGGCATTATACACCCAAATTCACAATCAGTTTCCAAGTAGCCCTCTCGCTCCAGAGGGGTTATACAATGCTGCTCGACTTTATCAGATAAATGGACAAACTCAGCAAGCAATTAAAACCTACGATATTTTAATTAGGTCATATCCTAGAAATAAATATGCAGAGGACGGTGCATGGAATCTTGGATGGATATATTATAGAAAAGGACAATACCCTGAAGCTCAAGGTACTTTTTCAGCATTTGTAAACTCAGATTCTAGTTTTAATGCATCAAATGCAAAATACTGGAGAGCAAGAACCCTTGAAAAGCAAGGACTACATGATGAAGCTCATGTTCAATACCGAGAGCTTGCAGGATCCACCACACCTACCTATCACACATATATGGCCCAGAAAAAAAGTGGTTATAGTCCAACATATTCAAACATAAACCCCGAATCAATTGCACTAGGTACCAAAGCTAATAAAAGAAAAGAAAGAGCACAAATGCTCATAGCTCTTGGAATGCCAGAGGAAGCTCAACTTGAGATAGTAGCTATGGAAAATGAAGCTAGAACCAAGGAAGAGTTTGTTATTGTTAGCCTTCTTTACTCCCAGGTGGACGATTATTATCAATCAATCAAAGTTGCTCAAGGTCTGGGGCTACCTCAAGCAAATAGACTCTCTTATCCAAGAGGGTATCAGAAATTTGTAGGCCCATATGCTAAAAAAT
>JABAHR010006545.1_pt2 | contig 24224 bp, 14 predicted proteins | sample 7062101 | NCBI WGS metagenome assembly JABAHR01 (sample SAMN14534553, study PRJNA622989) | marine sediment metagenome | biome: marine biome [ENVO:00000428]; feature: marine pelagic biome [ENVO:01000023]; material: deep marine sediment [ENVO:00002113] | place: India: Gulf of Kutch | collected...
GCCCGGGTTCCAGACCTGCGTGTTGATACCGTTCAGGATCCCGCTGAGCCGTTCTCGGCGGTGTCGCAGCAACCCGTCCATCCCACACCCGAACTGCGGTGTCTGGATCTCTTCCGCATAGCGCGGGCTTACCGCGTTGACGCGGTCGGCAAATGCCAGGCCACCCTTTATGAAGGAGAAATGATCATGGTACTCGAGCCGCTCGTAGTGCCAGAGGTGCTCAGGCAGCTGCAGGTCCCTGAAGGTGGCATGATCAAACACGCCCTGGTAGGCGAGGTTGTGGATACTGAACACCGTGGCCGGGCGGTTTTGCTCGTTCTCCAGCAGGGCCGGCACCAGCCCGGTTTGCCAGTCGTTGCAGTGCACCACCTGCGGCTGCCAGTGCATGCCGCAGCGGTTCATGGCCAGCAGGGCGATAACCCGGTTGAACAGCCCGAAGCGCCGGGCGTTGTCGTGCCAGGGTTCACCGTGTTCGTCGAGGTAGGGATTGCCGTCGCGATCGAATAGCGGCGGGCAGTCGACCAGCCACACCGGGACCCGGCTGCCGGGCAGGGTGGTCTGCAGTATCCTGACTCTATATTCCTGTACCTGCAACTCCACCTGCAGGTGCGCCGGGTGCATAAGCCGCTGCATCAAGTCCCGGTAGGCCGGTATGACCAGGCGGATGTCGTGCCCCTGGTGCTGCAAGACACGCGGCAGGCTGCCGGCCACATCGGCCAGACCCCCGGTCTTGATGAGCGGGTAGGCCTCGCTGGTGCAGAACAGAATGCGGTAGTTCTTCATTAGCTAACTTTCCTGATTGTTGATTTCGAGCACGATGCCGGCCAGGGGCGGCAGGGTCAGGGAAACGGAGCAGGGCCTGCCGGACCAGCCGAGATCTTCACTGTGCACGATGCAGCCGTTACCCGCGTTGGTACCCTGGTAATACTCCGAGTCCGAGTTGAACACTTCCCTGTATTCCCCCGCCAGGGGCACGCCGACGCGATAGCCGTGGCGTGGTACGGGGGTGAAATTCAGGACCACGACCACGAACCGGTCGCCAGCCTTGCGCTGGTAGCTTATAACCGAGTTCGGTGCGTCATGGCAATCGATCCATTCGAAGCCCTGGCTCCCGAAATCATGCGCGTGCAGGGCAGGAAGCTCCCGGTACAGGGAATTCAGGTCAGTGACCAGTTTCTGGACACCCTGGTGCAGCGGGTAATCGAGCACATACCAGTCGAGTGCCTGGTTGAAATTCCATTCGCTGCCCTGGCCGAACTCGCAGCCCATGAACAGGAGCTTCTTGCCCGGGTAGGTAAACATGCAGGTCAGCAGCAGTCGCAGGTTGGCGAAGCGCTGCCATTCATCGCCCGGCATCTTGTTCAACAGCGAGGACTTGCCGTGTACCACTTCATCATGGGAGAAGGGCAGGACGAAATTCTCGTGAAACGAGTACAGCAGGCCGAAGGTCAGCCGGTCATGGTGATATATGCGGTGCACCGGGTCCTTGCTCATGTAGTCCAGGCCGTCATGCATCCAGCCCATGTTCCATTTCATGGAAAATCCCAGTCCGCCGATATCCACGGGGCGCGTTACCTGCGGCCAGGCGGTGGATTCCTCGGCGATGATCATCGTCCCGGGGCATTCACGATGGGTAATGGTGTTCAGTTCGCGCAGGAAATTGATCGCGTCGATATTCTCGTTGCCGCCGTGGATATTCGGGATCCACTCACCCTCGTTGCGTGAATAATCCAGATACAGCATGGACGCGACCGCATCCACGCGCAGGCCGTCGAGATGGTATTCCTCCAACCAGTAGATGGCGCTGCTGATCAGGAAATTCCTGACCTCGTTCCTGCCGTAGTTGTAGATCAGGGTGCCCCAGTCCGGGTGTGTCCCGAGCCGCGGNNGCCGCGGGTCTTCATGTTCATACAGGGGTGTACCATCGAATTCGGCCAGTGCGTGCGCATCACGGGGAAAATGCGCCGGTACCCAGTCGAGCAGTACACCGATGCCGTGCCGGTGACAGTGGTCGACGAAAAAGCGGAAATCATCCGGCTGCCCGAAGCGGCTCGTCGGCGCGAAATAGCCGGTGGTCTGGTAGCCCCAGGAATCATCCAGCGGGTGTTCGGTGACAGGCAGCAGCTCGATGTGGGTGAATCCCAGCCGCTGTACATACTCGACCAGCCGGGTCGCGATGTCCCGGTAATTGAGGAATCGACCCTGATCGTCCCGCTGCCATGAGCCGAGGTGCACCTCGTAGATACTCATGGGCCGGTGCATCCAGTCATGCGTTTTACGCGCAGCCATCCAGTCACTGTCGCGCCATTCGTGGCGGCTTTCGGTAACCACGGAGGCGGTACGGGGGCGCAGCTCGCTGCCACGGGCATAGGGGTCGAATTTCTCGAGCACCCGCCCGCTGGCCCGGTTGCGTATCTGGAACTTGTAGAGGGCGCCGGCCGACAGGCCCGGGATGAACAGCTCCCACACGCCGGTACCGCCGCGGACCCGCATCGGGTGACTGGCGCCGTCCCAGTGATTGAAATCGCCGATAACGCTGACCCGTTCGGCATTGGGCGCCCAGGTCGCGAACAGCACGCCCTCGATCCCGTCAACCGTCCTGACATGCGCCCCCAGCACATGGTAGACATGCAGGTGCTTGCCCTCGTTGAACAGGTGCAGGTCAAAATCACTCAGCTGGGGGGGGAAACAATAGGGGTCGTGGAAGGAACGCGTTATCCCCTGGCCGGTGGTCTGTTCCAGCATGTAGTAGCGCGGCAGTTCCGAGTTCCCGCGCCATTCGAAGATATCGGTGTTGCCGACACGCACCAGGGGGGCATCGATATCCAGGATCCGCAGCGACTGCGTGTCCCGGGCCAGCACCCGCACGAGGGTTTCTCCCTGCGACTCGTGGCGTCCCAGTACCTCGAAGGGATCGTGGTGGCGCATTTCGATCAGGCGCAGGAGGTCCCCGGACAGCGCCGGCCGGCCGGCCCGGCCTGCTGCCGCCGCGTGCGTGTTACCGCCCGATCTGACAATGTTCTGGTTCATGGACTGTCCTGTTCGGGCCCAAAGCCTGTTGGACTATGGCCGCGCCATGAGGGTTCCTCACCCGCAGGCCATGCAAGGATCATGCACATAGTAATCATTCACGAACGCACAGATAAATACCTGGTTTCCAGTCTGTTAAACTGCAACGAATCGCCGTGCGCCTGGGCCGGGCGAGACAGGGGAGGCATCGTGCTTTATTCTAGTGCATGGGATGGCGGGCATGGTACAAAAGAGTGCGCACGGGCACCCGCTGACCACCGGCCGGCATGGCTTGCTCGAGGCCGGCGGGACCCGGTGAATATCAGGAATCGTTCCCGATTCTCTGCCACCGGTCACCGGCTGGCGCGCAATTTGCCTGGTATTTCAGACTGATCCGGTCCGGAATCGAACAGACAACGTTTACAGGAACAGGCTGGAACCACGCATCATGTCCGCTGACCGCCCCATAGACGTCGTGCTCTACTGGCACATGCATCAACCCGAATACCGGGATATCCGCACCGGCTGTTACCACCAGCCCTGGACCTACCTGCACGCCATCAAGGACTACGTCGACATGGCGGCCCACCTGGAGGCCGCCCCGGAGGCGCGGGCGGTGGTCAACTTCACGCCAACCCTGCTGGACCAGATCGACGACTATGCCAGGCAGATAGGCGGCTATCTGGACCATGGTGAAAACCTCCTCGATCCCATGCTGGAGGCACTGGTACAGCCCGTACTGCCCGTGTCACGGGAAGAGCGGCTGGGCCTGATCAAGCGTTGCCTGCGCGCCAACGAAGAACGGCTTGTCAGGCGCTACCGGGAATACGAGCGGCTGTTCCTGTTATCCCGCTACCTGGAAGAACATCCGGATGCCATCATCTTTATCGATGACCAGTACCTGGCGGATATCCTCATGTGGTTCCACCTGGCGTGGCTGGGTGAAACCGTCAAGCGCTCGGACCTGCGGGTGCGCAGACTGATTGACAAGGGCATTGGATTTACCCTGCATGATCGCCACGAACTGCTTGGCATCATTGGCGAACTGTGCAGTCATGTCATTGGCCGTTACCGCAGGCTTGCCGAGCGCGGTCAGATAGAACTCTCCATGACACCGTTTGCGCACCCCATCATGCCGCTGTTGCTTGATATCAACTCCGCCCACCAGGCAATGCCCGGCGCACCGCTGCCGGCCATCGGGAGCTACCCGGGCGGCGCACAGCGCGTGGAGTGGCATATCGAAAAGGGCATGCAGGTGTTCGAACACCATTTCGGGTTCCGTCCCGTCGGCTGCTGGCCATCGGAAGGCGGTATCTGCGAGACAACCATTGAAATGCTTGGCAGGCATGGCATCCGGTGGCTGGCAAGTGGTGAGGCGGTTCTGCGTAACAGCCTCAAGGATGATGCAAACGGCTGCCTGCACGCTGCATACAGCTACGGGAAGGACAACCCGACCTGCTTTTTCCGTGATGACGGCCTGTCGGACCTGATCGGTTTCAGCTACGCCGGGTGGCATGCCGATGACGCAGTGGACAACCTGGTCCACCACATCGACAATATCACAGAGGCCTGTAAAGACCAGGCCAGGCCTGTCGTACCCATCATCATGGACGGCGAAAATGCCTGGGAATACTACCCGGAAAACGGTTACCACTTTCTCTCGGCTCTCTATACCCGCCTCGTCGAACATCCCCGTATCCGCCTGACAACCTTCCGGGATTACCTGGCTGACCGGCCCGGTACAACACCACTGGAAAAGGTGGTGGCGGGCAGCTGGGTGTATGGCACCTTTTCCACCTGGATCGGGAGTGCCGACAAGAACCGTGGCTGGGAAATGCTGGCCGATGTCAAAAAGGTTTTTGACCGCCAGGTCGCCGGCCAGTACCTCTCACCCGAGGTACTGGAGAAAATCGAAACACAGCTGGCCATCTGCGAGGGTTCGGACTGGTACTGGTGGTTTGGCGATTACAACCCGGCTGAAACGGTCAGCGATTTTGAGTCCCTGTTCCGTGCCCAGCTGGCCAACCTGTACATGTTGCTGGGCGTAGAGCCGCCGGCGTACCTGGCCGAGAGTTTTACCCACGGCACGGGGCATCCCGATGCCGGCGGCACCATGCGCCGGGGCAGCGAAAACTAGTTCAGGCTCTGCACGTGCAGCCCCGGGATACACATATCCTGCACCGGCAACGGCGTGCCGGCATCCTGCTGCATCCCACGTCTCTGCCGGGCCCTTTCCCGCATGGCCTGATCTGTCATGATGCCTATCGCTTCGTCGATTTCATGACCAGGGCAGGCATGAGCGTCTGGCAGATGCTGCCGCTCGGGCCGGTACACAGTGACGGCTCACCCTACCATGCCCTGTCTGCCCATGCCTGCGACACCACGCTGATCAGCCTTGACTGGCTGGTGGATCGCGGCCTGCTCGGCAAGCCGCCAGCAGACTACCGTACAACTGCCCATCACCAGTGCCTGCGCGAGGCATGGTCGGTCTTCCACGCCGGCGCACAGGCCGCGCTGCAGGATGAATACCGGTCATTCCTGCGCCAGCAGTCGGACTGGCTGACAGACTACGCCCTGTTCATGGCAATACGTGAACAGCAAGACAACAGGCAGTGGATGCAGTGGCCGGCGCACCTGCGCAACCGTGACGAACGGGCACTCGAACGTTTCCGTGAGCAGTACGCGGAGCTGATCGATTTTCACTGCTTTACCCAGTTCATCTTTTTCAGGCAGTGGCTGGAACTGAAAAGCTACGCCAACGAACGCAATATCCTGTTGTTTGGCGATCTACCGATCTATGTGGCGCTGGACAGTGTCGATGTGTGGGCCAGCCGGGACCTGTTCATGCTGGACGAGAACGGGCAGCCCGAATACGTGGCCGGCGTTCCGCCGGATTATTTCTCGAAGACCGGGCAGCGCTGGGGTAACCCGCAATTCAACTGGCCTGCGATGCAGGACAGCAACTTCAGCTGGTGGCAGCAGCGCATACGCACCCAGCTGGGGCTGTTCGACGTCATCCGCATCGATCACTTTCGCGGTTTCCAGGCATACTGGGAAATCAGCGCCGCGCAAGAAACCGCCATGAACGGCCGCTGGGTCGAGGCGCCCGGACACGCACTCCTCGAGAAACTGCACGACGTGTTCGGCAAGCTGCCGCTGGTGGCAGAGGACCTGGGCGTGATTACCGGCGAAGTAACCGCCCTGCGTGAAGAATTTTCCCTGCCGGGCATGAAAGTCCTGCAGTTTGCCTTTGATGGTGATCCGGGAAACAGCTATCTGCCGCACAACCATGAATTCAATTCAGTGGTCTATACAGGTACCCATGATAACGATACGACTGTCTCGTGGTATGCACAGCTGGGCAGGGCACAGCGTGAATACCTGGAAAGATACCTGGATATCCGCGGAGATGCAGAGATGCCGTGGCCGTTGCTGCGCGCAGCGCTTGCCTCGCCTGCCTGCCTCGCCATGTTCCCGTTCCAGGATCTGCTGGGACTGGGCGAAGGTCACCGCATGAATATACCGGGCACCGCGGAAGGCAACTGGCAGTGGCGCTTCGACTGGTCACAGCTACCCGTACAGCTAGACGCGAGGTGTCGGGAACTGGTCGGCCTCTATGGCCGGTCAGTCTGACTGTACGGCCATCCCGCTTGCCGGCTCAGACCCACAGCATATAGCCCAGTTCAAACGGATGGCTGAGCAGCGCGTGGCAGGGAAAAATCCGGATCTTGTAGTGGTTCAGGCCCGGGTTGGACGGTTTGAGATCAAGGGAATAAACGTGATTGCCGTTCTGCATCCCGGTATGGGAAAACAGGTAACGCTCTCTCACATTCAGGTAACCGCTTTCCCTGAGTGCGCCGACCAGGCACTCCACCACGACATCGCTCGCGGACAGACCTTCCAGCCTGACTTCCACCCGCACCGGCAGTGACTCGCCCTCGGTTATCTGCTCATCGACCCGGTCGATGCATGATATGGAGACCTGTTCCCAGTACCGGTTGATCTTTTCTTTCCATGCGGCGAGCTCGCGTGCCGGTGATGCATCGTTTTCCGCAAGCAGCAGGGACTGCCTGCGGGCCCTGCCGTAAAAGTCGTGAACATAGTCCACAACCATGCGCTGCGAGTTGAACCTGGGAATACAGGACTTCATCGAGGCCTTGGACATCCTCACCCATTCCCTGGAATAGCCCTGCTTGTCATACTGGAAATACTTCGGGATGATTTCGTGCTCGAACAGGTTCATCAGGTCCGCTGCCTCTTCCCGGTTGCGCAGCTCCTGGCCGATATGCTGTTCATGGGGGTGTATCGCCCAGCCATTTTTTCCATCATAGCCCTCACCCCACCAGCCATCGAGTACGCTCAGGTTGATGACACCGTTGATCGCCGCCTTTTGCCCGGAAGTGCCGCTGGCTTCCAGCGGATATTCCGGCGTATTGATCCAGACATCGACACCCGTCACCAGCTTGCGCGCGAGCTCCATGTCGTAACCTTCCAGCAGTACGATCTTGCCGATAAACTCCGGTCGCAGTGAATATCCGTGAATGGTGCGGATCAGTTCCTGTCCCGGTACATCACTGGGGTGTGCCTTGCCGGCGAACACGATCATGACCGGCCGGTCCGGATCGTTGAGCAGGCGTGCGAGTCGTTCAGGATCGGAGAACAGCAGCGTCGCGCGCTTGTAGGTCGCAAAACGCCGTGCAAATCCCAGCACCAGCACATTCGAATCGGGTTGCGACGTATATTCGGTCAGGCGCTGCAGCATGGCTTCACTGAAGCCCGCCCGCTTGTAACGCCTGACCATGCGAGCGTAGATATACATCAGCATCTGCGTCTTCAGTTCCTTGCGCAGGCTCCAGAAACGGTGATCCGGGATGGTGTCGATACAGGACCAGTAATCGACATCCAGCAAGTGCCTGCGCCATTCGCTGAAACGCATGTCGAACAGGTTTACCCATTCCCGGGCAAGGAAGGTGGGCACATGCACGCCGTTGGTGACATGGGTAATCGGGTTCTCCCGATCCGGCACCTGCGGCCATACGTAACACTCCATCCGCGCGGCCACCCTGCCATGGATACGGCTGACGCCGTTCTGGAATCGCGAGCCATGCAGTGCCAGCGTGGTCATGTTGAAAGCGTCAGGGCTGGTCGGCGTGCAGCCCAGCATCAGGAAGGTGTCCATGTCGAGTTTCAGGCTTTTGGCAAACTTCGAGAAATAGTGTGTCATGCGATCTTTCCCGAAGGTGTCGTGCCCTGCAGGGACCGGGGTATGCGTCGTGAATACCGTTCCGGCCGCAACCAGTTCCAGTGCACTGGGAAAATCCATTCCCGCTTTCACGTGTTCCCGGCAGCGCTCGAGTATCTGGAATGCGGCGTGCCCTTCATTGATATGCCAGACGGTCGGCGACCTGCCCAGGGCACGCAGCGCACGAACGCCGCCGACACCCAGCACGATTTCCTGCTGGATCCGGGTATCCTTGTCGCCCCCGTACAGCTGGAAGGTAATGCGGCGGTCCTCGGTTGTATTCTCTGCCAGGTCGCTGTCGAGCAGGTACAGGGTGATATGTCCGGCCCTGGCCTCCCAGACCCTGAGCCTGACTTCGCGGTCCTCGATATCAACGCTGACAAAAACCTCGACACCCTTGTCATCCCTGGCCGGTGAAACCAGTAGCTCGTCGAAATTGATGTTGTGATAATTCGCAATCTGGTTGCCATGGCCGTCGATCGACTGGGTAAAGTAGCCCTGCCGGTATAGCAATCCGACCGCAACAAAGGGCACGCCCAGGTCGCTGGCTGCCTTGCAGTGGTCGCCGGCGAGTATGCCCAGCCCGCCGGAATAGATGGGGAAGCTTTCGTGAAAACCGAACTCGGCGCAGAAATAAGCTACCAGGTCATGTTCGACATCCAGGTATTCCTCCACATCGGGATGGATAATCCTTTCCAGGTACGTCCGGTAGTCCGACATGACACGGTTGTATTCCTCCGTGAACAGGTGATCGTGCTGCATTTCGTCCAGCCTGCTCTGCGCGATATGACGCAGGAAAACCTTGGGATTGTGCTTGCAGGACTCCCACAACTCGGAGTCGAGGCGGTAAAATAGACTGCGTACGCCGCGATCCCAGCTGTACAGCAGGTCTTCCGCCAGCACCTCCAGGCCTGACAGCTTTTCGGGAATGCGCGGTCTGACTTCCAGTTTGAAAATTGTCTCGCTCATGTGCAGGTACCGTGTCCGGGCAGGTTAGCGTTCAGTCACTATCCTTCTCTATGTGACCACATCCGGGGCATGACGGCCGGTTATCTCACCAAGCCGGGTTAAATCCTGCGCCACACTGAACAATGGCGCAAGCTGTGTCTGTGCATCATTTTCGAGCACCCCGTTCCCCGGCTCGAATTTTTCGTAATAAAAACGCAATGTGGCACCCTGCGTACCGGTGCCTGACATGCGCACGATGATGCGGCTGCCGTCCTCGAAAATGATGCGCGTCCCCTGGTGTTCCGTATATGAACCATCCACAGGGTCGGTATAACTGTATTCGTCGGCGGTTTTCACCTGCAAGCCGGCCAGCCTGCGTCCCGGCAGTCCGGCAAGCACGGCCTGCAATCGCCCGACAAGATCCTGCGCCTTTTCCAGTTCGACGTTCTCGTAGTCGTGCCGGCTGTAATAATTGCGTCCATACGCCTGCCAGTGCCCGAGCACGATCTCCGCAACGGACTGCTTCCTGGCCGCGACCAGGTTCAGCCAGAACAGCACGGCCCAGAGCCCGTCTTTTTCCCGCACATGGTCCGAACCGGTGCCAAAACTTTCCTCTCCGCACAGTGTAATCCTGCCGGCATCGAGCAGGTTGCCGAAGAATTTCCAGCCGGTGGGTGTCTCGTAACAGTCAACACCCAGCTGCCGGGCAACGCGGTCGGCAGCCATGCTGGTTGGCATGGAGCGGGCGATACCCGCGATACCATTACTATAACCCGGTAACAGGTGAGCGTTGGCTGCCATGATGGCCAGGCTGTCACTGGGTGTGACAAAGAAATCCCGGCCCAGGATCATGTTACGGTCGCCATCACCATCCGACGCTGCGCCCATATCCGGTGCATCGGCAGCCTGCATCAATGCCACCAGTTCACGGGCATGGACCAGGTTGGGGTCCGGGTGTCCGCCGCCGAAATCCTGCAGCGGGGTACCGTTCATCACGGTGTTATCCGGCGCCCCCAGGCGCCGCACAAGGACCTCACGGGCATACGGGCCGGTGATGGCATGCATGGCATCGAAGACCAGTCGGAACCGGCCCGAGGCAAACAGCGCGCGGATGCGGTCCATGTCGAACAGCTTCTCCATCAGATCGGCATAGTCCGCAACCGGATCGATCACCTCTACCCGTGCCGTGCCGAATTCCCGTGTCCCGGTCTGTTCCAGTGACACATCCGGGATATCGGCGATGCGGTACTGCTTCAGTTCACCGGCTATCCGGTGGATGCGGTCGGTCACTTGCTCCGGGGCCGGGCCACCATTGGCCGTGTTGAACTTGATACCGAAATCGCCGGACGGGCCTCCCGGGTTGTGGCTCGCTGAAAGAATAATGCCACCGTCCAGCCCGTATTTCCGGATCATCAGCGATGCCGCCGGAGTCGACAGAAAGCCATGCTGTCCGACCAGCAGGCGTCTGCAGCCACTGGCCAGGGCAATCCGGATAATGATCTGGATCGCCTGCCGGTTGTAATAGCGTCCGTCGCCGCCAATTACGAGCGACTCCCGTTCCCCGGGGGGCAGGGCGTTGAGAATCGCCTGTACAAAATTTTCCAGGTAATGCGTCGTACGGAACACGCTGACGGTCTTGCGCAGGCCCGAGGTGCCCGGCCTCTGGTCACTGAAAGGAGTTGTGTCTACCGTCGTTATGTTCATGGGCTAAGCTGGAAACTTGCTGATCCTGGCAGTGCATACTTTCAATTTTCATGCCAATAACCGGGCGCGCGCATCAGCCGGCAGTATGCCCGTTTTCATTTATATATCTGTGATTTGTAAACATGTAACACGACTTGTGGTCTGTCCACGCCGAAGATCCCGGCCAAGTGCGTTTCAATCAAAGCGCATTCGGGACCGGGACGCACAAATCCGGTGCGTCCGGCAGTATGCATTAGATTCCGCACAAATGTCCGGATGATTGGCCCTGACGGCACCGCCCCGCTGCACCGACTCATGGCCGTGCCCGCCTGGCATGCTGATCATTGCACACATTTTCGATTACTTTCAAACGCTTGTCATATTTCATGGGTATCGTTCCCGCCGCAGGCACGGAACTTGACCCGGTTCCGGTAATGTACCGGGCAACGAATAAACAGATATTATTCAGGCAGCGCTGACTCCAGCGCATTTGTTTTCGACCGATAGCCTTGACCAGGATGCAGTGATTACAGATTCAATCAGGCAATATTCAGCAGGAGGCCGGCTATGCAGATGCAGGAAGTCCGTATCATGGCCAAAAAATTTGGCATCAAGACCAGCAGACAGTCCAAGGTCAGTCTGGTACGCCAGATCCAGATGGCGGAAGGCAATTTTGACTGTTATGCAACAGCACTGGACGGCGTCTGTGACCAGACACGCTGCCTGTGGCGTAACGACTGTTTCACTGCTGCGAAGAAACCGGCCAGCTAGGAGCCGGGCTGGAACGGCCTGCAGGCCCACTGCAGATGCCGCGCACACCATGGACTCCATGTTGTCCGCGTACAGCAGGCAGCAAAAAGCGGTACAGTGCATCGAAATATCCCGGAGTCGGTCACAAAGCACATGCTGTAGTAGCTGGCTGGACAAGCTGTGTGCATTGGCAGGCCGGGCATCCTCATGCCCGGTTCCCGCGCTTAGCGGGAAGCACGCGTAATACAAGCTCGGGCACGACTTTGCCAGGGTAGCCACTAATCCTGTCAGGTCGTGGCTCCCGGCACCCCGCAGAAACAACAATCGACAATGAAACAGACTGACAGCTACTCGCTCATGGTACATGGAGGGGCCGGAGCACTGGATAAGGTGAAGGATCACAAGACTGCCGTCCGCTACCTGGAGAGCATTCGACGCATCCTGGAGCACGGCAGGGAAATCCTCGAACCGGGCGGCTCGTCGCTACAGGCCGTCGAGAGCTGTGCATCCCTGCTCGAGGATGACCCGGTCTTCAATGCCGGCTGCGGCTCGGTGCTCAACGAGCATGGCAGGGTGGAAATGGATGCCGCCATCATGGACGGACGCGACCTGTCCGCGGGTGCGGTCGCGGCCGTTAACAACATTGCCAACCCGGTGCAGCTGGCACGCCACGTCATGACGGAAAGTGAACATGTCATGCTGATCGGCGAAGGCGCCATGCGTTTTGCAGACCACTGCGGCATCGATCGGGTGCCGGAGGATTATTTCCATACACCCGACCGCGTAGAGCAACTCAGGGAGGCACGCCTGAAAAACAGGATCATGCTGGACCACGACACCAGCGAGACAGGCAGCGAAGACCAGAAATACAGCACCATCGGTGCCGTAGCACGCGATGCGGCGGGCAACCTGGCTGCCGCGACCTCAACCGGCGGCATCGTCAACAAGCGCTTGGGCAGGGTCGGCGACTCGCCGATTATCGGTGCCGGGGTCTTTGCGGATAACGAGACCTGTGCCGTGTCGGCGACCGGCTACGGCGAGGACTTCATGCGCTCCGTGATCGCCAAGACCATTTCCGATTTCATCTACATGAAAGGAATGGATGCCGCCCGGGCAACAGCCGCCGCGATGGAATATCTGACACGCAAGGTGAAAGGCAGGGGCGGGGTCATTGTCATCGACAGGCACGGCAACTGCGCGAGCGGCTTTACCACGAAGAAGATGATCCATGGCTGGATCGAGCATGGCGGAGAAACCGTGGCACGATTCTGAGCCGTACCACCGGGTATACACTCATCACACCCGGGCCGGTTTCACATCTCAACGACCTGCATGACCAGGGACGCGAGGCAAGACACCCGGCGCTGACGAGTACACCCGGGCACTTGAAATAATGATTGAATAGTCGGTTAATATGCCGGTAACGGGAGTTTTTCTGCAACAGCGGGCCTGTATACCAGGCACAGGTACAGCCACAGGTACATCGTATGGTTTCTGTCAAAAGAATGGTTCTGGACGTGCTCAAGCCTCATCAGCCGAACGCACTGGAGTTTTCTCAGGCCCTGGCAGCGGTTGGAACCGGCTACCGGGTGCGACTGACCGTGCTCGAGATGGATGAGAGAACCGAAACGATCCAGATCGTGATTGAAGGGAACGACATCGATTTCGAGGCGGTGCAGTCGACCATAGGCGATATGGGGGGTTCGCTGCACAGCATCGATGAAGTGGAAGTGCAGGGCGAACCGGACACCGACTAAAGTTCCATGGGTCTGTTACAGCAGGCGTCCTTTCTGCTGCGCATCACGCGTTCCCACGGCATCGTGCGCCGTTATTTCGTGGTCAACGGATTCGACGGCGCACTCACCATGCTGGGACTGATCATCGGTTTCCTGGTCAGCCTGCCTGCCGATCTGTCCGTGATCATCAATGCCTGCCTCGGCGCGGCGATCGCACTCGGCATGAGTGGCGTGAGCAGCGCCTACATCAGCGAATCCGCGGAAAGAAAACGGGCACTGGGTAAACTGGAGGCGGCAATGGTCAGCGATCTCCAGGAAAGCGCGCATGGCGAGGCGGCACGGCTGACGCCCATATTGATTGCACTGGTCAACGGCTCGGCGCCCCTGGTCATCTCGTTCCTGATCCTGAGCCCGTTATGGCTGGCCAATGCCGGCATCCCGCTGCCCCTGCAACCGCTCCATATCGCCATCATTATCGCGCTGCTGCTGGTCTTCCTGCTGGGCATGTACCTTGGCCACATCGCAGGCGTCTCGTGGCTGCGCAGCGGGATCTATACGCTGCTGGTCGCCGTGGTAACCGCGCTGCTCATTTACCTGTTCACCGGGTAACAGCGTGCAGCCGGAATCCTGGCACAGCATTGAGGCGGATGACGCGTTGCAGCGCCTGGCGTCTTCACCCGCCGGGCTGACCACGGCAGATGCACAACAACGCCTGGCCGAATACGGGCCGAACAGCATCCCCGAAAAGAAACGCCGCACCCTGCCGGCCATCCTGCTGGGGCAGTTTTCCGATTTCATGATCATGGTGCTGCTGGCGGCGGCACTGATTTCCGGCTTCATCGGTGAGCCCCAGGACACCATCGCCATCCTGGTGATTATTTTCCTGAATGCCGTCATCGGGGCGGTACAGGAACTCAGGGCGGAACATGCCGTGGCTGCACTGAAGAAGATGGCAGCACCGGAAGCGCAGGTGCTGCGGGACGGGCACACGGTCACCCTGGCCGCGTCGGCGCTGGTACCCGGCGACGTGGTCGTGCTTGAGGCAGGCAACATCGTGCCCGCCGACCTGCGCCTGCTGGAGGTGGAGGAGCTGCAGGCCGACGAATCGGCACTCACCGGTGAGTCCCATGTCGTCGACAAGCAGTCGGCGCCGCTGGCCGAGGCGGGTCCGGCGCCGGGCGAGCGTCGCAACCTTGCCTACAAGAGCAGCCTGATCACCCGGGGACGCGGCAGGGGCGTGGTATTTGCCACCGGCCTGCAAACCGAGATTGGCCGCATCGCGGAACTGTTGCGCGCCGAGCCCGGCGTCAGGACCCCGCTGCAGGTGCGCCTGAGCCGTTTTGGCCGCTACCTCGCCATCGCGATACTGGCCATATGTGCCGTGGTATTCAGCGCCGGCCTGCTGCAGGGCCAGCCGGTCATGCTGATGTTTCTGACCGCCGTGAGCCTGGCCGTCGCGGCGATACCGGAAGCACTGCCGGCCGTGGTGGTGATCTCGCTTGCGCTGGGTGCACGCAAGCTGATCCGGCATAACGCCCTGGTGCGCAACCTGCCCGCGGTGGAGACACTGGGCTCGGTGACCTACATCTGTGCCGACAAGACCGGCACCCTGACACAGAACCGCATGACGGCCGAGCAGTTCCATGCCGCTGGCAGCCGGCATACCGCGCTGCCGGACCCGGGAGCCGATATCCCGTGGGCAGAACTGGGCCAGGCCATGGCCCTGAACAACGATGTAGCCGAGAAGGATGGCAGGCCCGCCGGTGAACCCACCGAACTGGCGCTGTTCGAAGCGGCGCTCACGGCCGGTTATGACAAGACCGCACTGGAGCGGGAGATGGCGCGGCTGGCCGCCATTCCTTTCGATAGCGAACGCAAGCGCATGACCACGCTGCACCGGTCAGCGCAGGGCGTGGTCGCCTATATCAAGGGCGCACCGGAGACGGTGCTGCCGCAATGCATCGGGGCACTGGCAAATGGCGCGGACGCGACATTCGAACCCGGGACCGTGCTGGCCGAGGCCGAACGGCTGGCCGGTGAAGGTTACCGGGTGCTGGCCTTTGCAAGGCGCGAATTCAGCGCACTGCCGGAAGCACTGGAAGCGGCAACCACCGAATGCGAATTGACGTTCCTGGGGCTGGTGGCCCTGATCGATCCACCGCGCCCCGAAGCGCCCCGGGCGGTGGCGGATTGCCTGGCGGCGGGCATCACGCCGGTCATGATCACCGGCGACCATCCGGGCACCGCCCAGTCTATCGCCCGGCGCCTCGGCATTACCGATGGCAATCACGCCATGCTGACCGGCGCCGAGCTGGCAGACCTGTCCGACCGGGAGTTCGACCGTATCGTTGCATCGGTCCGCGTCTATGCACGCGTCAACCCGGAACAGAAACTGCGCATCGTCAGGGCCCTGCAGGCAAAGGGCGAGTTCGTCGCCATGACCGGTGACGGCGTGAACGATGCACCGGCACTGAAACGTGCCGACATCGGTGTGGCGATGGGGCAGAAGGGCACCGACGTGGCGCGCGAGGCCTCTGACATGGTGCTGCTGGACGATGATTTTGCAACCATCGTCCGGGCAGTGCGCGCGGGCCGGCACATCTTCGACAACATCCGCAAGTTCATCAAGTACACGATGAGTTCCAACTCGGGCGAGATCTGGACGCTGTTCTTCGCGCCGTTCCTGGGTCTGCCGCTACCGCTGCTGCCGATCCACATCCTGTGGATCAACCTGGTCACTGACGGCCTGCCCGGCCTGGCGCTGACCGCCGAGCCGGCCGAGCCCGGCATCATGCGGCGCCCGCCACGGCCGCCGCGGGAAAGCATCTTCGCCCACGGCATGTGGCAGCATATCGTCTGGGTGGGCCTGTTCATCGGCAGCATCTCCATCGCCGCCATGGCCTGGGCGATCTCCCGCGAGGTGGTATACTGGCAGACGGTGGTATTCACGGTACTCACCGTGTCACAGCTGTTTCACTCCCTCGCGGTGCGCAGCGCAAGCGCGTCGCTGTTCAGCATCGGCCTGTTCAGCAACCTGCCCATGCTGGGAGCGGTTTTGCTGACCCTGGTACTGCAGCTCGCCGTGATCTATACACCCCTGCTGAATGACATCTTCCATACCCTGCCCCTGCCGCTGTTCGATCTCGCGGTTTGCCTGGCGCTGTCTTCGCTGGTGCTGTTCGCGGTAGAGGCGGAGAAGTGGCTGGTGCGACGCGGGCTCATTTACGCGGACAGCCGGCAGGCAGGGTAGCGCCCGTCTCGCCCGGCATGCACCCCGGTCAGGCCGTTTGCCGGGCCGCCGCGGAGAACCTGCGCAGCAGCAGCTTTTCCGCCTCCACCAGGAACAGCACCAGCGAAGCCACCAGGATGATGCGCAGCCAGGCCATGGCACCGAGGTCGCTGGTGGCGAACAAGGTCTGCATCGGTCCGAGGTAGGTGAAGCCAAGCTGGATAACCAGCAGCATGGCGATGGCATACAGGACAAAGCGGTTTCCGGTCAGCCCCGCGCGGGTCAGCGCCGGCGCCAGGATGTAACGGGCGCTGAGCAGGTAGAACACCTCGAACAGGACCAGCGTATTGACCGCGACGGTGCGTGCCAGCTCGATCGATGCGCCGTGCTCCCTCTCCCACAGAAACAGCCCGAAGGTTCCGGTTACCAGGATCAGCGAGACGAACAGGATGCGCCAGACCAGGAAGCCGGACAGCACCGGTTCACGCGGGTCGCGCGGTCTGCGCCGCATGACGTCCTGTTCCGCCGGTTCGAACGCGAGGGTGAGCGCAAGCGTCACCGCCGTGATCATGTTGATCCAGAGAATCTGCGCGGGGGTGATGGGCAGCATCCTGCCGAACAGGATGGCGGCGATGATGGTGAGCGCCTCGCCGCCGTTGGTAGGCAGGATGAACAGGATGGATTTTTTCAGGTTGTCGTAGACGGTGCGGCCTTCTTCCACGGCGCGCGCGATGGAGGCGAAGTTGTCGTCGGCCAGCACCATCTCCGCGGCCTCCTTGGCCACCTCGGTGCCCTTGTGTCCCATGGCGACGCCCACATCCGCGCGCTTCAGCGCCGGCGCATCGTTGACGCCGTCGCCGGTCATGGCGACTACCTCGCCGTTCGCCTGCAGCGCTTTGACCAGGCGCAGTTTCTGTTCCGGCGAGACGCGCGCGAAAATGTCCACCTCCTGCACGGCCGTTCTCAGTTGCTGCTCGTCAAGCGTATCCAGTTGCGTGCCGTCAATGACCGACTGGCCGTTACCGATGCCCATCTGCGCGCCAATGGCGCGGGCTGTCACGGCATGGTCGCCGGTGATCATCTTGACCTGGATACCGGCAGACTTGCAGATCCGCACCGAACGGATGGCCTCTGCACGGGGCGGATCGATGATGCCCGCGATACCCAGCAGGGTGAGTCCGCCCGCGACATCACCGAAGGCCAGGGTTTGCTGGGCCTCGTTCGTCGCCTTGAAGGCGATCGCCAGCAACCGCTGTCCGCGACCGGCCATTGTCTCCATGCAGGCCTCCCAGTAGGCCCGGTCCAGCGGCTTGTCCTCACCGCGCATGCGCTGCAGCTTGCACATCCTGAGCACCTGCTCGGGCGCGCCCTTCACATAGATGAAACCGTGCCCGGCATGGTCATGATGCAGGGTCGCCATGAAGCGGTGCTCCGATTCGAACGGAATGGCATCGGTGCGCGGATACAGGCCCTGGTCATGGACAAGGTCGTGTCCGGTCTTCAGCGCCAGCGTCACCAGGGCGCCCTCGGTCGGGTCGCCATGCATCTGCCATTGCCCGGCCGTCTCGACCAGCGTCGCGTCATTGCACAACAGTGCCGCCCGCGCCACCTCGCGCAGCAGGGGGAACTCCGCCGGCGTGATGTCCCTGCCGTCGAGGGAAAACGTACCATGCGGATCGTAACCGACGCCGCTCACCTCACAGGTGCCGGCAGCCGTGGCCACGCTCTGCACCATCATCTCGTTGCGTGTCAGCGTACCGGTCTTGTCGGTGCAGATGACCGTGACCGAGCCGAGCGTCTCCACCGCGGGCAGGCGGCGGATGATGGCGTTCTTTTTTGCCATGCGCTGCACCCCGATCGCCAGCGTGATGGTCATGATCGCGGGCAGTCCTTCCGGGATGCCGGCCACGGCCAGTCCGACCGCGGCAAGAAACATCTCGCCCGCTGCGTAACCCTGCACCAGCACGCCGAAGGCAAAGGTAGCCGACGCAATGACGCCGATGGCGACGGTGAGATACCGGGCGAACACGGCCATCTGGCGCAACAGCGGCGTGGTCAGCACCTGTACCTGCCGCAGCATGCTGCTGATGCGTCCGATCTCCGTCCGGCCGCCGGTCGCAACCACCACACCCTGTCCCTGGCCATAGGTCACCAGCGTGCCGGAATAGGCCAGGCAGCGCCGGTCACCGATGCTCGCTGTCGCCGCCACCGCTGCCACGTCCTTCTCGACCGGCACCGACTCGCCGGTCAGCATGGATTCCTCGATGCGCAGATCGCGCAGCCTGAACAGGCGCAGGTCGGCGGGAACCTTGTCACCGGACTGCAGCATGACCACGTCGCCCGGCACCAGGCTGTCTGCCGGCAGGCTGATAAACCTGCCATCGCGCCTGACCATGGCCCGGGGGGAGAGCATGCCGCGGATGGCATCGAGCGCCTTTTCCGCCTTGCCTTCCTGGATGAAGCCGATCACGGCATTCACCAGCACCACGCCGAGGATGACGCCGCTGTCGATCCAGTGGCCAAGCAGTGCCGTGACGACGCCGGCCCCGAGCAGCACGTAGATGAGCACGTTGCGGAACTGGTCAACCAGACGCGCCAGCAGGTTGCGCTTGCGCACCGGCGGCAGCCGGTTCGGCCCGTAACGGGCGAGCCGTGCCTCCGCCTCGCTGACGGCAAGCCCCGCCGCGCTGGTATCGAAGCGTGCGAACGATGCCTCCGGCGCCAGCGCATGCCACGGCTCCATGTCTTCTGCCTGCACCTGTTCCCTGTTCACCTGCCGCGATCCGGTCAGCCGCGCAGAACGGGGAACAGATCGCGCAGGCCATTGGACATGATTTCAACCGCGATGGCAGCGAGTATCAATCCGAACAGGCGGTTGAGGATATTCAGGCCGATGGGTCCGAGCAGCCTGCCGATCTGGCTGGCCAGCCGTAGCACGCCCCACAACAGCAAGGCGAGCAGCAGGATCACCAGCACGACCCAGAACAGGTGAAAATCGGCACCGGGACGGTGCATTTGGATAATGACCGTGCTGATGGAGCCGGGGCCGGCAAGCAGCGGTATCGCTATCGGCACCACGGCGACATTCTCGCGTCTGCCGGCAGCCTCGGTTTCTGCCGCGGTTGCGCGCATCGCGTCGGGCTGCGCCTTGAGCATGGCCAGCGCCATCAGCAGCAGCACGATGCCGCCGCCGACACGGAAGGAGGGCAGGCTGGTGCCCAGCAGCGTCAGCATGCGCTCACCGAACAGCGCACTGAGTGACAGCACGATAAAAACCGTGATGGCAGCCAGCAGCGCGGCCCGGCTGCGTTCCCTCGTCGCATAGCTGCCGGTCAGGCTCAGGAAGATCGGGATGGCGGCAAACGGGTCAAGGATGACGAGCAGGGCGGTAAAAAAGCGGGTGTATTCTGACCAGAGTTCCATTGCTGTGTGTGGATTGCGCAGGGTGCGGAGGCGCACAGTCTAATCCAGAACGCGGTGCGCTGCCTGCCTGTCGTGGCGCGCCAGCCCGGCTTGCAGGACAATCAACCCGGCCCGGATCCGCGCGCTGTTTGAGCTTGCGCAATTCGCGGTGGATTATAATCAGATAACATTAAATACCTTGTATATCCTGTTGTATTATTGACGGATTTGACGCGTAAACGGGCAGCCGCTGTGAGCAGAGATCCAAACTACCCGGTCCTCACACCGCGCCTGGGCAGGCTGCTCGGGCTGGTGCTGCTGCTGTTCGCCCTGCTGGTCGTCAACTCGATCTACCTGTCCGCCATCACGCTGATCGAGACCGCGACCGGCGAACTGTACCAGGATTATTTCTACCTGCTGATGTTCCTCGCGCACCTCGCGCTGGGCCTCGCGATCATCCTGCCGCTGATCGCGTTTGCCACGCTGCACATGCGCCGCGCACTGAAACGGCCGAACCGCGATGCCATACGCGCCGGCATCGCGCTGTTCATCAGCGCGCTGCTGCTGTTACTGTCCGGGCTGTTGCTGACCCGCTTTGATTTCCTGGAACTCAACGATCCGCAGCTCAGGCGCATCGGTTACTGGGTCCACGTCGCCAGCCCGCTGGCCGTCGCCTGGCTGTTCATCCTGCACCGGCTTGCAGGCCCGCCCATACGCTGGCGCAGTGGGCGCTACTGGTTGCTGGTCACCGCCGCGTTCACCGCCGTCATGGTCATGCTGCAGACCGGCGTGTTCAGGCAGCCGGCGACGTTCGTGACCACGGACTTCGCGCCGTCGCGGGCGCTGCTGGCGGGCAGCAGTCACATCCCGCCGCAACACCTGATGACCGATGATGAATGCGCACTGTGCCATGCCGACATCGCGAGCACACACGAGCACAGCGTGCACCGCTTCAGCTCGATGAATAACCCGGCCTACAGGTTCAGCGTGGAGGAGACGCGCCGCGTGGTGCTGGAACGCGACGGCAACGTCGAGGTGTCGCGCTTCTGCGCCGCCTGCCATGACCCGGTACCGCTGTTCAGTGGCCGCTTCGACCGCGCCGACTTCGACCTCGACAACGACCCGACCGGCCGGGCGGGAATCACCTGCATGAGCTGCCACGCCATCGAGCGTATCAACGGCACGCGCGGCAATGGCGACTACACCATCGTCGACCCGGCACGCTATCCGTTTGCGCACAGCGAAGCGCAGGCGCTGCGCGCTGTCAACCACCTGCTGATCAGGGCCAAGCCCGCCTTCCACAGCAAGACACTGCTGAAACCGCTGCACCGCACGGCGGAATTCTGCTCGACCTGCCACAAGGCCAGCCTGACCAGGGACGTCAACCACTATCGCTGGCTGCGCGGCCAGAACCACTACGACAGCTTCCTGCAGAGCGGTGTATCCGGTCATCGCGTGGACAGCTTCTACTACCCGCGCACGGCAGTGTCACGCTGCAGCGCATGCCACATGCCGCTGCAGGCATCCGCCGACCCGGCAGCGCGCGATTTCGATGCCAGCGGCCGGCGCAGCATCCACAGCCACCTGTTCCCGGCCGCCAACACCGGTATTGCCCACCTGGCGGGGCTGCCCGATACGGTGATCGAGGCACACCGGGAGCGACTCTCGGACGTGACCCGCATCGACATATTCGGCATCCGCGAGACAGGCCGCATCGACGGGCAGCTGCAGGCGCCGCTGGGCCCGCGACTGCCGGCGCTCGAGCCCGGCAAACGCTACCTGGTCGAACTGGTGATCCGCACCACGGGGGTCGGACACCACCTGACCGAGGGTACCGCGGACTCCAACCAGCTCTGGGTGGAACTCGCGGCCAGCAGCAACGGCCAGCTGCTCGGCCACAGCGGTGCCATGGACAGCGCGGGCAACGTCGACGCGTGGTCCTACTTTGCCAACAGCTACGTGCTGGACCGCCACGGCGAGCGCATCGACCGGCGTAATGCGCAGGACATCTTCGTGCCGCTCTACAACCACCAGATCCCGCCCGGCGCCGCCTCCGTGGTGCATTACCTGCTGGAAGTACCGGCTAGCGCGAGCGGCCGGATCACGCTGGAAGCGCGCCTCAACTACCGCAAGTTCGATGCCGGCTACCTGCGCCACATCCAGGGTGATGCCTACCGCTGCAACGACCTCCCGGTTACCGTGATGGCCAGTGACCGCATCAGCCTGCCCGTCGGCGGTGCAGCAGTGGCGCATGCCGGGTCCGCAGCGAAGCCGGACGCGGCGGAACGCTGGAACGACTACGGGATCGGCTTGCTGCGCACGGCCGGCAACGGAGAACTGCGCCAGGCGGAACAGGCCTTCCGGCAGGTCGAGCAGTACGGCCGGGGTGACGGGGCGCTCAACCTGGCGCGTGTCTATTTTCGTGAAGGACGGCTTGCCGAGGCGACAGCGGCGCTGCTGCGCGCGGGGCAGGGCGAACATCCCGCGCCGCCCTGGACCATCGCCTGGTACAGCGCGCAGATCGACCGCCAGAACGGCCACCTGGAACAGGCCATCAGCACCCTGCAGGGCATCGTTGCCAACCGCTATGGCGATGGGCAGGCGCGCGGCTTTGACTTCTCCTACGACATCCGCGTGCTGAACATGCTGGGCCGCAGCCTGTACGAGCGGGCCCGGCAGCTGCGCGGCGCGGAGCAGCCGCAGCGGCAGGAATTGCTGGAGCGCGCCCGTGACTGGTTCCAGCGCACACTGGCCGTCGATCCCGAGGACGCCGCGGCCCACTACAACCTGGCGCTGGTCTACCGGCAACTGGGAGCAACCGCGCTCGCCGACAGGCACCGCGACCTGCACGAGCAGTACCGCCCGGACGACAGCGCCATCGAGCAGGCCGTGACCCGGCACCGCAGCCGCAACCCGGCAGCCGACCATGCCGCCGCGGAACTCGCCATCTACCCGCTGGCGCCGCCGGGAGAACACGACCTGCCTCCCGGCGGCGTGCTAACGACCTGTCAGCAGGGCGCGCCGTAACGTTGCGCAACATGACGCATGTCAAGACCGCCGACCGCTCGTAAACGCTACACTGTCCATCCCCTGAAACAGCAAACCGCGCCGCCCGTGAACCCCCAGGACAGACCAGACCCTGCAGCAGCCCGTTCCGATACCGTAATACGCCGTGCCTTTTATCGCTCGCTCGGCGTCATCGCCATGGTCGCTGCCGTGGTCACGGCGAGCATGTGGCTGCTGCGTACCGACGAGAGCGCAACCGGCAGCCGGGAAGCCATACCCGTGCGCGGCCCGGTCACGGAGCCGGATACCACCGATGCACAGCCGCCTGACGTCGCTTTCACCGCTATCGCGGCAGCGGCCGGCATCGGTTTCGTGCACACCAGCGGTGCCTACGGAGAAAAACTCATGCCGGAGAGCATTGGCAGCGGTCTCGCCTTCCTCGATTACGACAACGACGGCGACCAGGACCTGCTGCTGGTCAACTCGAACTGGTTCCCCGGCCACGAGCAGGGCGAGCCGGCCACGCCGGCCCTGTACCGCAACGACGGCCACGGCCGGTTCACGGATGTCACCGCGCAGGCCGGACTGGCCTTCAGCTGTTACGGCATGGGTGCCGCCGCCGGTGATTACGACAACGACGGCTGGACGGATGTGTATATCACGGCGCTCGGCGAGAACCGCCTGTTGCGCAATGAGCGCGGGCGCTTTGTCGACGTTACCGTTGCCAGCCGCACCGGCGGGGCACGCGATGACTGGAGCACTGCCGGCGCCTTCATCGATATCGAAAACGACGGCGACCTCGACCTGTTCGTCGGTAACTACATCGAGTGGTCGCGCGACACCGACCTGGAAATCGATTTCCGGGTCACCGGGCTGGGGCGCGCGATCGGCGCCCCCAACCACTTCTACGGCACCACCAACCGGCTGTACCGCAATGACGGCAATGGTGTATTCAGCGATGTATCGAGTTCCTCGGGCATCATCGTGCGCAGCGCGCAAGGTGCCGTCGAGACCGGCAAGGCACTGGCCGTCGCACCGGTCGATTATGACCGCGACGGACTGATCGACCTGTTCGTCGCCAACGACACCACCCGCAACTATCTCTACCACAACCTCGGTGACGGACGGTTCGAGGAGATCGGCGTGCTCGAAGGGGTTGCCTACGACCGCAACGGCAAGTCAACCGGCGCCATGGGTATCGACAGCGGCTATTTCCGCA
>JABAHR010008307.1_pt1 | contig 24219 bp, 39 predicted proteins | sample 7062101 | NCBI WGS metagenome assembly JABAHR01 (sample SAMN14534553, study PRJNA622989) | marine sediment metagenome | biome: marine biome [ENVO:00000428]; feature: marine pelagic biome [ENVO:01000023]; material: deep marine sediment [ENVO:00002113] | place: India: Gulf of Kutch | collected...
CCGATGGCACGGCCGGCACAACGACTGGAGGTTTTCCCAGGAGAACGCGAGATCGGGGCGGACCTCCCAGGGGATCTTGTGGTCAACATCTCGCATCGGTGTCACGCGACCTTGTGCCAGGCACTCCGCGCAGAGAGGGTGCATTCTGCGGAAGGCGTTTCTCAGCTTGATCCACTGGGCCGACTTATACCGTTTCTTTTCTCGGGTCCGATTCTTCGGTTGCGATCGGTGCCGGTGTTTTGGTAGATCGGTCGGCATTACGCAGCCTCAAAGCGCGCGTGTAGCACCTTAGTGCGTGCTGGTGTCGCGTCGGTGCTTACCGTGATAGCGAGCGTGTAGGTGCCGGTCGCCTCTAGTTGCCCCGACACCGAACATTGCACCGCTGCCCCGGTCGCCACCGTGCGACCCAGGATCGTAAGCGACCCGGTGCTGACGGCCTTGCTCGCGAGCGTAAGGTCGCTAGTCGTGACCTCAACGATCGTAGGTGTTCCCGTGAGGAGCTCGCCAGAGTCGAGCCAGTCCGTGTAATCAATTGCAACGGTCTCGGTATCGCCCTCGCTGATGACGGGCAGTTGCTCGAGTTGCAAGACCATAGCGACAACACCACTACTAGAGCGCTCATGTAAATTGCAGAATCCCCTCGGCGTTCCACTCAATCGTAATGTCGCCGCCGTTGGGCGTGATCGGAAATCCGCCGGTGTCGATGTAGCAAATCGGCATCGACGAGCTTTGCGCGGTGATCCACTTGTAAACGACCGCGGCTTGAATGTCGCGGGTGCCCGCCGATACGCTCGACCAGGTTACGTTGTCGGCGTCGAACTCGGCCCGGTCGTTGGGCGCGTCCTCGTTGACCACCTCGGAGGTAAGGGCGGCCCCGTTCGTGGTGTAGCCCGTGCCGTCGAATTCGTCGATCGTGGTGAAACCGGCGAACGTATTAGCATCGTCCTCGGTATCGCAAGTGGTGTTCGTCATCACGAGCATGACCCGGATGTCGTCCGTCGCGTTGAGGTCGATTTCGCCTTCAGCGACAGCGCGCTTGAACTCGTTGTAAACGAAGTTGGCCATTTCGCCCGTGCCCGCTTAGAGGTGCCGATTTTCGCACTAGAGCCCGCTTAGGGCTCCTCGTCTACCCGAAAGTGTAGTTTATCGGGCTCCAGGCGGAAATGCAGTTTCTCGCCCGGCACGCGAAAATGAAGGCGATCGGGGGCGACTTGATACTCGAGCCCGGGCATATCCGGGGCCCCGGCCGAGACCGAGGTCGGGGTGGGCACCACGAGGGTGAGCACGGCCGCATCGGGCGTAACTGTGAGGTCGGCCGATACGGTGGGGTTGGGCACCACTAGCGGCAGTGTCGCCGCGTCGGGGGTGACCGTGAGCGGGGTAAGCACCGTTGGCGCAGGAGCCACCAGGGGCAGCGTAACGGCGTCGGGCGTGATCGTGAGCGCTAGGGCGATTGTCGGGTTTGGGGCCGCCAGGGGCAACGTGGCGGCGTCTGGAGTGACCGTTAGCGGGGTAGCGGTCGTGACCGAGGGTGCGACGAGGGGCAATGTCGCCGCATCGGGCGTAACCGTGAGCGGGGTTAGTACGGTCGGGCTCGGAGCCACCAGGGGCAGGGCGACCGCATCGGGGGTTACGGTTTGCGGGCTTCCGCCCCCCGCTGCCCCTCCAATGGCGAACGAGTGACCCGGAAAAATCGTCCGGGGGTGATTGGCACGGGTAAGCGTGCCGTTGATCGTCCAGGTATTGCCGCTGATCTCGTCCACTTCGGGGCTGGATCGGCCATATATCGGCAAGTAACCCACGAGTGCATCGGGCCTGACCATACGCGGGCTTACCTGGTCACCCAGTGCGGCAAAGTCGTTGCCGCTGAGGATCACGTCCCAGCAACCGAACTCGCAAGTCTCCCCGTCGATATCAAACCCCGTCTCCCCTATTGCACGTAAACTCCCGATCACCGCCCCGGTCGTGCGGGCAGAGGCCCCGCATGCAAAGCTAGTCGTGCCCGCCGCCGCCCCGTTGTGGTAGAAGGCTACGCTATCGTCGGTGTCCCACGACACGCCGAAGATGTCGTCGGCTGTGAGGGTTAAATTCGACCCGTAGCTCGAATAGCTTCCCTCTGAATAGAGCCTTAGTGCGTCATTCGCCCCGTTTTTCGACAGGTCGAAATATAACTTCGGGTCGTTGTGATTGTTGTTGCTGAATAGGCTTTGCCGGGTGGCGTACCCCGAGCCATTTAAGATGCGAATTGAAACGGAGATCGGTCTCGGATCGTTGTTGCTGTTAAACGACGCGGGGTGCGATAGGTTGTTGACGGTGTTGTTGCCGTGACTTCTGGCCACGCTTACGCTCCGTCGTCGTTGATCTCGACCGCTTGAACGTAACAATGCCCCGTTGCCGCATCGTCGGCGTGATCGCTGTCGCGGCGAATCCCCAAACGGAATACGTCCCCGGCCGCGACCGAGTCGGCGTTGGTAAGCGTAATCGACAGCGAATAGGGCCGGCCCGCGGTGGAGGCGAGCGCTTGACTCGCACTGTTGGCCGTGTCCCACGAGGTCGCGGTTTCCTGGTCGGTAGTATCGGTGCCCGGGGTGAATGCCTCGACGAATGCGTCGATCCGAAAATTGCTGGATGTCGCTGATGCGGAAAACAAATGCACTTTACACGTCAGACCGGTGCCCGTGTATTGACTCGGCATCACCAGCGGATGCGACACCGCTGCCGCTTCGTCGGTGTCGTCGAATACCAAACAGGGGCGATCCTTAAAAACATCAAAAAATGCGGCCGCGTCTCCCGCGACGAGTTGCGCGTTGCTGTCGCCGATGAAACTCGAGGCGGGGAGCACGAGCAAAGTCGCCATTTCAAGTATCCTGGTTACCTGCGTTAATGTCGTCGGTGTAATCGGTAATCGCGTCGGCTTTCGTGCGCGTGTCGGTGGCAAGCCACGACGCGGGGATCGCCGCGCGGATATTGTCGGCCGAGCCCGAGGTCGCCTTCACCGCGTCGAGTGCCGCCTGGAGCTCGGCGACGCGGTTAACCAAGTAGTTATCCCGTTTGTTGAGTAACTCGATTAGAGCCCGTACCCGCACGCCCTCGCCCGATACCTCGGAGGTGTCGGCGATCGCCTCGGAACGGTTCGCGGTCGTTGCGGCGGCCGCTTCTGCGTCATCGACGGTGGTTTTTTCGGCCGCGCTCATTTCCGCGATGTCACTGCCGACGACTTTCCAGTATTTCGGGGCAACCGTGCCGTGCAATGTCGCGAACGAGGGCGGGTTTACTAACCAAGTGCCCGGGTCGAAGTCGGGCGTATTGGCCGCGACATGAAATACGGTCGGGTCGGCTTTATTGACTACCGTTGCCATTTGCGGGCCCCCTCTCTAGTTGTCTGAGCCGATCCTCGAGCTTGTGGATTGCGGCGGTATTCGCCTTGATCGAATCGCGAACCCAATCGGGCGGCGTTTGCACCCCCTCTATTTTTGCTTGAATCGCCGAGATCGACGATTGCACCGAAAACGCCCAGGGCACCGCCCCGGCCGACATTGCGGCAAATAGCGTCGCCATGAGCCCGACGGCCCAGGTGAGAAACAATATCCGCACGTTCAGTTGGTTCTGGGTCGTCTCGCTCATGCGGCCTATCTTACACCGCGAGCCGCCCAGCCGAACAGCCGAACCGCGGCCCACACGACCCACCGCCGCCACCAGACCACGCCCTCGACGAGCATTGCCTCGCAGAATACCGCGTCGGCCTGGGCCCGCGACACGTTGCCAGCCCGGTAGAGGTAATCATGCACCACGGCGGGCCTCGAATAGCGACCGGTCGGGGGCACGAAGGACCACACAAACCAGGGCACTGAGGCGATATCGGTGCGGAATCCCACAGGCACGATCAGCGTGCGGCCGAGAATCGCCGAATAATACTCGAGTGCCTCAGTGAGTTCCCAGAGCGTCCTCCCGCGCACTTGTAAGCCGGTGTCGGTCACAAAAATACCCGAGAGGAATCGCGCGGGCTTGGTCAATAGATCACCTCGGTGTACGGGGGCGTCCACCGCTCGGCCAGCTCGATCTCGACCAGGCGGGCCCCGACTCGCCTCACCGCTTCCTCGGCCGGTGTCCACGAGTCGCGGATCGCCCGGGCCCGCTCGCGTATCTGCTCGGGCGAGGGGCAGAAAAGGTAATGCGCACCGGTCTCCCCGCAATTGGGGCACTTTCGGGGCGTTACCTTTCGCCTACCCACCAGTTGCCCCTATTCAAACGATTCGGTAAGTCGTTTGAATTGATGGTGCTCAAGCCCCATCGCCTCGCTAGTTTGCTTGATCCGCTCTACCAGTTGAAGCTTGCGGACCTGCGATTCCAATAGGCAATTCTGCTCCACTAGTTTCGCCTTTTCCTCGGCCAGCTCCCTAATCCTCTCGTCTCGCAATCGCAACTCTGACTGAAGATCATCCGACCGAGACCGCACTTGACCGACAAACCGCGCCACATCGTCTTGTGAGAGTGACCAACTTTTTTTTCCGCTTGCCCGAACGGGAACGTCACGGTGAAGAGACGGCCATCCTGCCCCTTTACGACAAAGCTCAACAAAATTCATCAAAGCACCTTTTTCAAAAATGACGCGAGTTCCGAGTACCGCCGTGCCAAACGCTTGACAATTCCGGGGCACTGTTGCTCGGCGTCGGAAAACACCTCAGCGTCTAATTGCCGGTAAGAATCTAACCACCGGCCCAACCTTTTAACTTCCGCATCTAACTGGTCGCAAAACGGCCGAGGCATTTTCTCGCCCAGCGCTTTGTCGATCGCCTCTTTCACCATCGGCGCCGTAATGGCGGTGCCGTTGTTGGGCAGTTTCCGCACCACCTTCTTAACCTTGGCGACGTCGATATCGTGCGTCTTGCGGACCTTGCCCGTGGAATCGGTACGCTCGACGCGGAGCCGGGAAAGCTGCTCCAGGGCACGCTCGGAGAATTCCAGCGCGCCGGAATTCACGTATTGCTCAACCTCACCATTGCATGCAAGTCGGAATGCTTGTGTAGTCGAAAACGGCAGTCGGCCCGGTGTCTTGCAGTATTCCTCGAATGACCGACAACCGCAGGCTTTGTATAGGCCATGTCGTTTGATGGTGTAGAGATGCTCTCTAATGGTCACGCCATGCTGGAGGCCGTTTTTGTAGGCCTCGGCGATTGCCGTTTCTTTCTTTTCCAGGTTTGCTAATGTCCGTCTCATTTTCGTTCCCCTAATTCATCGTCGTCGCTCTTGCGAGCTGGTGGTGAGTTTCCGCCCTGCGGTCTAGATATGCCATCACGACGCCCAGGGCGGCCCATACGTGCGTGTTGCGCGGAATCCCGAACAAAGGCCCGGGTTCCTTCTTCGTGCCGATCTCGGGCGTTTTACCGCCCCCTGTAGCCGGGAAGCGGTCGAGCACCGCCCGCCTCACGTTGCTGTCTTTCGCCCGGGTCGAGCCGCAGAGTCGGAGCTTCACCTCCGAGCGGCGGATCGGGGTATGCGGGCCGCCCCAGGCTTGGATAATTCGCCCGGCCCAAACGCAGGTGTCGAGGCACTCCTGGGCGAGAGGCATACCGCGGGCTTCCATCTCCTCGATCACGAGCATTGATTGCGGCCGGGTTGTGTCATCGCGGTCGAACCCGATCCCCTTGAGCAGCGCGTCGTTGGGCAGGTAGGCCGCGCCGGAAACGTGAGCGACCTGGCCGCGAGTCGCAACGATCGCGTAGGCCGAATGCGTCGGGCCCGGGTCAACACCGCAAAGTACTTGCCCCATTGCGTCACCCTCCGTTGAGTCGCTGTTGCACGAGTTGCCACGAGGTCGCCCCGATCGGTTTGGCCGCGCCGTTGCCGTTGCGGCGGCCCTGTTTGATTTTACGGGACCGCTCAAGCTCGGCCGCGAGTTTCGGGTCGTTCTTCGGTGGCGGTGGTCCGCTGGGCTCGTTGGAGTCGGGCTCGTAAATGCCCGACCAACCGTTAGCGAGCGAGTGCTCGAGAGCACGCACCGCGCGGGGCTCGCCCCAGCCCTCGAGCTTGAGCAGCGCGCGGCGGATTGCGACGGCCGTTAACGGCTTCGCTTTTTTGAGCTCGGAGCGGTGCTCAAGCCAATCCCCCCAAATGGCGGCGAACCTTTCAGAGCGGAGCGATTCGGGGATCTCCACGTCGGGTGCGCGCTTCTTTCTTTTCTTATTGTTCTTTTCTTGTTCCTTTATCGAATCACTGGTGATCCGACCCCCCGAATCACTGGTGATCCGGGTCGAATCACTGGTGATCCGGGTCGAATCACTGGTGATTCGTTCGCGAATCACTGGTGATACCACCCGATTGGTGAGCCGATACTCGTTCGGGCACCCTTTTCGGGCGAAATCGACCTCGATATGACCCGCCTCGCGGAGGGCACAAACCGCCCTCGTGACGGTCGGTATTGAGACCCCAAGAGCCGCCGCGAGCGTCGCCCTCAGAGGCCATGAGCGGCCCTCAGAATCGCTGAGATCGACCAGGTGGACGAATACCGCCATCGCGGTCGGGCCGCATTCTCGGGCAATCTGGAGGGCCTCACGGGGGAGCTTAATCCAGCTCATCCAGATCTCCCTTTCATTTCCGCATGCTTGGCAAAACGAAATCGTTGTTCATGTCTTCCCCGTTTTCGCTCCAGCAAGCCGCCGCGGAGTGATTGGCGCGGCGGTGCTGGAGCGGCTGCCCGTTGGCGACAAGCCGCGGGGCGCAACTACTGTTAACCTATGCGAGTTTCCTCACCGCCTTGAGGTCGGGCCTGGTGCCGCCTTGCTCCATCGATCCTTGTTCCTCGCTGGTATAGAGCCCGGCGAGTTGATTCGGGAATGCCTCGCGGAGGGCGGCCGCCTTCGCCACCTTGGCGATCATCCCCGCCGGGTCGAGTTTCCACCTCGAGCGTCCGGTGTTGTAAACACCTAGCGACACCTCAGCGTAGAACGGGTGAGCGCGATCCTTCCGATGAACCCGCGCCCACCCGCCTACTAGCGCGTCGCCCTCGACGCAGAGCGATCCCTCGCGGCGCTCCATCTTGCCCTCGTCGTCTGCCACGATCACCCCCGCCTCGATGCCGTCGTACGCTTCGTGCAACTCGGCCCGCTTGTGGAGCGATTTCACCGCGGTAATGAGCGACCAGTTGGGCCCGTCGGCACCGTCATACCCGACGAGGTATGCATCGCCGACCCAGGGGTTTAATTGGGCACTCTTGCAGAGCATGATGAACCGCACCAGGTCGTCCTCGCCCGGGGCCTGCCCCTTCTTAGTCGGCCGCACGAGGAACTTGTTGACGTAGCTGAGGGTCAACTCCATCTCTTGCGTTTCGCCCACGGGGACGTAAATCACGTTGTGTGTTTTGCTCACTTAGTCGTCTCCATGCATTTGCAGCCACGATCGGGCTTGCGTTTGCGGTTTACCAAAACGTTTCGTCCTCCGCTTTGCCGGTGCCGTGGCAACACGGGCAACGTTGCACGTCGCCGTCGTACGGTCCGTTTACACCGTCGTCGCAATCCCAATCGATGCCGACAATGCCGAAGCCGTCGCCGTCGCAATAGTGGCACGTTGTGCGCGGTTCGCCGTCGTCGTATTCGCCAACGCAACTCATAACAACGTTGCCTCCAAGCCGGTTAGCGTTGCCCGTTGTCGCTCAACACCCATTTCCTACCACTCGCGACCGTGCATCACCCCGCCGTGCCGCTCCCATGCTGGGAGTTGCTCGCCCGGCTCCGATTTGCCATGACCGTCGCCGCAGATTACCCCGTGGCGGCTGTAATAGGCCGCCCCATACCGGTCGCCCGTGAACGCGGATTCTGCCCGCCGACAAGCGGCTTGCGCTTCCTCGTGGGAACATGCCTGCCCCAAGCACTGGATGTGGCCGTTTTCGTCGTATTGATGGATCAGAAACATCATTCACCCCCTTTCGCAAGTTCCGCCAGCTTCCACCGCCGCCGGCAAATAAAGCCAACTCACGCAACTGAGTACCTTTCCTCAAACGAGTTGCTCGGCAAGTGTAATTGCAGTACGTCGCCGTACCCCTCGTGCCGCCACCGCTCGGCCCGGATACCCGCGAGGGCCCGGTCGATCTCGTGCAGTCCCGCGGCGAGATCGTCGTCGGCGAGCTGGTAGGCTTGCACTGTGTAGGGCGGCCTGGTGCAGACCGCCACGAACACGAAGCGGTAATTGGCCTTCAACTCGGCGAGAAGTGCCTCGAGATACCACGCGGCCTGCCGATGGTACCCCCACCGCCGGCACGAGCGGGCAAACGGCAACGGGTGGAAATCGGCGGTCGTCTTAACGTCGATCGCGATTTTGCCCTCGAGGTCGAGGTAATCAATCCTCGCCTTGCCGGGGTGCTGCCCGTAGTCAAACAAGATCGACGCCTCGGGCTTGCACCCCGCGAGATACTCGCCGAGCGAGCCGCCCCGGAAAGGTGTACGCTTGAGCGCCTCGAGGATACCGCCGACGCTGTCGGCCTCGTGCTCTTTGAGCGCGATGTAATGCTCGTCGGGGTGGTCGGCCCGCCATGCTTTCCAGGCCGCCCCGGAGCGGGCCCCGTTTTTACTCAACACCTCCGCGGGTATCCGCACCAGTTGGCGGTGCCCGAATAGTCGCCCGGTGAGCTCGGCCTCGAGCGACTCGTGAGTCGCCGACCCGACTTGCATCGCCGCGGTCGGAGCGACCACCAGCTCGCGACTGACGAACCGCTGGTAGTACTCCTGCGGGTCGCGGAGGTACACCGACAGGGCCGAGTTGCTTACCCGTTCCAGGGCGAGATACTCGTCAAACGGCAGATCGTATCTTATCACTCTTGCCTCCCTGCGGTTTGCGTAAATAGGCCCGCTTTTGCTTGTAGGCCTCGATTAGTTCGGCCTCAACCCGCTGGTCGCAATCGTCGGGCACGAGGTAATCGGTTGAGTCGGTATGCGCGAGGCACCGGGGGCACTTGGGCCGGAGCGACCCGACCCAAACAAACCGCCGCCCGCACTCGTTGCACAAGCTCGACCACTCGGTCGGAATGCTCATTGTTGTTCCTTAAACAGGTTCGCCTCGACGGCCGCGTCGATCCGCTGCCCGGCTTGTTCGCACTTTTCGATCCCTTGCCCGTTGGCGAGGCATTGAACCCGCACCCGTATCCGCTCGAGTTCCTCGGACCGCACGCCGATATCGTGTATCTCGGCGAGGGCCCGGAATACCTGAGCGGCGAGGTAGCGAACGCGACTTCCGCCCGGGGCACTTGCCGCCCGGGTGCGTAGGTGCGTAAGCCCCATTGCGTCGAGTTGGTGCTTCACTTGATTGGTCGTGACCCGCCGCCCCAGCCGTTCGCCGAGTTTCTCCGCGAGATCGGGCAGCGTAAATTGTGAGGTGTCGATCGCGTCGAATAGCCGAGTCGCCTCAGTAATGCCGCGGTTCCCTAGAGGTGTTCGGCTCATGCGCGCACCGCCTTTCTAATCGCCGAAAACGGTATCCACCGCTCGGGCCCCATATCGGGGGCAAGTAATACTTGTACGCCGTGTACCGTGCCGACCATTTTTCGCACCGTAGCGGTGATCGGCCAATCGTCGCCCGTCGGGCGAGTTGAGCGTAGGGTGAGGCGATAGCGCTTGCCTCGGGTCAATCGCCAGGAGTGATTAGACATTGCGGGCCCCCTTCCCTAGTTGGAACCGCCAATAAGCGCGGGCCGACTCGGGAAAGGGGTAGTAAACGCGGTAACCCCGCGTCACCTTGGGTAGCACGCCTCGAGCGGCGAGGCGGCGAATTGTCGAGTAACTCACCGAGAGGCGGTGAGCCGCGGAGTGAGCGTCGAGTAGGCGCTCAGTTGAAACATTATCGGACGTTGGCATGATTCGGTCCCCTCGAATCGAGAAATTAAAAAGAGCGGGCGTTAACTTAGAGGGTACGCCCAGAAATTGCAAGCTCGACTTTTAGGGCAAAGTGTAACAAACGGTGAGTCGCACCCAATTGACACGTATTTCGCCGCCCGAATTGTCGTCCAATCCCCCGGTGACCCCGGCGTTTTCTGCCGAGATTCGCACGCCGTAGCTCGAGTCGTTGACGTTGGCCGGAATCTCGGTAATTGGCGCGGGCGACGAAACGCCGAAAACCCGCGCGCGGCTGTAGGCATCAAACAGCCCGCCGACGATTGAATAATTGGCCGTGCCGCCGCCGTGCGTAGTGCCGATTTGCGCGAGGTCGAGATCGACATTGCCGACGTTGAACGGCCCATAACCGTAATAATCGGCAAGCTGCACTTCGCACTCGAAAAGTATCTGCGTCAGCGTCGCAGTGGTCGGGATCGCCAGGCCGAAATCCGTACAGTCAAGGTAGTCGGTGGTGCGGCCGGAATCCTTTGTAGGGTCGTCCGCCTGTGCCGAGGTCAGCACTGCGTAGGCATAATTGGTGTCGATTGTCTCTACGTTGGTCATATCGGACCAGTCGGTCGAGCCGCCGGTATTGGGAATCGGCGAGGCATGATCGGTCGAGGCCTCGGCTTGCGGAGTCGCGTACTCGCAAATCGGTACGGGCGGATTGCAACAACAGGTGAGCTGCCCGAAACTCACTGTGCCACCTCGCATTGATCGCTGGCCATAACGACCCACTGCTTACGTCGCCATGCGGCCCACACCTTCGCGCCTGAAACAAGTTTTGTTGAGGCCGAGAGCGACCAGTCGTAAACCGTCGCGAATGACGTGTCAATCGTTTGCGAGCCCGCCTGGTTGAGATCGCCGTCTAGGGTGCCGCTGAGCAGGCCCGACGGGTTCGGCGAGATAATCAGCCCGCACCATTTGACCCCGGTCTGATTATCTTCTCGCTGAATGATCCTCGCTTTGCCGCAATCGCCGCTTTGGAGGTTCGCCTGTATGCGCGTTGTCGGCTCGGAGTAAATGTCGGCGTAGTCATGCCCGGTATTGCGGATGTTCACCTTGCAGACAGCGTACCCGTACAAAAAGCACGGGCCCGACTTGCCGTGCGGGACCGGCCGCTGAGCAATCACCCAGTTTCCATAGGCCGCGTTGGTGGTCCCGACCCCCGCCTTGAGTATCCGCGACCGCTTCCACTCTCGCAGATTCTGGTCGGTCGGGGCGAGCCGCGTACCCTCTAGGATCATTATCTGGTGGGTGTCGCAATCGGTGTCGGCCGAGCCGTTGTAACAAATAACCAGGCCGTTGTTGAGTTGCGAAAAAAGCGGGTCGCTGGTTGGGGCCCGGGTGTGGTGCTCGCCAACGACCCGCCGCACCGCGTCGCCGATTACTCGGCCCGCGCGTTGACGGTGGTGTTCAGTCTCGGCCATTAAGCGCCCTCGGAAATCTGCAACCAGCCGTAGGGCCCCTGCGCTCCCGTGCTCGAGGTCACGGCGAGTGAGACCGAGATCACATCGCCCGCCGCGATACTCGTTACGCTGAGCGTGCCGTCTTTTACGGCCCGGTCGGCGTCGGAGTGCGTGATATTAATCGCGGCGCTCAGCATGGTTGTACCATTCTTCAAGACGTCCATGTCACAGTCCGTTGTGGTGCCCGTATCGTTGAGCAGAAAATGAGCCGACCGGAGGGTCGCGGTGGTCGCCTCGCAAACGTAGATGATCTCCTCGCGGGTTGCCGGTGTCGCGCCGATAGCGAGATCCCAATTAGTGCCCGGCTTGATGAGGTGTATTGTTTTCGTGACCCCGATCTCGTCGCCGCTGGTGTTGCTCACGTTGCGGTCCGCGACCGCCCCCGAGCCGAGATCAATTGTGCCTGTAAACTTAGCGGGCATTTAGGTTTCCCCCCAGTCCTGCGGGATGTTTAACTGTGTCCAGTCTTTAGTCGGGTAAATCCTAATCACGTCGGGAACGTACTGGGGCACGGTAGTGCCCAGGCCGAGGGCGACCTCGTCAAGCCGCTTGCCGTTAATGCCATTGAGCAACACTTCACCGACCGGTTGCCCGTAGTCGTCGGTCGCCTTGACCTTTGCGAACTCACCGAGGAACTCGACGATCTCGTCGGGGCCCTTGTCGATCGGCAGGTCGGTCCACTCGGTCTCGCCGCGAGTCTCGAACTCGTAACTCACCCGGTAATAAGCGGTGCAGTTTTGGTAGAGTTCCTCGATTCTCGGGAACGACATTTTCCACATTTCCGAGGTGAGCCCGAAGAAGTCGGAGTCGTTGAGCGAATCGGTAAACTCGCGCAGTTGCGCAGTGTCGATCGACGGTTGAAACTTAGTAATGCGTAGTATTTGCCGAGTGTAGTCTCGAGGTAACGGCCGCACTGTGCCCGCGGTGTTGGTGATCGGGTTATCGTCCTTATCGACCTCAGTGAGGCCCTCGTAACGTATCCCGTCGAGGGTGATTACCGGCTTACGCAGAAGCGGGTTATTCTCAAAGTCGGTGTCGCACCGCCGAGAGCCCGCAGTGGTGTAATTGACATCGACTTGCCAGACACGATAAGATTCATCCTCGCTTTGCAAACTGGAGGTGTACGAGCTCGCGTAGGCCCCGGTGTCGAAGTCACCCCCGAAAGTGTAGGTGCTACCAATCTGGGGGATTCCCGGTGCGTCTCGGCTCGTCACGGGACCGTCCAAACCCGAGTCGGTGACGACTCGATAGGTGGTCACGTATTCCCGCTCGCCCTGCCGATTGCCGACCGTACACGAACTCGAGATCGCGTTGACGCTAACGACCGTCAATTGTCACTCCTTCTAGTTCGGGTTGAACAAGTCGGGCTCGCCGCCGCCCGCACCGCCCATGGCCATTGCCGAGCGCACGTCGCGTTCCCGCTGGCGGTTGGCGCGTCGGTTCTCGCGGAGGATCTCCTCGACCGAGCGCGCCCGCACTTTGGAGATGTCGCGTCCGCTCACGTCGAAACTCTCTTTTCTCTTACTGCGACTCCCCGCCTTATTGAGCCCGAGTAAATCCTCGGCCGCCTTTTTCGCCGCGAGCATTCGGTCGGCGACGACCTTCAGATATGACATAATGAGCCTCAATTGCGTATTCCAAAGCTTCATCGCCAAGCCGATCGCCATTGCCGCCGGCTGTATCAACGTAAGCACGTCTTTCATTTCGATTCCGCTGGCCGCGATCGCCTGCTTGAACGCGACGATTTGCTCTTTGACCCCCGCAACGAGCGGACCCTTTACTTGCTGGATGAACTCGATAAGCTCGGCGGTCGACTCCTTCATACTGAATCCCTCGACGAGCGCTTGCCCGACCTCGGCCGCGACCTTATCGACGTTGTCCTTTAGCGTGCTGAGCACGCCCTTAACCGTGCTCGCTTGCTCTTTCAACAGCCCGCCGAACTCGCTGCCCGTTTTGGTGAGGTGAAATATTGCATCGTCAAGATCGCGGAAGGATAACTTGCCCTGCTCGCCGAGTTGGCGCAGCTCCTCTTTTGATACGCGTAGCATCCACTGGAGCTTCTCGCGGATCGGCCCGGCCGCGTCGCCGAATCGCTCGATAGTCTCGGCGGTGAGTCGCCCCTCTTGCTTGGCGCGAGCGTAGGCTCGGGCCAGGTCAACCACGTTTCCCTCGGTCCCCGAGGCGATATCGCCGAGCTCGCGGAGTCGGTCGGTTAAATCCTTCGCCTCGACCCCGGCAAATAACAAGTTACGCCCGGCTCGGGCAATGTCGGGAAGTTGTAGGTCGGTCTGAGCGGCGAACGCCTCGAGCTCGGCAAAGGCGGCCTTGGCCACCTCGGCCGACCCCGCCGCGCGGTTGAACCCGATCTTAATTTGCTCCAGGTCGGCAAACGCCTTGATCGAGTAAGCCGCCGCCGCGGCCCCCGCCGCCGCCGCCGCCGCGCCGACCGCCGCGGTAACGGTCATCAGCCCGCCGGCAAACCGCTTAAGATGCTCGGTCGATAACTTGGAGCGGAAAAAGTCGAACTGTTCCGACGTTGTGCGTACTATCTCGCCCGCGTTCTTTGTGTCGAGCGTCACGCGACTACGCACCGTCTCGGCGAACCCCCGCGCTGCGCTGCGGGCCTCCTTCATCGCGCGCTTGAATTGCCCGACGTTGCCTCGGACATCGACCGACATTTCGCCGATTTTCGGCACTACTTAGCTCCGATAGATTGCGCCCAGTGTTTCGCGCTGACCGTCTGTTTGCCGCCGCTTTGCTCGAGCTCCTGGTACACCATCAACTCCACAAACTCGCGGCTTGTTAGTTTCGCCTGGAGTTCCCGCACGGGTATACCGTACTTGAGCGACAGGGCGAGCCAGGCTTGCCGCCCCGGGTTCGCCTTTAATTTTTTTTTGTCTCCTCGATTGCGTCTTTTGAGATGCCCGATATACGCAGGGCGGCCGCCGCGACCCGGTCGAGTACATGCCCCGCCCGCTCACCCAGAGCGACGACCTCCTCGGCCGACCATTGTTGCGGTTGGCCGTTTTCGTCGCATAAGCAACGGGACACAATGTCGGCCCGTAAGCCGACCCCGCCGGGCGAGGCGGCCGCGAGCTCCGAGAATGCGTCGTAGTCTGAGCCGCTCATCGTCCGCAGGTAAACGCGGCCGCCCCACTCGGGGACGTCCAGCGCTTCTACTGTGACGTCGCTCGCCCCGAGGATCTCACTTTTGCTCAGCGCTTTGCCGTTGCTGCTCATTGTGCATTGCCCGAATAATTGCTCGCCTCGCGACCTCTATAAGCCCGGGCGTTAACTCGTGACCGACTCGGAACCCGATGCCCTCGTCGGGCGTGCGACCTACGTGCGCCACGACCCGCGCGTGACCGAGGGTCGGGTGAGGGTCGAGTATCGCCTGCCGCAAATACAGGCCCCGCTCGGGGTCCTCGTGAATCACGCGGAACTTAACGTCCATCAGACCGACGAATCCGTGTAGGTGACCGCCCCCAAAAAGGTATAGACCGCGGTAACGGTCATTTTGTCCTCGTCGGCCTCGGGGATCGTAAGATCCCACTTGGTACACTGACCGCTTGCTGCGATCGTCGCCCCGGTCGAGTGCCCGCTTTGCGGATTTTGGGTAAACGTGATCGTCTCCGCGGCGTTAGCGATCGGCGGTTGCTCGTTCGGGTCGTGCTCATGTACTACCGTCCACGAGCCGGGCGATTGCAACTCGCCTAACATCGCGGTTCGCCACGAGGTCGTCGAATGCGTTGTCGTGTCGATCACGGGAATTTCGGGCCCGTCCCATTCGGCCGAAATGATCGGCTCAGCATACGTACTCGTGCCGAAAGAGATTGAAAACCCGTTAGGTAGCAAAGGCATAATTGCGTCCTCGCCTTACGTGTTAACGGCCGCCTCGATAAACCACACGCGGTAATCTCGGCTATGCCCGTACTGTTTCTCGTCGCTCGCGTCGCCGGGGCGGTCGTCGAGCATTCGGTGATCCTCGGCATGGATACCGCGCACCGTAATCGACCCGGCCGTGCCCTTGTAAAAGTCGAGTTCTTTTCGTATCGTCTCGGCGACCGTATGCGCCTCTATCCAGGTGTCGCTAATCGCGTCCACTTGCACCGTCTGGTGCCCGAGCAAGCTTGTGCCGTCCTGCGACCGCACGGAGCCGCCGGCAACCACCGTTAGCCGCACCGCCGGCAAGGTCGCGTTCTGCGGGATCTCGAGCGGGTAAATCCTCGTTGACACGAGGTCAGTGATTGCCGTTTTAGTGAGTAGGTGCGTGCGGATTCCGGAGGCGACGTCGGCGCTCATTTGAGGAGTTCCTTGAGCGTATCGCGGAAGGCGGCCTTCACCGCGGCCTTGGTCTCCTCCATCGCGGGCCGCAGAAACGGTCGAGCCCTCATGCGGACCGTGCCGAACTCGACCATGTGCGCGTAGTACGCGGGCCCTCGAGCGGGCGAGCCGGCAATCACTCGCGCCCCGGGTGAAATCTTGTTAAACCGCGACCGCTTAAGCGCCCGTACTTTGAGCGCCTTCTTTAGTACGCCTGTCCGCACGGGCACTCGCGCCTTTGCCTCTTTGAGGAGCTCCTTTGCCCCGGCCCGCGACGCCTTGCGCACCAGCTTGCGCGCCTCGAAAATAAACGTCTCGGCGAACTTGCGGTCGACCTCGGCGTCGCCCGTTACCGTGACATTAACGCCGACTCGCGTATTTTTGCTGGTCGCTCGGGGCATTTAAGTGCCTACCTCTTTCGCGGTAATCTCGAGGTAACGCTTGCGGCCGTCGGGATCGCTCACCGCGACGATGTTGAGCGTGCGGGTGTCGTGCGAGATCCGCATCTCGGGATCCGGAAACCACTCGGTGCGCGGGTAGCGTATCCGCACGATCGAGTTAACGAGCTCCTCGGTCTGGTCGCCCCGCTTGCCCGCTGAGCCGCCTGGGCCGCGTATCTGGGCCGAGACGGTAATCACGTCGGTCCAAGTGCCCGTCTTTTGCCCGGCCGCGTCCACGGCCGTTGGCGGGCTTTGAAACGTGACCCGGTGTCGGCGTAGTCGCGTCATCAGCTCGACCTCGCCGACTTAAGGGCGTAGTTGTGGTACGCGTCGCCCGCCTTGTACGGGTCGAGTAACCATTGCGCAGACTGGGGCACCTCCTGGGCGATCGTGCCCGTGATGACCGTCTCGCGGTGCTCCATCATAGAGCCGATCATCAGCAACAGCGCTTGCTTAATCGCCTCGGGGATCGTCGCCCGGGTATACCCCGCGACGAACCGCACGGTCACCGCTTCCTCGATAACGCGGGTCGAGGGGTACACCTCGTCGAACGCGGGTAATATTCGCGCGGGCTCAAAGCTCGACCCCACCATGTAGTTCGCGCTCGACCAGGTTTGGCTGGCCCCCGCGGTGTCGGTGTACGTTATCGACGTAATCGAGGTGAGCGGCGGTTTCGGTATGTAGAGCGGTGCCAGGCCGCGGGGGAATCGATCGAGGATCAGATCCCAGGTTTGCGGGGCGAGGGCCCGGCCGGTGTACTGCTCGGCGCGGTTGCGGGCCGCGGTGATCCACCGGGTTACATCCTGGTCAAAGTAGGGATCGTCGAGCATCAAATGCCGCTCGACCTCGGCCCGGGTGAGCGGCTCGACGGTAACATCGGTAACCAGGGTGAGCCCGTAGCCGCTCATGCGTCACCTCGCGGCTTGGGCGGTCGTCCTCGTTTCTTTGGTGGCGCCTCAAGGGTGGTGGTCTCCACCGCTGCGGCCGGCGGCTCGACCGCCTCGGCGTATCCCCGCTCGATGAACCGCCGCGCCTCGTTGTCGTTGGGCCAATCGACGACCTCGCCTGGTGCCCAACCGCGCGTCGAGGTCGCGATACTCGTTAATAGTTTGATTCGCATTTGTGACCTTTCAGGGTGAGAAATAGTGCCCGGCGATAACCCGCACCGGGCGACGGGTTCCTCACCAACAGGAGCAAGTTAGACGGCCGCTTGCGTCAATTTAACAACGGGGTCGGTCCCCGCGTCGAGCAAGTCTCCATCGTGCCGTGAGAACATAATGAAACCGGTTTGATCGTTGTCTCGGTACCTCTCCTCGAGACGGAAGAACCGCACTTGCGCGACGTCGCGGATGATGTACTTCTCAAACGCGCCGAAAATCACCGTATCGGCACTCGCGGACAGCGAGGCCATGTCTTGATTGATTGTGTACGGGAACCCCAGCAACATATCGGGCTCGCTCGATTGCAGACCGGGTTGCCAGTGATATTGATTGTTCCCGTCCTTCAATTTGCGCACCGCCTTTAACGTCGCGTCCTCCATCATGAAACCGGTGCTCGCGAACGTGCGGTAAGCGGGGTCGAGTGAATGCACCAGGTCGATCAACTCGTCGGAGGTAATCGCCCCCGTTGCCGCTGCGGTAACGCCTGCCCCGGCCGCGGTCACAACACCGTTAGGCTTACTCGAGGCGTCGCCCGTGGTGAAGTGCGTATTCGTGATTCGGGCAATACGCTCTCCCAGCATTGAACCGAGCATTTGCCCGAGATTGAAATACGAATCCTCGAGCAACTCAGCCGAGACGAGCACCGCCTTTGAGGAGTACTTGAAGGCTTGGAGCGTAACGACCGCGAACGCGGGGTCGACCGATGAACCGATCGCGCCTGCCTCGGCCAACAGCTCGCCAGTATTGGAGGTGTCGTTGGTCGTCGGCCAATCGAGGTCATTACCGGTCGCGGTCGGAAAAATACGAGCCACCGAACGCATACCGCCGAACGCGAGCATCGACCGCTCGAGCTCGTTACTGAAACCGGTCGGGATCGTGTAACCGCCCGACCCGTCGGTCGTGGACATGGCGCGGTGTTCTTCGCGCTGCCGGTTGTATTCGGCGGTGCAGATCGCGTTGCCGCCGTTGCGCGCCCACATGCCGAACCCGGTCGTTGTCGGAGTGATCGAGCGAAACACGTCGAGCGCTTTGGATCGCGGGTTTACCCCCGTCGCGTAACATGCCCGCTCGTGCTTCTGGGTGAGCCGGAGATCGTTTTGCGACCTCAACCAGGCCTGCAAGGCGAGCCCGCGTTGTTCCTCGGTCACTCGGCCGTCCCGCTCGGCGCGGGCCTCGCCGACCTCACTCGCCCGCTCGTGCTGCTCTCGCTCGATTTGCTCGTGCAGTTGAGCGGTGCGGGCCGCGACCTTTTTTGCTTCCTCGTACTTGGCGAGCGAGGCGAGGTTCTCGTCGTACTCGCTGTTGAGGGTGTCCCACTTGGCGCGATCCTCGTCGCTCCACTTGTCTTGAGTTTCCGCAAGGGCGGTAATCTGAGCGTGCAACTCGAGTCGCCGCTCTTGAAATTCGCGTACTTGGGTCTGGTCCATGATTGAGGCCTCGGGTGAGACTCACCCCGAGAGGCGGGGCGCGTCGGTTGGCTATAGGGGAACGGCCAACGACTAACGCCCTCTGAGGCCTCGTCGTGAAATGCCAGTGTTTTGCACAGTGGCTAAGCGAAATAGAACCCGAAAACGGGCTCGCGGTCAAGGGTCAGCGATACACGCCCCCGGGGCGCCCGAGCGACCGCCGCCGGAAATCGACGACCAGGTCGCGGCGGCTCGGCCCGAATAGCGACCGCGCCTCGGCCGCCTGGTGCGACTCGACGGGCCCCGCGCGGAGGTCGGAGGTAACCCACCGCACGCAAGCCCCCCGAGTGTTCGTCCCGCTATAGGCCGGGTAAGTCACAGGCCCCACGTCGATCAACTCGACCGAGTGAATTTCCCGCACTCGCCTATCCTCGTCGTCAATGATCTCCTGCTCCTCGACCCGGAAAGCGAAGCTCGAGCCGCGGAGGTCGCCGCGACCCTGGAGCGCCGCCACGTCTCGGCCTACTTGCGTATCCGGCGGGTCGATCTCGTAACGCAAGCCCCGCCGATCGACCTCGAGCCGCAGGGTGCCCGCGTCGAGCCGGCCAAGCACGTTGTCGGGGTCATGGTTAAACAGGCCGACAACGTCGTCGGGCCGCTGGAGGGCGAGGTCAAACGCGCTCGGCATTATCCGCTCGACGTAGTCTCGGCCCGCGTATTCACCGAGTTGAAACTCGTGCGTCGATTCGCCGTTGTAAAAGACGGCCGCGTATCCCTGGATCATTGCAAGAGCTCCCCGAGCGAGCGCTCGATTAGTTCGTCGAGTTGATCGTTAATCGCGACGCCGATATCGGCCATGGCCGCGACGAGTGCCTCTACCGGGTTGCTCTCGATTGAGCGGGCGATCTCGGCGGTGAGTACCTCAAATAGTCGATCGACCAGGCGGTCGGTGAGTTGCTCGGGATCGACCCGGTAGAGCGAGCCGACCACTCGAGCGGCCGGGGCGATTCTCCCGCGGACGATCTCGGGCTCGGCGAGTTTCGACTGACACCAGTTGGCAAAGTGCGGCAGGCCCCGCTTGGCGTGCCGCTTGGCCGCGTCGATCGGGCCGGCGAGACTCCGCGACAGCGAATCGACCAGCGCCGCCGTGGCGGCTGCAACAACGGCGGCGCGGTCGGCGTCGGCACCTTGCGAAGCGCCCACGAGTACCATATTGCCCGGGTAGCGATATACGCCCCCTTCCCCGTCGGGTCGCGGGTTCATGTTCTCCTTCGCGCGGGCCTCGTCGGGCGAGAGAATCCCCGCGTCGATTTGCCGCTGGTAAATCTCGGTCCGCGTTTTGCCGTCGGCCCGCAAGAGTGCCATTGTGTTATGCTCGACGAACACCTCGTCGCGGGTATGCTCGACCCGCGTTAACAGTTTCATCTCGCACTCGGCCTTAATCGTCGTCAAGTGACTGCCGAGGCACGAGTCGAGGTACGCCTGGTTCTCTTGCTCGAGCGACGAATACGAGGCATTGATCGCGAGCCCGAGCTTGTGCGGGGGCAGGTTGTACCACCGGGCGACCTCGCGGGTTTGCTGCTCGCGCGAGTCGCTGAGTTGCACTTCCTCGGCGTTGAATTGCGCGCGGTGAAACTTCGCCCCCTCGCGCAGGATTACCGTGCGGAACTGGGCGTCGCCCGACTCGTATGTTTTGCGGAAACCTTCCTCCATTGTGTCGGCGGCCCGTTTGCCGAACGTCGGGGGCAATTCCAGCGTCCCGCCCACGCGACCGCCATGTTTGAAATAGCGGCTCGCGAGCCCCTGGGCCGCTAGGCCGAGCGCCCAGGAGTCGCGAGCCTTACGGACGAGCTCGCAATCGTTGGTGCCGTCGATCGTGATCCCCTGGAGGTGGAGTACTTGTTTTGTGTCGAGCGTGTAAAGGTCGCCCTCGACCTCGGTGACGTACACGAGCGGTCGCATGACCCGCGAGTTGATCCCGCCCGCACCGTCGATGTATTTCGGGTGAGTCCGATCGGGCAACAAAGGCGTCAGTGCGATCGGCATATCGGCCGCGTCGCGGGATATCAGTGCGTAGGCATTGTTCCACAACAACAAATGGGTCATCAGCGTCCGCCAAAACTGGATGGCGTGTTGCCGCTCGTTGGCCTGCTTTTTCAGCAACCCGAACGCGGCGTGCGTGCGGTGCTCCTCGCGGCCGTTGCCCGGTAGTTTGCGATACACGCAGAGCGGTAGTTTTGCGACGTCGCCCGAGATCATCGCCACCGCTTGCCAAACCGGGGCGTAGGTGAGGGCCGATTGCGCGGTGATCGAGATCCCCGAGGTTGAGGTCGCGGCGAGCCCGTACTCGCCCCAGATCGCCGCATCGGTGAGCGGTAGGTTCGGGTTCTCGATTGACCGATAAACCCCATTTACCGGTCGCTCTTTCTCGTCGAGGGCCGCGCCGACCAAATATTGTTCGATCATCAGACAAACTCCAGCCCGTGAGACTCGTAAAAGTTATCTCGCCGCCGGGCCTCGTCCGAAAGTATACTGCGACCGAACGCCATCAACAAAGCGACAGCCGGGTCGATCTTCTCGGCGGCCGACTCTTTATCGGGGCTCAGGCGGCCCTTGTGATCCTCGGTCGTGACTAACGACGAGACGGCCCAGGCGAGTAGTGGGTCGCCGTTGTGGGCGATGTTTCGGGTGAGGATCGACCGCACCAGCTCGCGGATCGGCTCGTTGAAATTGTTAGGGTTCTGGATAAACCGAAAGGCGGTGAGCCCGTGCTCTTGCAATCGCTGGCCCAGTTGCAGCGCGTTAGCCGGGTCGAGCGACCACTCGAGCACCCCGTACTTGTCGGCCCAGTGCAAACAAGTTTCTTCGATTCGCTGAAGGTCGGTGACATTGTCCGGGGTGGGGACGAGCACGCCCTCTTTGACGAACATCGACCAGGGCGGCCGGTCGAGCTTGTGGGCGCCCTTCTCGGGCACGAACGACAAGTGCCGCACCTCAAACCGCCCGTCGTCGGTCGGCAATACCGCAGCAATCGAGGCGAGGTCGCGTCGCCACCCGAGATCGATACCGCCCCAGGCCTGGGCGTCGCCCCATTTGCTCAGTCGATCGACCTTGCAGTTCGCCCATTGCGTCGGATCGATAATCTTGCGTTTTGACCGGACCCGGATGTTGCAGTGATAGCGCAGATACGGGCCCTCAAAACTCTTGTCGTGCTTTGCCCGCTTGGCCTGGTCGCGCATGTACTCCCAAGTTGGCGAGACCCCAATTCCCGGGTTCGCCTTCGGCCATACTTCCTCCGACCAGGGATCATCCCCGGGCACCTCGCCCGAGCCGCCGCAGTGTACGCAATCGCTGTCCTCGCCCCCGCAATCGCACGGCCGTGCCTCGTCGAGCCGGGCGATGAAGGCGAATAGTCGATCGTCGATACGCTCGCCGCGGATCGCCGCCGCCTCGAGTACCGAGCAGGCGTAGTCATCGACCTCTTGCCAGATTATCGAGCGGTCGTCGCCCGAGGTGGTGATGATTACTTGTAGCGGTGAGACCCGGGCCCCGCCGCCCGTCTCGAGTTTCTCGCGGAGGCCCCGTTGGTGCTCGCGAAACTCGTGGAGCTCGTCGAGGATCACGCAAGATGGGTTGAGCCCGTCTTGCTTGCTCGAGTCGCTACCGATTGGGCGGAACACTGACTGATTGTGCGGTTGCCCTTTTAGGATGATCGCCTTGTAAGCGTAACCGTCTTTTAATAGCGTCGCCTGTTTTTTTAACCAGGGGTTCGCCTCGATCATCGACACCGCGGCCGAGTGCGTGATTTTCGCCTGCGCCTCTTTCGTCGCCGCGACGTACACCTCGGCTTGGGGCTCGAGCGGATCGCCGACGTAGAGCATCAACAGCCCCAGCGCCGCCGCAAACGTGCTCTTGCCCCATTTGCGGGCGACGTTGAGGTACGCGACCCGGTACCGCCGCGGGTGAAACGGTTTACCGGCCGCGTCGATCTTCTCGCCGAGCTCCCGCCACCCGAATAACGACCAGACTACGAACCGCTGCGCGTCGCTCAACTCAAAAGGCCGGCCCGCGAATTGTGAACCCTTGGTATGCGTGAAGTAAACCGGGAACGAGTCGCAAAACTTGAGCCCGCGCTCGTCATCAAACGAGTAAGGAAAGTCGCGGCGGCCGATACGCTTGAGGTCGGCGAGGTGCCGCCGGCAAGCGTACCGCAACCACTTGCTATGCGTGCCCTGCCCTTTCGCGACCTTGCGAACCCATTTGAGCAAATTACCCGTCCTCGGCGATCTCGATTATCTGGTTGATCTCCTCGGGCGTCGCGTTCTCCAGCCGGTCGAACACCTCGCGGGCCCGCTTCCGCAGCGCCTTCCCGCGGAGATCCTCGAGGTCACGCACCGCCGAGCGGATGCGGAAGTACTCGACGAGGCCCGGGTCGCGGAGTCGCCGCCTGGTGCCCTTCGCGCCGTCTCGGTCGATGCACTCTTTAATGATCGGCAATAACGCCTCGATAAGCTCGATCCAGGGGAACATAGGGTCATCCGGTGGTTGGGGGGTCGGGGGCGGTGTAGGTGTCGGCGGTGGGTCGGGCGTCGGGGGCGGCCCGGTTGGGGCCCCGTAGCCGAGATTGCGAGCCCGGGTAATGTCGTGACTCGTGAGCCCGTCTAATCCGGTGAGAATTGTCGGGTTCATTATGTAGTTGCCGTTGCGGTGCCCCAGGCCGATCAAGTGCCCGAGCTCGTGCAGCGCGGTGAGGTACAAAAGGTGCTCGCCCCAGTGTCGGTGGTCGTACCGTTGCTGCTTGTTCCTCGAGCACGTATTGTCGGCGAGGTGCGACCAGGCGAGCGTCGAGCCCTGGAGGTTCGCGAAGTCGACTTGGCAAATCGCCTCGCCGCGGTCGGCAAACTGTAACCGCAGGTCTACCGTCTCGTTCCAGGCCGACATGGCCCGGCCGTAGATCGTACCGAATTGCTCGAAGTTAAGCCCCATCACCCCCGAGCCCGGGTAGTCGGCCTCGTTGAGCCAGATTCCGATGCGCTTATCGCAGTGATCGGGGAAGCGGGCCTCGCTGCGGGCATACCCCCGGTCGTCGAGGTTCGACACCCCGCAGACGTTGTCCATGTCGGTTGTCGGGATCGTCACTAGGCCAGCTCCTCAAACATGCGGGCCGAGTCGCCCGAGTCGGGGTCGATCGACGGTAAGCCGACCCGATCGACGGGCGACAAACCGAACGCGACCGAGGCGGCCCGGAATCTCGAGATCGCCGCGTTCTTGATCTTCACCGCGGGGTGTTCGCGGCGGTTGCCCGTAGCCGAAACGGTCGTAAGCCCGTCGCGGTGTATCTCGTCCAAGGCGGCGCGGTATTCCGCCACCGCCTCGCAAAGCACGATGAACATATCTCGGTCCGCGTCGGTCAACAGCCCGCGCGGCTCGAGAATCTCGCGGTAGTACTTCCAGGCCGCTCGCCCGTGCTTGTTGAGGTAGCGCGGAACCGTGCGGTAGTTGCCTCGCCCACGAGCCGCGGCCGGTTTCTATTTCGCCCGCCCGGTGCGTATCTGTAGGAC
>JABAHR010005754.1_pt2 | contig 24216 bp, 17 predicted proteins | sample 7062101 | NCBI WGS metagenome assembly JABAHR01 (sample SAMN14534553, study PRJNA622989) | marine sediment metagenome | biome: marine biome [ENVO:00000428]; feature: marine pelagic biome [ENVO:01000023]; material: deep marine sediment [ENVO:00002113] | place: India: Gulf of Kutch | collected...
TCGGGCGGCGGGTCGGCGCCCGGGTACAGCAGGACGCGACCGGGTTCGTGGCCGATACCTGCGAGCAGCGCGTGCGCCAGAGCGAGCTGGCGGCCTGCGGCCTCTCGTGTCGCGGGTGGGGTGCCGGTGCCGAGCACCGTAACGACTTCCGCAGCGCCGCCGAGCAGGGCCTGCAGCACCACGTCGAGCCCGATAGCCGCCGGTGCCTCAACCGTCAACGGCACCAGCCTCTCGCCACAAGACCTCTGCAGCATCGCCAGTGCGTCCACGTCAGGCCGTGCCGGACAGAACGCGATACAGGGATCGGTGCCCCCGGCTGCCGCGTAGGCTTCGAGGGCAGCCTGCAGGCCGGCGCGCACCGCGGGGGCGGGCGGCGATTCGAACGACAGGGCACCGGTCGGGCAGGCCGCAGAACACGCCCCACACCCCCGACACCGGTACGGGTCCAGCGCAACGACATCCTGGTCGCTGGACAGCGCACCCGCCGGGCATGTCGCCAGGCAGCGCTCGCAGCCGCGCGTCGACCGGCGAGCGTGCACGCACAGCTTCGGCTCAAAGCTCACGTAGCGCGGCTTCTTGATCTCGCCGCGCAAGCGCGGCAACGCCTCGAAGACCGCGCTTGGATCGGTGCCCCTGGCGACACGCAGGTAACCGAGCGGGGGCAGCTGTAGATCGATCAGCGGCGTTGGCAGCATGTCGATGACGAGGTCGAAGTGATCGGGGATGGCGACTGCGGTTCTCGCCGGTGCGGCTCGTTCCCCAACCGGCTCGTCCAGGGTTGCCTCGAAGCGGCCGAGGTGCCCGGTCAGAGCGCTGATGCGGCCGCGCACCGCTCGGGTGCCACGCGGCACCGCATCGGCCGCGAACGGCTCGTCGAGCACCGCCACCACATCTGTCAGGTTGCGCAGGCGTCTGGCCAACCTGAGCGCCGAGGCCGGTGCGCCCACGACGAGCACGAGTCCCTCGCAGTTGTAGCGTATCTGACGCGGCTCGGCACGCGCGACTGCCGCGAAGGCCTCGACCGCGGCGGTGACCGCTTGCGGGGATGTGCCCACTTCGGGAACGTCGGCTCAGCGCAACGCGCCAGCGGCGACGGGCCGGCCGGTGGCGCTCACTGTTCCGGATGCAGCGCGACGCGTGCGCACAGTGCCGCATGGTCGGCTTCGAGCGTGCACGTCGTGAGCAGTGCCGCACCCTTGAAATACGGTTCGTCGGTCGCCTGCTCCATCTGGCGGCAGTACTGGGGTATCCATGTCATCGCGTGGGCCTCGAGAAAAACGCGCTGCTCGTCTCTCACTCGCAGCGCAGCCTCGTCGTCACCCTCCTCCCATGCCACCGCCTCGTCGCAGCACAGCAATGACAGGAACCGCAGTTCGACGCCGAGGTGGTCCTGAGGGCCGACGCTGGCATCGATGGTGCCGTAACCGGCTCTCGCATAAGCGGTCAGCACTGCCTGCGTTATTTCACCGACCAGCCGCGACTCGCGGCACACCGACTCGTAAGGCGGCGCCAGCGCAGCGCCGGCGTGCAGCCCCGCAAAAAGGCGAGTGAATTCGGCATTAAGCGATGTCGCCAGCGACCCCACGTCCACCCCACCGGCGACGGCGCGTGCGATGAGTACCAGCCCGGCGTCGTTGGCGCCCGCGACCCGCAGGCCGCCCAGTTGCGCGAGCGTGCTCTGCAGCCGGAGCAGCCTGTCACGCTCCGGCGCGGCAAGGTAGAACTCGCTCAGGAACCAATAGCTCTCGCTGCGATTGCGTGACCGCTCGTGCGCGCCCAAGGCATCCGAGTCGTTCATTCGGTGCTGGTGTTGTACCAGCGTGTCCCGGGGCCGCCCTTCTGGTGGCAGCCCAAGCAGACGCTGCGCAGGCTGCGGCCCCCCGCCTCCTGCGAATGAGGCTTTTCCCGACTCGCCATGAGAAAGTCCGATCGGTAACGATCGCCCTGATGGCAGCTTGCGCAGTCCATCATCATCTTGTCGGCGTGAATGACGTGAAAGCGCCCCGTCTCCTCGCGCATCGAGTACTCACCGCCGACGTCGATGCGGTTGCTGCGAATCAATTCGCCGATGCGGGCGAGCTGAGCGGAGCTCGCCGCCTGCTCCGGTTGCGCCCATGCGCTTGCGCAGAGCAACGCCCCTACACAGAACAGCAGGACTCGTTGTCTCATCAGAAGTCACCTCCCTGGACCACATAGTAGACCTGCGGACGAGTGCCGTACTCCTTCTTGAGCTGCCCGGCCTTCTTCTCACCAATGTAGCGGGAGACGTTGCTGCGGGGATCGTCGAGATCACCGAACAGCCGTGCATTGACGGGGCACACGAGATCGCAGCTCGGCGTGTACTCGGGGTCCTTGCCAATACGATCCACCTTGCCGTCCGCCACCGCCTGGTCCAACTTGTGTGCGCAGAAAGTGCACTTCTCGGCGACGTCACTGCGTCGGCGGTGCGTGGGATGGCGAAGTGCATCATCGATCGCCTCGTAGGGGGTCGTCTCGCTGCCCGGATACAAGCCCTCCTGCTGCTCGCTGAACTGCGGCACACCGTACGGACACACGGCCAGGCAGTATTTGCAGCCGATGCACTTCTCGGCATCGACGAGCACCACGCCGAGCTCGTTCTTGCTGATAGCCCCGACGCCGATCGCGTCGCAAGCCAGCTGGCACGGCGGGTCTTCGCAGTGCATGCAGTTCATGGTGGCGAACACGGTGCGCGCGTACGGATAACGGCCCACCTCGTGCTCGATCATCACGTTCCAGGGTGCATCCGTCGCCACCTGGTTCTCCATGTAACAGGCTGCGATGCAGGCGCGGCAGCCCATGCAGCGTTCCATATCGATTACCCGACCCAATCTCGTCATCGGTCAGTCCTCTGTATCACACCGCCTTGTAGACCTTGCACTTCGTGTCGTTGAAGCTGTTCATGCCGGACACGACGTCCGGATGAAGCTCGAGCACGGAGTTGATCCAGATGCCCTTGCGCGCCTGCTCCGGGAAATCCTTGCTCAAGTGACCGTAGTGGTAAGACACTGCAACGGTATCGGGCCGAATGCCCTCGGTCACCTTCGCCGGACCCGTCACGCGGCCCATGCGGGTCTCGATCGCTACCGTGTCACCGTCGGCGATGCGCAGTTCGGCGGCCGCTCGGGCGTTGATCAGTACGAAGTTGCTGTCCGTGTCCGACCCAAGCGCGTTGAGGATCGGATTGAGCGCCGTATTGCCCGACTGGTTGCGGTACATCCGTTTGTAGGTGATCAGATAAAATGGATAATCCTTGGCTTCGCGATGCGGTCGCGGAAACCCATGCTCGCGAAGCGGCAACGGTGAAAGTGCCATCCGGTAGTAGTCAAGATCGATGCCCGAGATGTCGTGCTTCTCGGTCTTCTCCCGTATGGCGGCCATGGAGGCGACCAACTGCTCCGTGTAGAAGTTCATCTTCGGTTGACCGGCGCCGTGGAACTTCGCCTCCACCCCCTTGAGGTAGGTTTCGGCTACCGACAGCTTCTTGCCCTTGAAACCGTGCTCGAGGGCGTACTCGAAGTCCGTGCCCTTGCTCTTCTGCTTCCACAGCAGCTCGACCGCCTCGCGTGCCGAGTANNAGTAGTCGCGGCCCGTCTGCATCGGATAGTCCTTCAATCCCCACTGCTTGTTGATGTTTTCGATGTAGGCATCCTGAATGCCAAGCCGCTTGGCCAGCTCCCACAGGATCGAATAGGCGTCGTGGGGGATGTTGTAGGCGTTAGCCACCGGTTGGCGGATCGCCACGTGCGAGCTCTGAGGCGTGTACCGCGTCGGGGCGAAGTGCCACGACTCGAGGTACGTCAGGTCGGGTAGCACGATGTCAGCCATCTCGGCCACCTCCGACATCACGATCTCGATCACGACATTGAAGGTCTTGGTCAACGATTTCAACTGAGCACGTCCGTCAGAGGCTGAGAACGGCCGGTTGGTTGCATAGAAAATCTGCATCTCGGGCTCGTAGTCCAGACCGAAGCGCTGCGGGTCGTTCATGCTCACCGCTACCTGCTGGGCCACGTTGTGTGTCGCGTGCGGGAAAAAGACGCTGTTCTGCAGATCGATCCGGGAGGGCGGGTACTCCGCCTTCGAAGGTTCGAAGTACTTCGGCTGGCGGTACACGGCGTGCAGGTTCAGACCACCAACAGCGTCGAGATTGCCAAGCAGCATTTGCAGGATCAGGCCGGCGCGCCAGTTCTGCACACCAAACTCTTTCGCCGAGAGGCCGCGGAACGTGTGCGCGGCAACCGGCCGGTAGCGCAGCGTGTGCCCGTCGAGGGTGACGGTCGCCCCGATCCGGGCCTGGCGACCGAGTTCCGCGGTGAGTTCCTCGACGGTGCCTACGGGTATTCCCGTCACCTCCTCGACATAGTCCGGCGTGATGCCGCCGAGGCTCTCGACGAACACCTCGAACGCCGTGCGCACACGCCCGCCCGCTTCGTACTCGCCGCGCAGCGCGGGGATCACGTCTTCGCCGAACGGCCGGGCGGTTCCGCTGACCGTGTCCCAGACGAGCTCACGACCCTCGGCGTCACGCGCGAAGAAGCCATCGTCGCGGACCAGGTGCGTGGCGTTGGTGTATCCGGTCAGGAAAGTCTCGTCGATGGTGCCGGCATCGATTAGCAGCTTCGCCATCCCGAGCAACAGCACCACGTCCGTCCCGGGGCGTATCGGTATCCACTGATCAGCCTTGGCGGCGCAGTGCGATTGCCGTGGCTCGATCACCACCACCTTCATGCCGCGCTCCTGCGCGTCCACCGTCGCGTGGTCCAGCCAGCGGGAGAACTGCTCGCCTTCATAGTAGTTGGCGCCGAAGTTGAGCAGCAAATTGCAGTGCTTCAGATCGGGAAGAAATCCGTGGTAGCCCCAGGTGATCTCATCCGCCACATGGCGCGCCGCCTCGCAAGTCGTGGTGCGGTGCACGAGATTCGGTGTGCCGAATGCCTTGACAAATGCCTTGGGGAACTTGTCGCCGATCAGATATTTTCCGTGTCCGTGCTGCCATACGAGCAGCCGCGGGTCCCGCTCGCGGATCGACTTGAGCCGCTCGGCGATATTCTCAAAGGCCTCTTCCCAGCTGATCTCGACCCAACCGGGGTCCTGATCCATTCCCTTTTTCGGGTTGGTACGCTTGAGCGGCTTCTTGACGCGGTGAGGATTGTAGGTGTTGAACACCCCGGAAACGCCTTTGGGGCAGATGCCGACGTTGTAGTAGGCGGCGCGCTGCTTGTCCGGGTAGACGGCCCGGATCACGTCGTTCTCGAGCTTGACCTCGATGCCGCAGAAGTTGACGCAGTGGCAGCACGTCGACTTGACGTAGCGCGTCGTCACCTCCCCTGCCGGCTGTTCCGCAGTGGCGGCCTTGGCGCTGCGTGCGGTGGCGGCGATCATGGGAAAGCTGACGCTGGCGCCAGCGACGGCGCCCAGGCCACCCGAGATCTTCACGAAGTCCCTTCTCGAAACCTTCATTTGCCCACTCCCACTGACCATCGCCAGGATTACCCGGCGCGGCCTCGCATCGGCCTATCGCATCTGAGTGACGCTCGCCTCGAACCCGCCGGCCGGATCGACGGGGAACACTCAGTTGCGCCGCTCGCCGCGCGTCATATCGGCCTCGACGTGCGCGTATCTTTCGAACTCCAAGGTTCGTGGCACCGGTGCGTGCACGAGATCGTAGTGACAGCCGATACACGTGACCCGGGCACGCTGCGCCAGCTCATGCTGTCGTTGACCGCGCTCGCGCGTCGGCTTGAGCACTTCGGCCGTATGACAGCTCCGGCACGATGCGCTGTCGGTCTCTATGAACCAGTCGCGGACCCGATGTGCGAGCACCTCACGGCGCTGCTCCCACGACCGGGGGTCCGAGAAGTCACTGGTGAACTCCCGGTATATGTCGCGCGTCCCACTGGTAATCTTGTAGATGATGTTGTCCGGGAAGGTCGGCGGCATGTGACAGTCGGAGCAGCCCGCCTGCACGCCCGTCGACGGTGTGCGGTGCGAGGACTGGACGTAGTGCGTCTCGTTTGCCACATAGGCGTCCATCGAGTGACACGACGTCGAGCAGAACTCGTCGCTGGAGCTGTAGTGGTAGGCCTGCTGCGCGCCGATCAGCGCCACCGCCCCCACCGCCAACCCGGCGACCAGAGCAAGCGCGACCGACCCTTTGAGGACTCGCTTCATCGAGAACCTCCCTCTGACGGCAACCTGACGCGTGTTCGCGTTGGGGCCGACCGAGTCGAGCTATGAGTGCCGTACGATACGTCTCTGCGGTGTTCCGCGGGTTGACGCAGATCAAGGCGTACGACGTGGCACCCCCGGTAGTTGACGCTCGGCGAAGTCGACGGCGGGCGCAACGGCCCGCTTGGGAAGCCGCTTGCGGAACAACTAACGCTCACCGTTGCCCACGCTCGCGCCGCCTGACGCACCGGAGCCATGAACAACCCGCCACGGGGGGCGGTGTCGTGAAGACCCGAGAACGCACGGAAATCCGGACGCCTGCGCCGGGACCCAACAGACGAGCACTTCACCCGCCGTGCCGCCTCTCCCGTGAACGTCGGTTTCGTTGAATCAGACTGCACCGCAGTAAGAACCCCGATACGAAATCTCTCGACGCTACCCGACAACCGTCGCAGATTTTCTGCGGTTCAACGAACAGGTTTTTCTCGGAATGTTCCGCCTCGTTCTCTCCCGGATGAGACCCGGACTCACGGCGGCCCGAGTCTCCGCCTTGGCGTGCGGGCACTACCCATAGTGCAGCCGGAAGTCGTGCTTCGAGACCGGCTCGAGATCGTTTCCCGTAGGCGGGGACGGCTTTCCGCATCAGCGCTAGGACCCCGTCGCGGTATCCTCGTGCGCTTTCTCCTTCCCGAGTCGCTGACTCAAAGAGCCGCCCCGAGCGACGGCGCCGCGGTCACCACGTAGCGCATGCGCGCGCCGGCGATCGGGCTGTCGAAGGGATAGCACGTCACCAGCATCAGTAGTTCCCCCGTCTCCCCGGTCCTGATTCGCGCTTTGCTGGCGCTCACGACTCGAAAATCGTCGACTTCGTAAGCGAACCGACCTTCGGGTGTCTCCACCTCTATCGTGTCCCCGAGGCGGACACGCTTCAGGAAGCGGAAGTGGGTATCGCGGTGACCGCTGATCACAAGCACATCGCCCTCCCCCGGCAGGGCCGAGCGAGGATGGTGGCCTGGAGCGAAGGCCAGCACGTGACCCGAGTCTCCCTCGAGAACGATCCAGTCCACGCCGTGCCGCGCGCTCCTGATGCGGGCGACCGGCCAGTGATCCGCCCAGGGCCAGGGGCGATGGATTTCACCGTCGGCGAGGGTGCGGTCCCACGCCCGCTGCAGCAGATGCTGGGCGAGCACCGCCTTTGCCTGTATCCAGACGCCGTGGCCGAGCAACACACCAGCGGCCAGGATCAGCGGCAGCCAGGCGCGGCGACGAAGCGGCCCGAGCCTCATGCCCGGTGTCCCACGGCGAACGCGGGCCCGAAGCGCAGCAGGACGGCAAGCCCGAGGAGTGCCAGGCCGGCAAGGATGAAGAACTCGGACCAGGTGGCGCCCTGTGCCAGCATCAGCCCCGCATTGGCCTCCATCGAGGCCGCGGGCTGCTGCGGCCGTTTCCACCCGGCGGGCGGATTGCCGTCGAGCGCGTGCGAGAAGGTGCGGGCGTCGACGGGCCGCACCGGGGTCACGTCGACGGCGACGAGACTCGTGTACCTGCTCACGATGTGATGGGCGAGCGCGATATCGACGATCTCGGATCGCACCTGCTTCTCATCCATGCCGCCGGCCTTGCGGCGCATCCAGTGGCGAATCTTCTCGCGCGCCCAGTAGACGCCGAGGCCCCTCTGTGCCCCGGCCGCGCTCAGCGTCAGCGTGTTGCGCCAGACGACGTCCGCCAGGCGGCCGGAGGCCTCGGCCTGCGCGGGAATGGCGTCGAGCTTCATCACGGCGACGAGCGGCTGGCCGTGATACAGGTCGGGCAGCGGATTCGGCAGCACGTCCGCCCCGACAGGCAGGGAGAGGGCGATGTCGGTCATGGCCGGCCACTCCAGGTGGCGCAACAGCCGATCCATCCGTTCGCCGACCTCCTTCTCCTTGGCGATGTAGGTGAAGGACCCGCGCCCGAAATGGGCCGCCTCGGTCATGAAGTAGCTGTTCGGCGCCGAGCCGATGCCTACGGTGAACAGGCGGCGATCGCCGAGCCGTTGCCGGATGAGGCCGAGCAGCTCCTCCTCGTTGCCCACCGCACCGTCAGTGATGAACACGACCTGACGCAGCGAACCGGGCCGTGCGCCGCGCAGGGAGAGGGCTGCCTGCAGCGCCGGCCGCATCTGCGTCCCCCCTCCGGCTTCCAGGCGGGCCACGTAGGCGAGGGCAATTGCCCGGGTGCGCTCGCTCACCGCAACAGCGTGTCCGAACAGCCTGCGGGTCTCATCATTGAATTGGACTACCTCGAATCGGTCGCTCGGAGCGAGGCGACGGATGGCTTCGCTCAGGGCGGCCCGAGCCTGGCGAATGGAGGCGCCCGACATCGAGCCCGAGGTATCGATGACGAAAACGATCTCCCGCTCGATGACGCCATCTTCGTCTGGATCGACGTTCTGCGGCAGCACCATCAGCAACCCGTAATCGCCCGCCGGCGTATGCTCGGTGAAGAACGCGGCTCTCGGCGCCGAGCCCGGTGCCGCGGTCCACTCGAGCAGGAAGTCGCGGTCGGCGGCGACTTGCCCTGCGGACAGGCGAATACTCGTGCCGCCGTCGGCGTCGCGGGTGGGCTCGATGTCGTGTGAGCGACTGCGGATTTCACCGAGCGGGAAGCCGGGCTCGAGATGAACGCTCAGGCTTACGGGGTTGCGAATACCCGACGCTCCGGGGGGCGCTCCCTGCAGTGGCACGCTGTTGGGAATCTCACCCGGAAGAATGGCCCAGCCACCGTCGAAGTCGGCAGTCTCCTGGAACAGCATCCGTGCCGCAGGGCGATAGCGGGGCGTGATGGCCAGCGGAAAGCGCAGGCTGAAACGCTCGTCCTGCCACGAGAGCGGCTGCTGATACTCGATCTCGACACGCACCTCGCCTTTGGGAGGGATATTGGCCACGGACGTCGTGAAGAGATTAGGCCGATGCTGCTCGACAAGGGCGCTCTTCTTGCCCTCTTTCTTGGCCTTCTCGTAGGTGGCGCGGGCGATCTCGCGTTCCTTGATCTGCCCTTCGATGACACGCTCACCGACGTACAGGCGCAGGCGGTCGACCGCCGCGTTCTCCGGCAGGGGAAAGGCGTAGATGGCTTCGGCCCAGTCCTCACTGGGGTTGACGAACCGCTGGCTGACGCTGGCACGCGCGATGGGACCCGTCACCCGGATCTCCACCTGCGTGTGCTGCGTCGGCGCGGGCCGCAAGTGCCCGGGACGCGATGTCTTGAACAGGAGCTCGCCGCGTGTGACTTCGTGCAGGCCGATCGGCGGCGCGGCGGCGTCGAGCACGCCCGCGGCAGGACCGATACCGACGGCGTCGGTTTGCATGGACTGTGCCGCCGCATGACCGCTCAGCGCGAAAACGGCTACCGCGGCCAGCCGTGCGAATCGTCCCGGGTCCCGTCTCCAGGAACCTCCTCCAATACGGGCCTTGCGCCTGACTGAGTCATTCATATCCGGATTTCCTTTTTCGTGGTCCGTGGTCGGCTGTTACCGACGACGCTTCACGCGCGATTGTCGGCAAGGCCATCGATGCGTGACGCCGGACGGTCAATTACGGGCGATTCGCTTGCCCGGGTAGCGATGGGCAACAGTGAGCACAGTGCCGTCCTCGGCGCTCACCACCATGTAGACGTTGAGCACGCCGGCAAGATGAGCCACGACGGCCCTCCCCCGCTCGCGAGCTAGGCGCTCCCGGCTTCTCTTGTCGAAGTAGCGGATGACCACGCCATGATGGTCGTAGCGGCGGGCGCCGTACTCGTGGAGCAGGTCCACCGCGAATCGCGGAATGCCCCGCTGCTGCAATCTGTCCGATGCGTGCTTGGTCAGGTTCATGGCAGACCTCCGCGTTGGTGCTCTCGTCTCACTCCTGTAAACGTCCGCAACGGCAAAAACGGGGAAATGGCAATTCGTGGCTAAGTGCTGCAAATCTGTTGTCGCCGCCTGCCCCCGCTGCTCCCCCGTGGCGATCGACGCACACGCCCGGTGGCTGCCCGGCGGGGCCTCGCCGCAGCCCTCAGCCGCCCATCGGGCTCCCGGCCGACGCGCCTGAGTCACACCGCCGCCGCCCGAGGCCGCCGCAACCCGTCGCCCGTGCGGCGTCACGCCACTATTCGGGCGCGAAGGGCAACCCGCTGCAACGGTTATCCCGGAGGCCGGCCACCGGGCACGGCCGCGGCGATCGGCAGCCGGCTCGCGCCGTGGAATCGGCAGCGGATTGACGTTAATCTCCCTGGAACCGCCACCGACAACAGATGACACCGAGCAAAGCGATGGGACCGAACCGAGCCCGCTCCCATTCAATGATCCTGCCCGTTGGTTTCGCCGCGGTGATCGTGCTGATGATCCTCGTGACGGCAATCGGCGTGGAACGGATGATCGAGAACGACGATCGCATGAGGAGCATCGTCACTCAATCCAACGCCAAGACCGACCTGATACAGACCATGTACACGGCCGCGCGCGAGCGGTCGATCACCCTCCTGCGAATGATCAACATGGACGACCCTTTCGAAAGGGAAGAGCAGTTCGAGTACTTCAACACGCTGGGAACCCGCTTCGCCGTCGCACGCATCGCACTTTCCGAGAAAGACTTCGACGATCAGGAACGACTTCTGTTCGAGCAGCAGGTAGAGCTGATACAAGCGACGGTTCCCCTGCAGATGCAGGTCGTCGATCTCCTGGCCGGGGATGAGATCGAAGCAGCGGCGCTGCTGCTCCTGAACGAAGCGATCCCATCGCAGGACAGGGTCCTGGCCCATCTGCAGGCCATGCTGGACTACCAGCAGTCCTCGGCCCGGGGAGCGTTCGAAGTGGCGACTCAGGTGGTCAAGAACACGACTCTGTTCATGGTCGTGCTGGCATTCATCGCGATAACCCTGAGCGTGGGTATCGCGTTCGCCGTGATCCGTAAGTCGCGGGCGGACGAGGGGGCGCTGCGCGACGCCCGCGACCGGCTCGAGGATCGCGTGGAAGAGCGGACGCGGGAACTTTCGCAGGCGTACGAAGCAGTGAAGGCCCATGAACAGCAGGTCGAGGAACAGAACAGAACGCTGGAAACCGTGTCGAACAAGCTCTCCAAGTACCTCTCGCCACAGGTTTATTCATCGATATTCTCCGGCAAGCAGGAGGTGCGCCTCGCCAGCCGGCGCAAGAAGCTCACGATCTTCTTCTCGGACATCGCGGGCTTCACCGAGACCACCGACAGGATGGAGTCGGAGGATCTCACCCACCTCATCAACCAGTACCTGACCGAGATGTCGAGGGTGGCGCTCGACCACGGCGCGACGATCGACAAATACATCGGGGATGCAATCATGATCTTCTTTGGCGACCCCGAAAGCCGCGGAGTGAAGGAAGACGCCCTGGCCTGCGTGAAGATGGCCATCGCGATGCAGCAGCGCATGACGGAGCTGGCGCAAGTGTGGCGCGACTCCGGGTTCGACACGCCGCTGACCTGCCGAATCGGGATCCACACGGGTTACTGCACGGTTGGTAATTTCGGCTCCGAGGATCGCATGGACTATACGATCATCGGGGGAGCCGTCAACATGGCCTCTCGTCTGGAACAGGAGGCGTCGCCGGGAGGCATTCTCATCTCCTACGACACCTACGCCCAGGTCAAGGGCGAGGTTCGCTGCGAGGCGGCGGGGGAAATCAAGCTGCGGGGCATCGCGTACCCAGTCGCGACTTACCGCGTCGTCGACCTGCATGATGGCACGTCGCCGGATGAGGTGGGTATCCATGCGGATCTGCCGAACCTGAAGATCCATGCGGACGTGAGCGCCATGGACGACGAAGAACGCAGCCGGGCGGCAGAGGTGCTCTCAAGGGCGCTGCGTGATCTGACCGTGCCGCGGCGGGATCATCCTTGAGCAGCCCCGGCGTCCAGTCTTCGAACGACCGGTAATCCTATTTTCGACCACAACGGCGGCAACAGTGCTGCGGAAGCTGCCGCGACGAGCAGCGCCGTGTATTCGCACTGCTGCCGCGCGCCGGCGGCACTGCCGGATCCCGCAAGAATAGGGCCGACTTCTAGACGCGACACTGTCTTCGTGGGGCACGGCTCTCGCGTGGCTGGGTGTCAGCGGCAGTGCCTGTTCGACAGCCCGTCGCGCTCGTCGGCGGTGAGAACGTCCTCCACGGGCACGGCGAACGTCAGGGCGTCCTCGTCGTCGATGCGAAACGTCGTGACGCCTATCAGGCACCCCCAGGCATCGAAGAGCCCGCCGCCGGAAGATCCCTTGAAAGTGGGCGCACTGACCTGGATGTAGCTTTCCTCCTTCTCCACCGTCACGCGGGAGACCAGCCCGTCGCTCAGGGTGCGATCGAAGCCGTAGGGCGCGGAGATCGAGTACACCTGCTCGCCGACCCGGATCGACTCCCGCGAGCGCACCCCCTCGATGTGATCGAGCCCACCGCCGATGCTGAACAGAACGCACAGGTCCCTGTCGGCGTATTTCTTCAGAGAGAATGCCGCACTTCGCTCTCCGTCACGATCCAGGTACACGGCATCCGCCCGTGAGAACACATGGCATGTCGTCAACAGCCGGTACGAATCGATCGCGACGGCCGCCCCGAGGGCCCTGGCCTGCGGCCCACTCGCGTCGACCAGCTTGTAGACCGCGGCATTGACGTTGTCGAACAGCTCCCGCGCCGTGAACGGCCACGTGCGGCGGGGCGCGACGGACTCCGTGTCTCGTTCGGCGGATCCCACGCGTGGCGCCCCAGAGCCGTACCGGTCACCCTCTTCCGAGGCCGTTCCCGGGCGCAGCGCATTGGCCAGCACGGCGGAGAGACGTTCGAGCTCGTCGCGGCGTTCGATCGGGTACGAGTAGCGCAACAGCGCGATCCGGCTGTCGAAGGCGATCGCTTTGGTGAAGAACGCCTTGCCGCCGTGCAGGCCGGAGACAGCGAACCCGGTGTCACCGAAGACCCGGTAACGGACGGTGCGCACGGCGTCGCCCCGCCTCTCGTCGTCGTAGAGACGACGGAGGCGTTCCGCGTTGACGCCATCGAAGGCGACCACCTCGAGGGCGACGGCTCCGTCGCTCGAGACGAATCTGCGCGTCCCGTCGACGCCGGATTCGACGGGCGCCACAATCGCGCCCGGATAGACGATGGCGTAGTCGCCGGCCAGGTCGAGGTAATCGACGGGCGCGTAGCGGAGCTTGACCCGATGGCCCCGGATCACGAGCTCGTCCAGCTGCTCGCGCGTGAGACGGCCGGTGCGCTCGGCGCCGAGGCTCTGCTGGAACGCCCTGATCGCCCCCTGCGTGCGCTGCGTGAACTCTCCGTCGACGGGCGCATCGTAGTGCCCGAGCCAGACGAGGGACTCCTGGATGCTCTCACGCTCACCCTGCGCGAGCGCCGCTTCGTCCACGATCAGCCAGTCGCCTTGATCCCGCGGCGGTCGGCCGGCACAGGCGACGAGCGCGAGCGCCAGCGCGAAGGCCATGATGCGAGCGATCTGGAATCCGCGATGTGCCACTCAGCCCGCGGTCGGCGTGACGCGCCGCCGCCGTCCTCCCTTTGCTCCGGTGACCGCCACCAGACACCGGACCTCTTCCGGCATCGCAGAAACCCGGCTTGGCGCAGGAAGCGGCTGCACCCAAGCCTGCGGCTATTGTTGCGCCGGGATCCGGTCCGGGTAAAGTTCCCTCAGCTTATTCAGGGCGCGCTCCGCCTCCTCCACCGCGCCCTGCTCGCGCAGCTCCTCGATCCGTTGCAGCAGCTCGGCAAGAGACGGCTCCGCGTCACGACCGGGCTCCGCGTCCTTGAGGCCCGTGAGCTCCACGGGCGCTCCCTGGAACTGCTTCGGCGAGTCCTCGGATAGCAACGGCGTCCCATCGCGGCTCGGGCCGGGCGCCAAGGCAAAGTAAACCCCGACCCCGATCGCTGCCAGGCCGATGGCAGCAGCGGGCACGAACGCAGGGGCGCCCGGAAGGAATCCCCGGGGTCGTCTCGCCTCACCGCCCATGGCGCGCTCTCCGGCCCTGCCCCGCAACCGCGAGAGCAGACCCCGGAACCGGCCTGCGGACCCCGTGTCGGCGGCCTGCTGCCTTATAGCGGCGTGCAGTTTCTCTTCGAGCCCGGGCGGAGCAACCCCTCGGCCCGCGGCCTCGTAGAACTGACCGAACGGCGACCCGTCGGCGTAAAAGGTCTCGATCTCCCGTTGCTCCTGGTCACTCATCGATCAGCACCATCGCAATCGAATTTTCACGACCACCCCATGCACCCTCTGATCTTGCGATTGGCGGCGGCCAGTCGTTTCTTCACCGTCTCGAACTTCGCACCGGTGTGCTCGGCGATTTCCTCGTAGGTGAAACCGAATGCCATGCGCTTGTGGGCCTCTCTCTGCGCCTCCGACAATCGCTCGAGACACCCCAGGTAACGGCGGACTTCCGCTCGATGCTCGTGACGCCGACCTCCGTCCGCATGACTCATTGTGTATTCCACGCCGGGAGCCTCGATGTCGAGCGTCGCGGGCGTCCTGGCCGCCCTGCGGTAGAAATCGGTGATCAGGTTGTTCGCAATCGTATAGATCCACGCCCTGAATGTATCGGTTGATCGATAGCTGGAGGTTTGCCTCACTCTGACAACACGAAACCACACGTCTGAAAAAATCTCCTGTGCATCGGCGTGCACTTCGACATGAGCGCCGATGAAGCTCTCCAATTTCGACGTGTAACGCGCATAGAGCTCATCAAAGGCGGCGTCAGCGCCGGCCATGAAGTCACCCATGAGCTGGTCGTCCGTTCGCTCGTCTGTCACACCCTTGAACGTCCCCAGCGAGGTTTCGGGTACCGCTTCATAGCCGCCGCGATTCGCCGAAGAGAACGACAGTTCGTCTAAGTACCTCATTTCACTGGATAATAACACCGCCGCGTTCCACAGCCCGGGCCCCGTGGCGCTCGATCGGCTCGGCCGGATCCTCGACGACCCAGGGAACAGGGACCGGTTGCAAGAGCGTCACGGCCCCCGGCCTCAGTCGAGCTATGCGCCCAGCGAACTCCCACAGGCCCTTCTCCCGACGGCGACCGTGATTTCCACAAGCGGAATTGTCTCCACACCCGTGACTCGCCGGGGGTGCTCGCGGGAGCTTTTCATGGCGATCTCAGGGCGAGAAACGGGTGCCCGCATTTTCCAGCGCCGCCAGCGCCGCGATGAAGCGCACGCCCTTTGCCGACGGGTATTCTCTACAGCCCGGGCGTCCCGACTTCGAAGGTGCCCACGCGCTCTTCCAGGCGAAGGAAGGCTCCACCGGTATCCCTGTATTCCCTGCCGTGACAAGTCAGCAGGAGAATCTGGTAGCGCTTGGCGGCCTGGTAGAGAATGGCCTTCATCCTCTCGCGCCGGTCGTCGTCGGAGTTGACCAGTGCATCGTCGAGAATTACGGTCACCGGCTTGCCGGCCTCGCTGAGCAAGTCCGCGTAGGCCAGCCGGATGAGCACCGCCAATTGCTCACGGGTGCCGATGCTCAGGTCTACAAAAGCCTCCGCCGCTCCGGCACGCACGATTCCGGCGAGGCTCAGCTCCTCGTCGACGGATGGGGCGGCGTCGGGGATCAGCTGACGCAGGTACGGCAAGAGCTTGGCCGTGACCGGTCGGGCCACGGCTTGCTTGGCGGACTTCAGGGCATCGTCCAGGGTGCGCTGCAGTAAATCAAGTGCCCGGGCGCGCCGATCGGCATTCTCCAGCTGAGAGACTGCCAGTGCGTGCTCCGTCTCGACGGACGCCACCTCTTCCGCCAGTCCCTTTTGCCCCAGGGCAGCGAGCTCGACCTTCAGGTCGCGTATGTCGCGATCGAGCGACTCGATCTCCCGGCGAATGTCATCGAGGGCGCGCTCCGAGCGCTCGACGTCCATCTCGACCGCTTCTGGGTGCGCGGCGTCCAGCGCCTGCTTCGCCGCTTCCAGCTCTCGCGTTTTCGCAGCGAACGTCACTCTGGCTTTCTCGAGTGACTCCGCCAGGTGCTCGTCCGCCGCATCCCGGCGCGCCCGCTCGAGCTCGGCGCCGCGACCACTGGCGAGCCGCTCTGCGGCGGCCTTCTCCGCGCGCGACTCGGCGACGCTCTCGCGGAGGCTCTGCACCCGTTTTTCTTCGTGGGAGACGTCGCGTTCGCTGGCGGCGATCCGGTCTTGCAGGGTCTCGACTTCCCGCTCCAGCACCTCGATGTCGAAGTCCCGGCCGGCGGCCTCACCGAGCTCGCCCTGCAGCTTGTCCACCTGCGCGGCCACCAGGCTCAAGCGATCCTCCAGGGCCGGGAGGCCGTGCGGCGCGAGCCCGTCCAGTGTGGCGGTCTGTTGCGAAGCCTCGCTGTCGAGCTTCTCCCGCCGCCGCAGCAGCGCTTCGGCGCCGGCCACGCCGTCGGCACCCAGCTCGGCCAGACCCTGAGCCAGGCGTCGGCTCTCTTGCTCCACCTTGCGCCGAAGCACGTCCAGGTCCTCGCCGCCAGGGACCACCGAGAACTCGCCGACGCCGCCGACGCGCAGATCGGCGCCTCGGGTCAGGAGTTTCGACCCCTCGCCCACGAGCGGCTCGCCCCCCAGGTCGACCGCGGCTCCGGGCGCCAGCCTGTGCTCGATGCGGGTGGCGGCGGCGTTCAGGCGCTCGCGGGCGAGATCCCGGGCTCGCTCGACGGCTTTGAGCTCTGACACAGAATCCTCCGTCGCCCGGATGGCATCACGCTGCGCAAGGCAACGCCGCCGCTCGGCGTCCGCCTCTTGCGCGTCCCGGGACGCCGTTTTCAGGCCGTCGTGCTCGGCGACGAGCTTCCCGAGAGCCTCTCTACTGCGGGCTGAGCGCAGCTCGGCGTCCTTCGCTCGTTTTCGGGACGTCGCCTCGGCGAGCTCTCTCTGCATCCCGGAGAGGCGCTCGGCCAGCGAAGTCAACTCGACTTCCTTTTCCGACATCGCTTGGGCGGCGCTCGCCTGCGCCTGCCGTGCCTGCTCGACCTCATCCATGAGCTTGGTGCGAGCGTTGGACTGCTGCTCGGCCGCCTGCAGTTCGGCCGTCGCACGGCCGAGTTGCACTGTGCCCGACTCCACGCTCACCTTGAGGTCCATCATTCGTTTTGCCGCATCCTTGGCGAGTCGAACGCGCTCCTGCGCCTTCTCCAGCGTCTTGTCCTCGAGGTAGGCGTCGAGCTCCTTCTGCCGTTCTTCCAGGCGATCGACCTTCTCCTCGTAAGCGCCCAGCTCTTGTCTTGTTTCCCCGAGCTCTTGCTGCAGCTGCTGCTCGTTCTCGCGAAGACGCTTGTAATCGCCGCGCGGGTTTCCTCGCGCGTCGAAGAAGTCCCTGCGCAGCTCGGCAATTCGTCGATGCAGGGCCTCACCCTGATCGCCGCCCAAAAGCTCCCGCACCTCGGTCTCGAACACGGCGTGAACCTGCCCGCGAAATTCCTCGGTGGGCGTCACGGGCTCGTAAGCCTTTGCCTGCTCGACCCACAGCAGTCCCGCCAGGCCCTGCAGCTCCGCGCGACTGCCGCCCCGCCCTGCGTAGGAGAAGCCCAGGAGCCCGGCCAGATGATCTTCCGCGCCTGCCCCCTCCCAACGTCTGCCGCCGGAGGCCTCCAGCGTGGCCTGCCCATCGCGCCGCCTGGAAAAAACCTTAGTGAGCCGGTACTCCACCCCGTCCACGTCGAACACCAGGCACACTCCGGGGCTGACCTCGGCGTCGTAGGGCCTGAAACTCTCTCCAACCGTGCTCGTGTAGCGATCGAAGAGCGCCGCGCGCACGGCCCGAAGCAGGGTGGATTTGCCGGCCTCGTTGTGGCCGGCGATGACATTCAGCTCGGGCGAGAGATCATGAACGGCACATTCGTCCCGGAATTGGCGAAACCGACGCACTGCGATCGACTTGAAGCGCATCCTGCTCATCGGCGCAGCCCTTGCCGTTCGACATAGAGAATCTGCAGTGCCCGGGCCGCATCGGCGTGGTCGGGATGCTCCGCGTCACCTTCGATGCCTACCAGGGTCTCGATCGCGTCCCGCACGAAGCCCGTCGCGCCGAGCGCCTCGATGTCCTCTTGGCTGGGCTGAGCGAGCAGCCCGCTGTCGTCGACCTCGAGGTAGTGCAGGCGAGCGCGCCAGCCGTCGAGCAGCTCATCGAGCCGATGCCGCGTCGCGAGGTCTATCGCTCCCGTCAGCTTGAGCCGCACGAGCTGGCGGCGGCTCTCACCCATTGCCTCGAGCTCGCCATCCAAAACGTACAAGGCTTGCTCATCCATGACCTCCAGAGTCGTTTGCGCCCATTCATAGAAGCCCACCGGGACTTTCTCCACTCTCGGGGCGCCTCCCACCTCTGGCAGATCCACGAGCAGCACGTTTCCGGGATCGTTCGTCTTGAACCGGTCCGCCTCGGGAGTGCCCGCGTACCACGTCCGAGTCGCCACCTCGAGCGTGCCGTGCCAGTCACCCAAGGCCAGGTAGTCCAGTTTTGCCGTCTCCGAGCGCGTGTCGGCGATCGGGTTCTGCGCTTCCGCCGCCTCCGGCAAGCGGTTCGTGACCGAGCCGTGTGCCAGCCCGACTCGAAACACGCCCGCGCTGCGAGGCGCCGTGTCGAACCACGCCGAAAGGTCGCCGGCCTCGTGCCGCCGCTGCAGAGGCGCCGGCAGCACGCACAAGCGTCCGCGACACAGCTCGATCGGTTCGGGTCGCAGGGCAAGAATGACGTTTTCGGGCACTATCTCCAGTCGCTGCAAACGACTCCAGGCGCTCTGGGTCAAATTCGAGTCGTGGTTTCCGGGCAGGAGCACCCAAGGGCCCGTGAACGGCGCCATGGCGTTCAGCGTCCGTCTCAGGGTCTCATCGGATACGGCGTTGTCCTCGAAGACGTCCCCCGCGACGAGCACCGCGTCCACCTCTCGCTCCTTCGCGAGTCCGGCGATGGCCTTGACGGTGTCCAGCCGCTGGAGCCGCAGCGCCGCGCCCGGGTCTCCCGGGACGTTGGCGAACTGCTTGCCGATCTGCCAGTCCGCGGTGTGCAGTAACGTTATGCTCATAGACCTCCTGCCACGTAACGACGGACCCGGCCGCCCGCCACGGCCCCTGCATTATGCTGTGAATCGACTTCCAACGTTGATACCTCGCAGCGCGAAGATAACCGCCCGGAAAGGAGCTCTTTTTGCGAACCTGAAGAAGATCCCGCATGGCACCGAGTTCGTGCCGCGCTACAACCCGCCGGTTTGTGCATTATCCGTTCGTCGCGCGCAGCAGTCTGTAGAGTTTCTACCACCTTTGATCGGGGAGGCGCCGAACGTCTTGACCGAACCCGGGTGCGGCAACTGAGATAATTCGAACTACCGCGCCGGCCACACTGGGTGGTGCAAATCGAGCACATAATTATGCCTGTGTTTCAGTGCAGCATGCCTGTGCGCATGGCGGTGCGGCTCCGGCCCCTCCCAGCCCTCGTGCGAGTGCTGATGGTGCTCATCGTGCACATGGAGATGCTCATGCGTGAACGGGTCATGGACGTGCTCCAGCTCGCCGGGATCGTTCGCAGGCCATAGAAGCAGAGCAGCGCCCGTGGCAGCCAGCGTTATCGCGGCGAGCAGAACGAACGCAGTCGTGAGGCTTAACGTGCTCCCAAGCCAGCCCGCGAGCGGATAGGCGAGCAGCCAGCAGGCATGTGACAGAGCGAACTGTGCTGCAAAGATCGCCGGCCGGTCGCCCTCCTTCGCCGACCTCTTGAGAAGCCGTCCAGCGGGTGTCTGGACGAGCGACGACCCGGCACCGAGGACGAACCAGACGGGCAGCAAGACCAGCAGGCCCGGCTTGGCCAGGCCAAGCAGAAGACCCATCCCCAGCAGCGCACCGCCGCAAAGCATGAAAGGTCTATCCGGATAACGGTCTAGAAAGCGTGGCAGCAGCAGCGCAACGAGCATCGACCCCGCCCCAAAGGCAGCGAAAGCAACGGCCGTCTCGCTATCCGTACCGCCGAGCCGATCGCGCACATAGACCACCGTGTTCACGATGATCATGGCCCCCGCAGCCGCCACCGCCAGCGAAAGCGCCAGCAGCCCGCGCAGCCGGGGCGTGTTCAGGTACACCCAGATGCCGAACGTCAGGTTGTGCCACAGGCCGCGACCACGCTCGTGCGGTCGAGATGAAGGCAAGCTCACCGAGAAGATCAGAATCGACGAAGCCACAAAGGTGAGAGCGTTGGTGACGAACAGGGCATCGTAGCTCAGCACGAGGAGCGCCGCGGCGGCAAGCGTTGGACTCAACAAGTTTTCGAGATCGTATGCCAAACGAGAGAGAGACAGGGCGCGTGTGTATTGTTTTTCGTCTGGCAGCACGTCGGGTATCGTGGCCTGGAACGTCGGCGTGAATCCCGCCGAGCAGGCATTCAACAGAAAGATCAGCAGATAGATCTGCCATATCTCGGTAACGAACGGCAGGCAAACGACCATACCCGCCCGTGCGACATCGAGCGCGATGAGAAGACGTCGACGGGGCAGGCGATGTGCAAACCCACCGACGACAGGGGCGATACCGACGTATGCCATCATCTTGAGGGCAAGTGCCGTGCCGAGAACGGCACCGGCGTTCGCTCCCGCAAGGTCGTAAGCGAGAAGCGCGAGCGCAATTGTCGAGAGGCCCGTGCCCGCCAGGGCGATCCCCTGAGCGGCAAAGAGTCTCCGATAGGTGCGGTTCTCGAGCGGTGACGTCACGCTGAGGAAGTCACCGCATTTGCGCCGCCCGCTGCAGCGAAAACCGCAGGCGATCGGGCCTGTGACGCTCCTTCAGGCACAGCTGTCGATTCGCACGCCGGATCGATCCACGCTGGAAGATACCCGCATTGAGCAAGTGATCCTTCGAAATCGTGTCGTCGATTGGGGTCTGTGTGCAGATAATGGTTCACAATTCGATGCGATTCCCGAATCCATTCGGACGCAAAATCAACATTGACCCGCCCCCGCGAGCCGGATCGTGGATCGGGACGGATTGGACTTCCGGCTTACCGCCGACGCAATATCAACGCCGGGCGGTGCACCCGCCGGCGCGGGCGCCGTCTTACAGCAGGCTTGCGGGCGAATCTTCAATCGAACATGTCGGGCTGCTCAGCCGCCAGCTGCCCATACACCGTCTGGAAGTGCAGCCAGCCGATGTATTCACTGCCGACGTGTTCGCGGCTGTAGCGGGCGCGGTCTTCCGGCACCAGGATCGGGTCCACCCCGGTCGCAAGCACCGCCAGCTCCTGCTTGCAGCAGCGCTCCAGCGCCATGAACCAGAATGCCGCGGCATCGATACTGTGGCGACTGAGCGAGAGCAGGCCGTGGCTCTGGTGAATCACCGCCTTCACACCGCCGAGTGACTGGCACACGTGGTAGCCGGCGTCCTGTTCCACCGCCACCTGACCGGCCTCCTCCAGCACCACCGCGTGGTCTTCAAAAAACGCGCAGGCGTCCTGGCTGATCGGTGCCAGTGGCTTACCCAGCGAGGCAAAGGTGGTGCCGTATTCGGTATGCGCGTGGCACATCGCCACAATGTCCGGGTGCATCTTGTGCGCCGCCCCGTGCAGTACGAAGCCGGCCTGGTTAATGGCGTGATCGCCCTCGACCACGTGGCCTTCATGGTCGGCCAGGATCAGATTCGACATCTTCACCTGCGAAAACGGCACGCACATCGGATTGGTCCAGTACAGCTCCGGGCGCTCCGGATCGCGCACCGTCAGGTGCCCGGCGAAGCCGTAGTCGAAGCCCCACAGCGCAAACGCCCGGCAGGCGGCCACCAGACGCTGCTTGCGATGCTCGCGCACCTCGACGGGCGAATCCGATTCGAACTCACGCGGAAAAATCCGCCCCTCCTGTGCCGGCTGATACACCGACTTACGGTCACCCAGATCCAATGGCTTGTTCATAACGCGATGACTCCCTGATTCAATTGCTGCCGGGCACACGCCTTCCTGAATCCGCTACCCGCGATCACACGGCCAAACGGCCGCCACAGACGTATGCCCCGTGCGGGCCCAAGAACTGCGCATGATGTCTTGCGCCGGGGCGATTGACAACAGATGGTTTGAGCTCTCGCCTTCGTAATGCACGCATTGATCAACAACAAGAAACCGGACCAGCGAAAGATCGGCTCGACTCCAATGACGATGGCCGCAGCGAATGGTGTCAGGCCGTAGTCTCACCGCATTGTCCTGTGACCGCTGCAGAATCGCAATGCATTGACGCGGCAGACGCTGGCGGCGTGCTCTGGCTCCCTAGCCGCGATCACAGGCTTTGCCGCGACCTTTCAATCTCCTCGAGGGCGCTGCGCACCACGCCATCCAGGGAAGAGTCGTCTTTCAGCGCGGTCAGCGCCGGAATCGCCGCCTCGGCAGCCGGACCCACCTTCCCCAACGCCCGCACTACATCACGCCGAAACCACTTATCCTCGTCTTGCAGCGCCTCGATCAGACCGGGAACGGCTGCCCCGGCTGCCGGACCGAATTTGCCCAGGAGGATTGCGGCACTTCGACGCTCACCGAGACTCCCCTGCCTGAGTGTCTCCAACAACGTCGCCACGGTTGTCTCCAGTGGCAGAGCGGCGACTCTCAGCGCGTCGGAAAACCGGTTCCCGACGTTGCTGTCTGAGGACCACGGGTAGGGGAAATGATAGGATAAGACATTCTTTTCCAACGCCGCCTGAGTCGCGCCGGGCTTCCACAAGAACACCGCCGCGCGGGCGTCTTGCCGACGTCCCAGGTGCGCGTAGCTTGCCGCCAATGCCGGTGCCAGCCCTGTCGCGCCCGGGTCACGCTCCAGCGCTGCGGCCAGTACACGCGCTGCGTTTTCCAGATCGTCCAAGGCGAAATAAGCCATGCCGCGCGCCAGTTCATAGTAATTCGGATAATTCGGATTGAGCCTCATGGCCCGGCCTGCCAGCTCGAGCCCGGTCTGCGCTTCCCCTGTGGTGATCATCGCCCATGCCATGGCGATATAAGCCTCGGGATCATTCGGATCCTTTGCTATCGCCCGGGTCGCTTCGGTCACAGCCTCTTCGTGTCGAGCGTTGTACAGGGCCACCATCGACGCCGCCACGTTTGCCAGGGAAGACGGCCTCTTCTTCGCTTCGTCCACGTAATTCATCGCCCACGCGTTGGCGAGCCCGACGCCCATGTTCAGGGGCTTGTTCCACCTCAATTGACAGCCCCGCAGATAGGCGAGACCGGCCGCCGCGTAGGCTCGTCCGTAGTCGGCATCGAGCTCGAGGGCCGCAGCGAACAGACCGACGGCCGCAGCGTTATCTTCCGGAGAGTAGCGCAGATAATTCTCCCAGCCCTCCTGGAAAAGCTCTCGTGCCTCGACATTGGATGTCTGTCCCAGACCCAGCTCCTGTTGCTCGCTCTGCGTCAAGTTCACCGCCAACGCTTTGACGATCTTGTGGATGAACTCGTCCTGGACAGAAAAAATGTCTGCGACGCTGCCATCGTAACGCTCCGCCCAGACGTGTCCTCCCGTGGTCGCGTCGATCAGCTGGGCGTTAACCCGAACCTCTTGATCGGAGCGGCGCACGCTGCCCTCCAGCACATAGCGCACCCCCAGCTCCCTGGCGACCCGCTCGGGCTTGGCTGCCTTGCCCTTATAGGCGAAAGCCGAGTTGCGAGCGATGACGAACAAACCGGAGATCTTCGAAAGATCCGTGGTCAAGTCTTCCGTGATGCCGTCGGCGAAGTACTCCTGTTCCGGATCGCCGCTCATGTTGTCGAACGGCAGCACGGCGATGGAGGGCTTGTCCGGCAGCGGATACGCCATGCGCTCCGCCGACGCCGGCTCCTCGCGAGGCGCCCAGGGCTCGAGCCAGAGGCTCACCCCCGCGCCCACAACGACCAGCACGACAATGGCAGCCCCCACGAGGACAGGACGCCTCCTGGGCGCCGACGACACCCGTTTGCCGGTCTCCGGTGCCGGAACCGATTCTCCCGGCTCGAGGGAAACTCGATAAACCCGCACCGGCTTGGCGATACCCTTGAGCCGCTGCTCTCCCAGACTCTCCTCCGCGAACGGCAGCCGC